>Ga0315532_1003018_pt1 | contig 11070 bp, 5 predicted proteins | sample SalMarWE160370MG_FD_203082 | JGI IMG/M metagenome (GOLD analysis project Ga0315532, IMG submission 203082) | Salt marsh sediment microbial communities from the Plum Island Ecosystem LTER, Massachusetts, United States - Salt Marsh Sediment WE1603-70 ... | reverse complement strand
GTTGATACACTTCGACTGGCCGAGGAGATAAATAACGCAGCAGTAAAGCTGAGTTTGTATCCTAAAGTGCTTCTGCAGGTCAACACCTCCAATGAGCCGCAAAAATACGGCGTCCCTGTAGGGGCGACTATACATTTAGCTGAGCAGATAGAGACCCTGCCGAACTTGAAGCTGATTGGGCTTATGACAATGGGTCCGCTAACACACAATAAAGATGTCATTCGAGATTGTTTTGTTCGAGCGAGAGAATTATTTATCGAGATGCGGGGCGAGAAGATTGTCGGCCCACAGTTTACTGAGCTGAGCATGGGTATGAGCTCAGACTATGAAATTGCTATTGAGGAGGGTGCAACCATCCTTCGCATCGGCTCGGCCATATTTGCCGGCTAATGTCAAATCGCTTCGAATGTACTATATTTGGCCCATTTTCCTGATAGCATCAAGCTCTTGCCAGTATTGTGTTAAAGCTCTGAAGCCTTTTTTGGTGAGTTGATAGCTGGTGTTCGGAATTCTACCCTTGAAATTTTTATTGACTCTGACGTAACCTACCAGTTCAAGTTTTTCTATATGCCGCGAAAGATTTCCTCTGGTCAATCCTAAAGATGACAGTAGGAAATTGAAATCTGCTGTATCGATGCCGGAAAGAATCATCATTATTCTCAGCCTCGCAGGCTCGTGCACAATCCGATCAAGCTCCATTACTTCGCCTCTTCCGCAAGATGTGCTATCTCCATTAGTTTTTTCCTTGCATAGTGACTGAAGATATACGCAACCAGGCTGGTTATCAAACCCGTCCCGGGAACTGCCAGGTATATCTCATCTATAAATTTGCCCTTCAAAAGGCAGTAAACGCTAAGATAAACTGCTCCAAAGAGCGCAAGAAAAACTATAAAAAAAATGATCATATTAGTTTGTCAAATTTGATTAGGTCGGTTGTCATTCCACCTCTCTCTCCATGTTTCTTACCAAACCGATAGAGTTTTCTATAATCATACATATACAATATATTGCAAACTTATTTGCAAAGCAAACTAAAATTGGAAAATCCTGTATTTTTTCAAGATAATTTGTAATGCTGCTACAAAATTCTCCGCATGGTGGGGTCTTTACCCCACCGGTTTCTCTATTTTTGCAGAATTTGCCCTTTGAAGCTATATACCAATTTAGGGACCTCTATGTTGGATACCAAGAAAAGGCCAAAATCCTTTGTGGATACACCATTCCGTGTTATCACTTTTGAGGTCGTTCGCAAGGCGTTTAAGTTTCTTAATATCATACTGAACATTATAAATATAACATTCAGGTTCGTCTTGATTATGTCGAACGACACCCAAGAAGCCAAACCATAGTAGAATTTCTACTAACTTGTCGAATGAATCTGGGGGGATATTCGACTCGCCAATGTATTGTTTTATCTGTGATAAACTTAATCTTGCTGGCACCCCGATAAAATAATAAAGAATATCTTCGGCCTGAGGGAAAACGTCTCTTATTTCAAAACCGATTTCGCTAGAAATATCAGCGGAGTACGTATCCAACGCTTTAACAATATCTTCCTCTTGGATCTTCTGATGCCGCAGGTTAACTGCAATGCTTTTACAGTGATTCACGAGATTAAGGAAATTCCTTGGCCTCATTAGGGATCTGCCTATCAAAAAATCAGCCGAATCTTCTCCTTCGACGTGGGAAACACAAATCTGATTCCAGGCTTGGGTGAAATTGGTACTCGGGTCCAAATCATTATAAACTATTCTTCTTCTAATAAACTCACGTAGGAGGTCAGGATCGTTCCAGTCCAGAGAAACACGGGACTCTTTGCCGCGATCTGGAGTTTGCTCCACAAGCAGCTCATAAACATCATCTCTTAGAAAAACAGTGGTATGAATACCTATTTCGTGTTTTTGAAACTCACGTTCGATTTTCCTTGTTGCGTCCAAGAGCCCACGTAATAGGAATATATCAGTAGTTTCAATACCCCTGGTTGACCAGCCTTTGTCTAGGTTATCAAGTAGGATAACCACTCGCTCTTTGTTCTTAAGATACTCTGTTACTTGTTTTCTTAGTTCGGGAACATCGTGCTGATAAATAAAGCTGGTAACCTGACCTGCATCGAGATACTGTTCTTTGGCATCACCAAATTTTCCCTGGAAATTTTCACCAATACGATTAATGAGCTTTAGCATCCTTTCGGAGAAGTCTGCTTCTTCGATAAATATGTCATTGCGATATAGCTTTTCCAGTTTTTGATATGGTTCATACAGTTCGTGGTTCCGTACATGAACCTGTCGATCTTTGTCCAAAATTTTGTAGCATAACTCTAAGTATAATACGTACTCCCAAAAGGCAGTAGCTGCATGTTCTCTTACGGCTGCAACTAATAAATCCAAAACTAGGTGCTTAAACCTTTTAAGTTGATGCCCTTCTGGTTTAAGGTCAAGAACGAATACTTGTTTGTTTTGTCGGAGTTTGTCTCTTGCCTGGAAGAACAAGGCTGTTTTTCCCGAGCCTTTACGGCCAACAGCAAGACGAGCTCCGGTTTGTAGCACTTTGTTGAATTCATCCGTCTTCATATAATAATACTGGAGGTTTAAAACCTCATTTTCCGCTGCAGGTGATCCTAAGTCGAGTTTTTCCATAAAACCTGCCGGCGGAGCTAGAGGAATAGTAGAAATTGATTGAAGTACTTCAACTACTTTTGGCCCCAGAGGATTAAGATACTTATCGACTTCATCAGGATGCTTATAAGAACAAACAAAGTCTCGGTAATCTATGGGAACAGGATCGTCACCTTCTTGGAATATCACTACCTCTCTGTCAAGACCATAACAAAGACCGGCAACAAATGCACCCCTATAATTGTTAAATAGCCAGTCTGTTTGATTAGATGAAAGTAAATGAACTATGATTGCGACAGATTGGGCTACATTTTGGTATGCCTCCATCGCAGAGAGTCGGGATTGTTCTTTGGGATCAAAACTTCGAAATCGGATTCTGGACTTTTTAATCTTGGAGAGAATTCGAACCGAAGCATCGGTTTTGTACAAAGTATCTATGACATAAATAGGAGCCCCTTGGTCAATTGGAATATCTTGAAAGTGCAAAGGCTTAAAATTTTGTATTGAAACAAGTAGCTTAACCAGTTCCTCTGAATTCTGATATGGTGTGTAACCGATAGTATCAAGTATGCCCAGACTTGTTATCTCTTTTTCTTGAGGGTTGAATGATTTATCCAAAATTGGAACAACACGTCTTTGTTTCCCGATAGCATAACCAATCTCGAAAAGAACATTGAAATTGAGTCGAGTAATATCGGCTAGTAAGAAATCGCATGAGTCAATTTCTGTGAGTATCGTCTCAGCTATAAAATAGCCTGGAATATCTAAATTAGGCCAAGGGTCAATATGCAAGTGGTTGCTCTCAGCTTGTTCAATTGCAGCTTGAATTGTATCTCCAATGTGCTCTGGTTTTGATGGAAAAACGGCTAAAACTTTAGTTTGTGGCATTTTCCTTTTCCTTATAGTTAACGGTGGGGTTGCGACCTCACCCTACAAAACTCGTGGAATATCAATGCCGTAATCCCATACCTGTGGCAGTCCTGGGGACTCCTTACGGAGAGCTAAGGGATGCCTGCCGGCAGGCATGGCCAAGTCCATGAAAACTATTGCCGTAAGGCATGCTGCGCAGAGCATAATATAACACTCGCCGGATGGAATCCTTCTTTCTCAGCTTTATATTGTTATTCGGCATTGCGTATTCCTTCCGCCAGAGACGGATAAACTTAATACTCGCACTAAAAGAAATGATAAAGGGAAGTGGATTCCGTGTCAAGCACGGAATGACCCTCCGCCGCACTACGTGCTTTGGAGGGCAGGCGACAGAGGACGGAGGTTTACCCGCCTCTGGCGGGACAGAAGACGGAAGTTTACCCGCCTCTGGCGGGACGGAGGACGGAAAATAGACGATGGACGAGGGAGGATGGACGAGAGACGAAACATCTAATAACGAATTACGAACACTGAACGCCGAACAACGACAGAGGAAGGATGACGGAAGGCAGGGGCAATAAAGCAGGGGGAGCAACGGCAGAAAAAACAAATTTATCCGCCTGAGGCGGAAAGCTGCAAAGTAACACCTCTAATAAGCCGAAATTAGTCTATGCCGATAATCGCAGAATGTGTGTAGATACAAGGACCTATAACGCAATAAACTTGTCCCTTCGACAGGCTCAGGGCAGGCTCTGAGCGTAGTCGAAGGAAAGGCAGCCAAAGATGGGAAAAACAGCATTATTAAATCAATCCGAGGTGCTGAAAAGATTTACTGACGTTCTCTATCTGACAAGTAACGGCCATAATATCCCTACAGAAGTAAAACGGCTGTTAAGGCAGAATAAACTTTCCTTTATGGTATTGCCCATAGATAAATTCTCCCAGGTTCGTGATAGAGTTGGCCTTATTGGGACTGTAATTATCGATGCCGATGAATCTCCTACGTCTCGACTGAGCAACTCGACCGTCTTCGACTCAGACCTCGGAGAGTTCAGCCAAGCCGAGGCTCAAACCCGAATGAAGCTCGCCGAAGTCTCGCCGAAGTCTAATGGATCACAGCAGTGGCAATTGGCCAGAATAATTGAATCGCTTGAGATGGAAGGTGTCGGTGTGATTCTACTCACAAATCGTACGGAAATGCCTGTCAGAAGTTTTTCTTTAGCGCCGTCGAATAGCAGTTTCTCCAGGACTAACTCTAAGAAGTCCATCGACACAAATGAGCTGTGGCTCAGTATCAGCCTCAATCTTGCGTACCGTAAAAAAAGTCCTGGTATAGCAGTAAAACCTGTACTTGCGACAAATCAAATCGAAAACAGCCAAAGAGCGGATAAAAATACATTGGGTCAGCAGCTTCAAATGGCTGGTACGCTCGTTGATAACCTCGCAGAGCAGCTTCGTATGGCCGGCAGAGTTCAGCGTGACTTCCTGCCTGACCAACTGCCGAACTGCAGTGAGTTACAGTGGGCTACAATTTTCCTGCCGGCGGAGTGGGTCTCAGGTGATATTTACGATGTTGTAAGAATTGATGAGCAACACATCGGCTTCTATATAGCTGATGCCGTTGGTCACGCAATGCCGGCTGCGCTTTTAACCATCTTTGTAAAACAGGCTCTGGTTATGCGTGAGACATACGAAAGTAATTATAAGATTTTTTCGCCTGCAGAGGTTATAAAGAACCTTAATGTTCGGCTGACAAGCCAGAAGCTCTCTGGTTACCAGTTCGCTACATGCTGCTACTGTTTGCTGAATATAAAGACATTGCAGTTGACCTTCGCTCGTGCTGGACATCCCTATCCGGTTCTTATTCGGCCCGGTAGACAACCTGAGCAATTGGAATCGCGAGGCTCGCTACTCGGAGTTTTTGAAAATGCCGACTATATTCAACAGACAGTCCAGCTTCAAAGCGGCGATAAGTTATTGCTGTACTCTGATGGAGCTGAGCCGTTTATCGGCGAATTCGATGATATGACCGGCTTTCATTTCAAGGAAGAGTTCCGCAAAATTGCTGATTTGCCTGTTGTAGAAATGATGGATGGATTTAACTCATTAGTGCATAATCAGACCGTTAGGCCTTCTGAGGTTGATGATATTACGGCAGTGGGTCTGCAAATCCTTTGATGATTGGTGATTGGTTAAATGGTAACTGGTCCCTTAGGGACTGGTTAAATGGTTAATAGTTACTAATCACCAATTACCAGTTACCGATCAGGGCTTAAATTATAGCCGTATTTTTCTACGGCCTCTTTTTTGATGTAGTCCATGATTGGGGCAAAGTGAATATCTGGCTCGATCCAATTACTTCTGTTTTCTGCCTGCGGATATACAACCCTTAGGATTTTATCTTTTTCCCATGCCCTTGGTTTAATTTTAAGTTGCACCGAAAATCCATACTCGGAAAGAAAAGCAAGGTTTGGAACCGGGTATGCTTGAGCTTCTGCTCCTTCACACTCAGCTAACGATGGAACAATAAACGGTGTAATGAAACCATCATCCAGGCCTATATCGAAGTTTCTCTTTTTGATGTCGACAAACAGCAAATCGCCTGAGAACCATAATCCTCTTACCTCTTCGGAGGCGCGCTTTGCTGTACGTGCTGATTGGACGCCGAGCTTTTCAAGCTCCCGATCAAGAGCTAATGTCACCGCTTCGTTGAATTCATGTTCGCTATCTGTCATCGCCATAGCAGCAATATGGCTGCCAAAAACATTTGAGAAAGTGTCCTCCCACGAAAATGCGGAGGGAAAATCCGTATAAAATCTTAAACTTTTATAACCGAACCATGTAAGAATTTCGTGCCATATACTCGCTGTATAAGCGGCGTATTGCCCGACCTTGATGGAAATATCTCGGGCGGCTTTTTCTTTTTGTTGCTCCGAGAGAACTGTCCAGTATTGAGGATATGTGATATTTAAATGGTATATAGAAGGTTTTGCTGTTGTGAATGTGAATTCTGCCTTGTTTTTCATCAAGTTGCCATAGGTTTTTGCTGCAAGAAAGGCTGTCCAATCGATGAGTTTTCGTACATGAGCTATGTCGATATGTCCTGCTTTACAAGTATATATAATGCCGTTTTTCTCAGATAGACTGGGCCTGTAAGAGTGTTGCCCTAAATCTTCGAGGCCAAGAAAATTTGTTCCTATGGTAGAGCTTGCGTATGATGCCAACCGGGCCTGCGGCGGTGATTTAGCATCTCTTGGATTAAGGAATTTGGCCTGAGACGTGCCTTTTCCAAAGATGATAATGAGACACAAAAACAAAGTACTTTCCGTTTTGTTGAGAAAATAATGACGCATTACTTTTTCGTTTAGAGTAGCTTGGGAATTATCAAAAAATATAGCTCGGAACTTTTCTTTATGGCCGTCCTCATAATAATTATATCATATTCGGGCTCTTTCTCAAAACAGAAGATATTCTGTTCCCCTCCCCGCTTCGCCGTGACGAACGCTGGGGGTGTAATTGACCAAAATTGGCTTTGATTGGCTTTGTTTTCACCAATCTACAAAATTGTAGAATTATCTTATTCACTTGTCACAAAAGAGCTTGCGTAAAATTCGGCTATACATAAATTGGCTTTGTTTTGCAAAAAAATAGGCCGTTTTGTAGAGAGTTCTCTACACTTGTACGTCGTAGGCGTAATTGTAGAGCAAGTTGGGCAGCATGTTGAAACAAAGTTTGAATTTGAATTTTGCCCTGGCCGCCTGAACAGCCGAGTTTAATTGAATCTTGTGAGATGACGGCCATTGAGTGGATTTCCTGATTGAATATACAAGTCTTTGCAGGCATAAATTAACGATTTACTATGGACTATCAACTATGAACTGTTTAATAGTGTGATTATATTTTATAATTTGTGTAAGTATTATATCCGCGAAGACACTTGGCGTCAAGCAAAAAAGCATCGTAGCGGCCCCTATAGTTTGTCATAGTATCAAAAGGATGTAAAACAATAATAGTTTTTATTATAAAGGAAGGATTTATAAAAATAATACCTAAGATACTTAGGTATTGTGCTGACACCAATCCATTAAAAAGTCAGCACTTTTAATTTCTGCGTTCTATATAATGCCTAAGATACTTACAAGCTATCCCAAAACCTTAAAAAACGGCGTTTATAGTATTGAAAACGCCAATAATAGGGGTTTTGGGATAAGTTCTAGGTATTCTTTGAAAATTGGATCAGCACCATATAAGTATATGCGTATATACTTATAGACTACTTTAAGGATCAAGGATTTTACATGTGGTAGAGCTAAGGAATCCTTAGAAATGCCACAGGTACGCGCTTTACGTATGAGTTTTTTCTTCTGTATGTTTGGTATTACCCATGAGTTGGAGCTAATAGTCTTTTCGACTAATCAAAAAGACTATTAGCTCTGTCTCGATCGCAAATGATGGAATTGTATATAATTCGTCTTGATATAAACCTTCCTACCATAGGGCATGGCCAAGCCCATTTTGGGAGGGAAGCAATGAAATGGTGTGCAGTGCACACCCAGTCACCCGCTGATAAAAAAGGAATTGGCATGAGGTTCAGTGGCTATCACACATCGCAGATACAAAAAAGAGCTGCACGGCCTCAAGCGGATTAACCACCAGCTCTGGGCCCCCATTTTGCAACGCAAAATGGGAATAAGAGCCGTCAGGCCGTGCAGTCTCGCCGAGAGTCTTTTTAATGCATCTTTTGTCTATTTCTTTGCCGTGATCCCGTAAGGGATCCCTGACGGGAGGCATCCCTTCGCGGACTTATCGAACGTAGCACTTTCTTTATGGCCATTAGGTGCAATCGCATCAGAAACTCTGCGGGTATCCTGATGATTCTTTCGAGCAGATACCATGCCATTACTCTAAGCATCTTTTTGCCTTTTATCTTGTACCTGCGGGGCGCAAAAGAAAAAGAGCACCGCCGCAATCACGCCCAAATCAGGCCCGCGAGAGCCCTCGAAGAACGTGAAAGCTAAGCGATGCTCTTTTCGCATCAAAGTTGTACGAGTGAACCGCAGCTTTGTGCATAAATAGCACAAAATAGCTGCGGTGCTCCCTGTAGAAACAAAGAGCACCGAGCCTTCCAAACGCTTCTTCGGGTACAAACTCGCGGTTTGATTTGGAGCGCCTGAAATCTCAGTGTTTTTTATCTTTTTGGCTGTTATCTCTCAGCCAATTATATATTACTTTGGTTTATCAGACAGTCAATAGAAACTCAAAAATAAAATATCTGGAAAAAGGAACAAAAGTTCCGTAGGGTGGGGCTCGCCCCACCATTTTTATTATGAATGCCACCGTTTTCTGTGCACTGTCCCCAGCCATTAAAGGGTTGGCTGTCGCTATTTTCCAAGGAGTATTGCCCCAAAATCCATTTAGTAATTCCATTGTTATTTTAATATGGCTGTGGGAGCTTCAAGGATATAGTTTATAGAGTTTATTTCCTGTGTTCTTGCCTGTTTTGCCTTCTCTATTTCCTGCATAATGCTCTTTGCGACTTTGTCCTTATCTATAGGGATGGGAATGAGCAGATATTCATTAAGATATTCTACATTCAGCTCTCGTTGGGTATAACCGCTGCATAGATGAAAAAATTGCTTTTGCACTATTTCGGAACGAAGAATCGCCCAAAGCAGGCATGCTTCGGCATAGTCCTTCGGTCTTATACCATAGAAACCACTACTAGCGAGTTGTTTATCAAGTTCTTTGGGAATTATGGTGACTTTCTTTAACGAACGGAATGGTTTGGAGAATAGTACGTCGTTTTCTCTTATGGGCAACTTTGCTCGTTTCGCAAGATGATCTTTCGTTCCTTCGTCCCATCCATCGGGAATAATGAACCCTCGTTCCTTGTCAATTGCACTAATCTCGATGTACTTATATTGCCTTGTTTTATCGTCTTTGTCATTTTCTTTTGTAATATCGATTTTCGGGAAATCGGCAAGCTTTTTTAGGACACATTTCTTCTGGATCTCTTTATCTTTGAGCGTCTTGAGGAGTTTGTGATAGCTAGGTTGGTGGAAGAATACGTCGATTCTGTCTTTGAGTTTTTCTGGACTAATGAGGAAGAGGTTGTCGTTCTCGTAGTCATCGATGGGCTTGTCTCCCCACATATATAGCTTGCCTTCTTGCTCATATTGCTTATATTCCTTTAGTACAGTATCAAAGTCATCGTAACTTTCTTCTTTTCCAGCCGTATTATGACCAACATTCTCAATAACCCTTGCAAACACAGGTGGCTGCTCTTGCTGTTGACTCTTGCGCTTCTCCAAATAGAGAATAGAAGTAATACCACCTGATTCTTGATTCACAAAGGTATGCGTTGGAAGCTGGAATACTGCTTTGATGAGGTAGTTGAGTCGTATAAACTCACGATACTCTTTGTGCGTATAGCTATTGAAGATAGAATTATCAAGTACAATGAGAAGCTTTCCGCTATTTTTAAGCAGGTCAGCGTAACGTGCAATAAATAAGACGTTTGATTTTACTGATGCTTTGAGTTTTTGTGTTCCTTTTTCATAAGAGAGGTTCTCTTTCTCATCGATACTTCCATACTGTTCGAGAATCTCTTTTTCATCTTTCTCTTTGCTTTGATATGACATGCTAAACGGAGGGTTTGTGATGATAACGTCGAATTTCTTGCCATCGATAAGAAATATCTTTCTGAGTTCTTCAATCTCTCGTTTCAATTCAGATTTCGTGCCCGGTTTTATTGTGATGTTCTTATCAAGGGAATCAGCACAGTAAATTCTACTTCCGCCATCTCCATGAACATACATATTCATTCTTGCAATACGTGAAATTTTCGAGTTTGCATCAATTCCGAATATAGATTCTGCCTGGATAGCGTCAAGTGCCTCTTTTCTATAGGGTTTCAATGAGGGGTTCCTCTTTACTTTCTCAATTAAATCTGCCATAGCATCAATTAGGAATCCACCGCTACCGCAGCAAGCATCAAGAACAGAATCAAGATGTATTTCCCCATTGAAACGGTTAATTTTAAGAGCGGCGAGTTTTGTCATAAATTTGACAACTTTCCTTGGCGTGAAATATTGTCCGAGTTCCCGTCCTCGAATCGTGGCGTTCAGAAATGTTTCAAACATTCTTCCGTTGAGGTCTTCATCTATCGTATATAGGTCGTAATTTTGCAATACCTTGACAACCTCTTTTATTGTTGGCGCTTTAAGTTCTATGCCCTCGTTAGTCGCAAAGATAGGTTTCTTTTTTTTCTTTTCTATCTCATCCTGCAATAGCTTCTGCAATTCAGCAAATAAGATGGTACTCAAGGGATTCTCGGTTTCTGTTTCTCGCTCCGTTAGCCAATCAATAGAAAATTTGAAGTCATTGCGCTTCGGAGTCTGTCCGTTGCTAATGATGGTTCGTATTCTCTTATCCTCGTTGAGCTTGACAAAGATGATTTTTGAGAACTCATAAAAAGCATCCGTCGGACTGATTTTCTCTTTCTTCCAGATAATTTGGTGACACTTGTTAAAGGCGTTCTTTACTTCTTCGACAGTTGGTTTCGAAAGAAAATCATTAATGTTAA
>Ga0315532_1003007_pt1 | contig 11100 bp, 11 predicted proteins | sample SalMarWE160370MG_FD_203082 | JGI IMG/M metagenome (GOLD analysis project Ga0315532, IMG submission 203082) | Salt marsh sediment microbial communities from the Plum Island Ecosystem LTER, Massachusetts, United States - Salt Marsh Sediment WE1603-70 ... | reverse complement strand
CAAAGTAAAAAGCGGATTCCTCGACTCCGCTTCACTGCGCTCGGAATGACAGTTGTCTAAAGATAACTATCAAAAGTTTCTCTCGACGAAGCTGGTGTCGATTTTGCTTTTGGCAAAGAGATTATGCGAGATAATATCCAGACAGGCGGGGATGGTGGTCTTAATCGGCTCGATGACAAATTCGCTCAAGGCCCTTTTCATAGTTGCAATGGCCTCGGTTCGCGTTCGCTGATGGACAATAAGCTTGGCAATCATCGAATCATACTTTGTCGAGACATTCCAGCCCTGGCAAACGTGGGAATCGACCCTGACGCAGGGGCCGCCGGGCGGAATATATCGGGTAATCGTGCCGGGCGAAGGAGCAAAATTATTCTTTGGGTCCTCAGCGTTAATCCGGCACTCGATTGCTACGCCTTTATGTTTTATATGTTTTTGCTTCAGCTTAAGCGTATGACCTGAAGCAATTTTTATCTGCCATTTAATCAAATCGTGGCCGGTAACCATTTCGGTAACCGGGTGCTCGACCTGGATTCGGGCATTGGCTTCGATGAAGTAGAACTTTTTGTCTTTGTCCAAAAGGAACTCAATCGTCGCGGCATTGACATATTTGGCTTCCTTTACAATCCGCAGGGCGGCGGTGCACAAATCTTCTCTGTCGCGCTCATCCAGGATGGGACAGGGCGATTCCTCAATCATCTTTTGGTGCCTTCGCTGGATGGTGCAGTCCCTTTCATAGAAGTGCACTGCATTGCCTTTTTCATCGGCAAGGACCTGCACTTCTATGTGTCGTGGCTCGAGCAGGCACTTTTCCAGATAGACGCTGCCGTTTCCGAAGGCGGCTTCCGCCTCGGCCTGAGCGGCTCCGAAGGCGGAGCGAAAGCTGATATCATTATGCGCAATCCTCATACCCCGTCCTCCTCCGCCAGCGGAGGCCTTTATCATTACAGGGTAGCCAATTTCGTTTGCCAGTTTCAGTGCTTCGGCCTCTTCTTTGATAACGCCATCGGAGCCGGGCACAACCTTTACTTTGACCTTGCGTGCCAGTTTTCGGGCCTCGACCTTGTCGCCGAGCAACTGCATCGCCTCAGGGGTGGGGCCTATAAACGTTATCCCACATTCCCGGCATATCCGGGTGAAGTTTATATTCTCAGCAAGAAAACCATAGCCCGGATGAATCGCCTCGACATCGGTAATTTCAGCGGCGCTTATGATGCGTGGTATGTTCAGATAACTTTCGGCACAGTCAGCAGGTCCTATGCAAACGGCCTCATCTGCAAGCTGTAAGTATGGAGCGTCTTTATCGGCCTCGGAATAAACCGCCACCGCCTCAATGCCAAGCTCGTGGCAGGCACGGATGATACGCAGCGCTATTTCGCCGCGGTTCGCTATTAGGATTCTTGAAAACATATTCTCGTATCTCGTATTGTGTTTGTCATTTTGAGCGCCAGCGAAAAATCCGGCTGGCGGATAAAAGATTCTTCACTTCGCTGTGCTCTGTTCAGAATGACAGAGCGGCTATTATACTTTTCACGCACGACACACAGCGAATTATTCCGGCCTGACCTTAAAAAGGACCTGCCCATATTCGACCGCCTGGCCATTGGTCACCAGGATTTCAGCAATTGTGCCGCTTGTTTCGGCCTTTATCTCGTTCATCACCTTCATTGCCTCGATTATACAAACGACCGTCTGCGGATTAACGTGTGAGCCGATTTCAACGTGAGGTTCTGAATCGGGGCTTGGTGTCGCATAGAAAGTGCCGACGATCGGCGATTTTATCTCTACCAGCTTCTGTTGTTGTGCAGCCGAAGGTTGGCTTATCTTGGTACTTTCCGCGGCTGGGACCTGGGACACGGGCCCGTGCATCGGCATAGCGGTTACGGTTTCGCCGACAGGAGGGTAAGGCCCGGAACGCTTCAGAAAAATCTTGTCGTCGCCATGTTTAATTTCAACTTCGAGAAGCTCATTTTGCTTCATTATTTCGATGAGCTCTTTTATTTTCTGCAAATCGGTATCTTTTTCCGCCATTTGCGTATCCTTTCTCACTAATTGGGACTCCGGCTGTGCCTCTGCACAAACAAGAGAACAAAAGCCACAAGAGCACAAGTCATAAATGTCCTTGTGCTCTTGAAGAGTTAAGTATAACTTAAAGGGGTGTTTTTGCAAGCAATTTCCTAAAAGGCAGGGAGCCGGTCGGCAGCCGTCGAAAACCATCAGGAGTTGTCTTATACCTTGTTTTTCGCTACAAAAAGGCGTGCTTGGTGCCCTGCAGGATGTTACAGGGTGAGGATATAGGCTGACTACAGGATTTCAAGGCCGACCATCGTAATATCGTCAACTTCGGATGGGTCGATATTTTGGTTCTGTGCACACTCGTTGAGTTTATCCATCATTTCGACAATGGCCAAATCTTTGATTTGATAAAATTTCTCGTGGAAATTGAAGCCGGTTAAGTCGTTGAAGCTGCCTATGAATGGTTCTGCTCCGTCTGAATATAACAACAGCTTATCCCCTTTTTCGAGCTGAACGGTCTGCTGGATATATTCGGCTTGCTTAAAAATCCCTAATAGTGAACCCCGAATTTCCAGTTGTTCCGGCTGCTGTCCGGTCTTGATAAGAATCGGATAGGGGTGTCCGGCGCGAGCATAGGTTAGCTGGAGTGTTTTTGTATTTAAGAGGCAATAACAACAGGTAGCAAACTGATAACCGGAGAGTTTCTGGGCAGCCATTCGTAAATTAAGGTTTTTTACAACCTCCGCCGGTGCGAACACGCGGTAATTGCTGTCAAGCGTCTCCCGCATAACCAGAGACTGCTTCAGGAAAATCGTCAAAAGTGCTGCAGGTATTCCGTGGCCAACGACGTCAGCTACGTAGAAGCCGATGTGCTGCTCATCGATGCGGACAATATTGTAAATATCTCCTGATACCCACTCGGCCGGCAAAAAGGCGGCAGCCCATTGTACTTCATCCGTATTGGGCAGCGCGGAGGGGAGAAAATCCTGCTGCACAAGCCCGGCTAAACGGAGTTGCTCTGCCAGGTTATCGACCATAGCGCCGGTCAAGCTGAGTTGTTCCGACAGCTTATTTTTGTGAGTTTTATGTAACTGGTTCGGGGGAATTGCGGGCTTGACCGCAATTCCGAAACTTTTTTTGCGATATGCAAGATTGACGCCGATTCTGACCCACAATTCATCGATGGAGATTGATTTCATTGTGCTGGTCATAGAAAAACTGGTTTCAGTAGGCGCCAAAGAAAAACTTTTGACGGGAACGTTCACACGGTCGGTGAGCAAAATCACACCGATATTTTCTATTTCGAGCGATTCAATGATTCGAGCCAGCTTTTGTTGCTGCGATATGTCCAGCTCGTTTGTATCGATAATTACCGTTCCAATCAAATCAAATCGGCCGCGTAACCCGGCAAATTTGTCTATAGGTATTATTTTGCAGGAGAGTCTCTTGTCTTTGAAAAGTCGCTTTATTTCAGAAGGCAGCTGTATCCTGTCTGATAGATACACAACGTCTGTGAAGCTTGCTAACAATTCCGTTGAATTTTGTAGTTCTGTGTTGCCCATAATGAAAACTTTTTTATGGGACTCTCAGCAAGTACCCACTATTTCTGACAACCAGCGTTCATTCGTTGGTATTTAGCCCAATGATGATTTGCAATCCATAAGCTAATTTCGGCTTGTTAGGTATGCTACTTTGCATTTTTGTTGTGTTTTTCTGGTATTGCGGGAATAATATTTCGCAGTTCGCCGGTCGTGCCTAAACGGGGTTACCGCTTATATCTGCAGTTTTTCACCCGGCGAAGATAGCTGAACCGATGCGCAGGATGGTCGCTCCCTGCTCAACGGCGACTTCATAGTCTGAGCTCATACCCATACTGAGCTCGGTAAACTGCTGGCCGACAATCTTTTCTCCGCGCATTTCAATAAACAGCTCTCTTGCCCGGATAAAGCAGGACCGAACCGCGTCTTTGTTATGCGTTAGCGGTGCCATTGTCATCAGGCCGACGAGTTTTAGATTCGGCAGTGTTTCTATTTGCTCAGCCAGATGGATTGCTGCGCCTACGGGAACGCCGTATTTTTGCGGTTCATTCGATGTATTGACCTGCAAAAGTATCTTCGGGATTAAGTTCAGCTTTGCTGCTGAAATGTTTATTTCCTCTGCCAGTCGCAGGGTATCAACCGAGTGTATCAGGGAAGTTAATGGCAGGACCTGGCGGACCTTGTTACGCTGCAGATGCCCGAGCATATGCCAGTTGATCCGGCAATTGTGTCGGACCGAATCACCCTCCTTTTTTAGTAAAAACTCATCTACCTGAGCGGATACCTTTTTCAATTGTTGAACCCTGTTTTCGCCGAGCTCGATGAAGCCCAGCTTGATGACTTCTTTTATGGCTGCAAAATCAGCCGATTTGGTTACGATTACGAGCTTTATTTCTGCAGGGTCTCTGTCGCTGCGGGCGCAGGCGGAATTAATGGCGTCTTTCACGGACTCTATTCTTTCGGATATTTTTGCCATAAAGCAACAGCCGGGAATAAAAACTGAATATTCAGACTATCATAGAACCAGGACAGATTAGAATACCAATTTACAATATTTTTTGCCAGTATAAAAATAGCCAACACCAAAAATTTTGATGGGCCGAATATGCTCATCATCTACAAAATACGGTGCGGATTCGGCGGAACACTTTTGGCAGATTATAAGATAGACACAACTATAAAATCTCCTGCTGTATCAGATTTTCTAATGAATAGTTTAATGGTAGCAGTTATTTTAGGACGATATAGATACTTAATAGTCTCATCTTTGAAAAACTGTGGTAATTGAGGATTGTCAAGCTTATGGGCGGATAGTTTATTTTAATGTGCACAAACAGCCGAATCACTGCATTTTGTGGCTGTTCGCCGGATGTTAATATGGCTGAAAAAAAAGTTAAAAAGAGTGATTTTTGACTTGCATTTTGATGCCGAATCTTATACAATAAATATACCAAAGATGAATAGGGGATGCGTTCTCTGAAGGGATTTTTTGATTTTTGAGTTGACAGCTTTTCAGGGTAAAATTAGTCTTGTGAAATGTTCCCTAAAATTGAGATAGTGTTTTTCTGATGGCTTTAAGAACCTCGGCGAGGCAGTGTGGAATGCCGGTCTCCCCCCCAGCCGGTCCCACCACCTCGCCTTTTTTATGCGCATACTATCTTTAAGATTGCTTTACCACGCTGACTTCAGCTCCTCGAAGCCGGCATCCGTTGCTCGACCATCGCCTGTTAAGATGATTGATTAGAAGCAGATAGACGCAGCCCAAACTGCTTGGCTGAAAACACAAAAAGAAGCATAGAAATAAGTCCCAGCGAGCCACCATAGATAAATGTTGCTACCGGAGCAACTGTATCCCAGAGAAACCCGGCAACTAACCCGGCAGGTAGAGCTAATAAACCTGTAAAAGTGTGATACGTCCCCAGAGCCGTTGCCTTAAACTGCTGTTGTGCCAAATCAGCCACAAAGGCACGTTGATTGCCGTCAATCGCGGCAAACATTACCCCGTAAAGTCCGAATAATCCAATAAAAGCTGGCAGCGAATCAGAAATTGCAAAACCAAAACAGGTTGCCGAAAACGCAAGATAACCGAAAATGATAACTTTTTCTTTGCCTATTTTATCTGAAACGATCCCGAAAGGTGCCGCAAGAGCACTGTAAAAAATGTTGAATAATACATACAAAAGAATCGGTGCAGCTATTGACAATTTACCTGTGAAAAACTGCTGTGCCCGCAGGACAAAAAACATATAGCCGAAGTTTCCTAAGGCAAACACGCCGGAAATCAGAATAAAGAACTTTAGCGGTCGAGAAAATGCCTTTATGCCCATTTTCGGCGTTATGTCCTGCGGCCTGGAACTTACTTCCTGCACAAAGCGCAACGGAACCAGCGACACAAAACCGAGCACCGCTGCTATGAAAATGATGGCCTTGAAATCAAAGTGGAAAAACCAGAAAAGCAAAAACGCCGTTACCGAACCTAAAATTGCTCCAGAAGTATCAAGGGTTCTGTGAATTCCAAATCCTCTACCCCGCTGGGTAGCCATTGAGTCTGCTATTATTGCGTCTCTGGCAGCCGTTCTCAGTCCTTTTCCCACTCTTTCCAAGACCGAAAACACCACCACGCTGGGCCAAATCCGCGAAAACCCAAGCAGCAGCTTAAAAACGGTTGAGGTCGCATACCCTGTATAGACAAACACTTTTCGTTTGCCAGCCCTGTCAGACCAGTAGCCGCACACAACCTTCAGGATGCTCGATATGCTGTCTCTCAATCCTCCTACCAGCCCGACAATCCAGCCGGTACCGCCCAGCGATTGCAGAAACATCGGCAGAATCGGCATTATCATCTCGCTGCTTAGGTCGTTGAGAAAACTAACAACGCCAAGCAGGATAACATTGCCAGTAAGTGTTTTCTCTGGTTTATCTCTCATTGCCGAAATCAAGCATTAGCCGTTTGGTGATGTGAAGTTACTCACCACGGACCTGCACGAAGATAGTCCTGCTGCGGGGGCCGTCAAATTCACAGAAAAAAATGCCCTGCCAGGTCCCGAGCAAAAGCGTCTTATCTCTTATCAGTATCTGCTCGCTGCAGCCGACAAGCGTGCTTTTGCAATGTGAGTCAGAATTGCCTTCGAAATGCTTATAACCCGGCCGGTGATGAGGTATCAACTCTTCCAACGTCAAAAGTAAATCGTGGATTACAGATGGATCTGCGTTTTCATTTATGGTAATCGCTGCTGTTGTATGAGGGCAATAGACAATCACATCGCCGTTGGTTATATCCGACTGGCTGACCACCGAAGCGACCCGGCCTGTGATATCTATCAACTCGCTACGTTTTTTAGTGCTTATATTGAAATCCTTCTGAATGATTTTCATTACACACTTACTCCACTCTTTTCAAAGGTGCAAAGTCATTTTTTGTATTAGGAAATCTATATTCTCAGTTTCCACCAAGAAGTCTCTTCAACTCCGTAATAAGAAATGGGATATCTTCTATTGAGGTACTCCACACAACATTTAGGTTGATGGAAAAGTAGGCATGGATAAGCCGGTTTCTCATACCAATCAAGACAGGCCAAGGAATCTCGGGAACGTTGTCGCGAAGTTCCTCTGACACTTGGGCCGCGGCCTCTCCGATGATTTCAAAAAGACGAACGAGCGAATGAACCAGCTTGCGGTCGCGGTTTAAATCTTCGCGTGTTGAAGATTGCACATACTGCTGGATTTCGGTCGCTGCATCCAGCATGTGCCGCATCCTCACTTTGTCTTCAGGACTGATACTGAATTCTGGCATTTTTTACAACCTCGTCACGAAAATACCGGCTTAAATCTTCAGGTGTCCGTAAATCGACTTTCCTGCCAAGCATTTCCGTAAGTTCCATTTCCATCCTGACAATCGAAAAAAGGCCCGGCGTATGGTCTTTCTCAAACTCTACTAAAAGGTCGATATCGCTGTCCGGCCCTAATTGGTCACGAATAGCAGACCCGAAAACCGACATCTTCGTGATACGATTCCTTTTGCAGAAATCCACCAGCTTGCCTTTAGGTATCTTCTGTTCGAGGGAATAAGCCATCTTATAAACCTTATGATGATTAATTATTTATCCTTGTCTTAAACAGTATAAATCCCGTTTTAATCCGTGTCTAATTTTTTCTACATCTGTTCGACAACTTCTATACCCAAAAGTTCGCTCAGGCCGTGCCTGATAATCTTTGCGGTCAAATCACAGAGCAGCAATCTTGTAGGCCTTTTTCCCTGCCCGGCGTCGAGAACTGGGCAGTTAGTATAAAAAACGCTGAACTTCTGCGCCAGCTCATACAGGTATGCGGTTATATAATTAGGCCTATAATCGGCAACAGCGTCCTGTATCGCCTCTCCGTAACGGATGAGCTGCTTGGCCAAGTCCACTTCAGCCGGCTCAGTCAATGACAACTCCTTCATTTCGGCGATTTCCTTATCAACATCGAGCTTTCTGTCTTTTTTCCCCCTTTGTTTAATTGACTGCACTCTGGCATAAGCGTATTGCATATATGGAGCGGTGTTGCCGTCCATCGCCAGCATCTTATCAAAGCTGAAGACATAATCGCTCGTCCTGTTATTGGAAAAATCTGCGTATTTGACGGCGCCGATTCCAACGGCCTTTGCGATTCGGTCTTTTTTATCTGCTGGAAGTTCGGGATTTTTTTCCTCGACGATTGCCTTTGCTCGCTCTACTGCCTCGTCGAGCAGCTCTTTTAGTTTTACATTTTCACCTTCACGGGTCTTTAGCGGCCTGCCGTTTTCACCTAATACGCTGCCGAACGTAACGTGAATGAACTCTGTTTTCCGTCCTCTGTCTCCTGTCTCCTGTCTTACATCCCATCCAGCCATCCTTGCCACTGCAAAGAGCATCTCGAAATGCAGCTTCTGCCGCGCATCTGTAACGTAGATAATTCTGTCTGCCTTTAATTTCTCGACACGGTATTTTAACGCCGCCAAATCCGTTGTCGCATAAAGATATGCACCATCGGATTTCTGGATTATAAACGGCAGCGGCTCACCCTCTTTGTTCTTAAACCCTTCTGGAAATACACAAACCGCACCTTCTGACTTTTCAGCAATCTTGTGTTTTAGCAACTCATCTACAACATCCGGCAAAAACTTGTTATAAAAACTCTCGCCCCGCACGTGGCTTTTATCTAATGTCACATTTAACTTTCGATATTGCTTATAGCATTCACCCATTGTTTTCTTATTAGTTATATAATCCAATAATTGCTCTTCTTGTTCGTTGTCTTTTCCCCCTTTTTGTAGCATAGCCGTGACACGACGCGAGAGGTCTTCATAAGGAATAAGTATCTCGCGCCACTCGTCCGTTTTTAGGTCGCGCTCGCGAGTCGGAATAAGCAGACCCATTCCTTCGATGGTATCATCAACCTGACTCACAAACTGGTAAGCTGTTTCAATCTCTTCTAACTCAACATCTTGCTCACCACGAATAAGCTTTTGCACAAATGGCCAGAACACTATTTCCCCATCTCCAAGTTGGTTCTTTTTGTCTTCACGCCAATCCGTAGCATGGCGTTCGCAAATCCTTTTGCATATCGCCAGTAGTTTGACTCTATCCTTGGCACAAGCTCGAAGTTCTGCTAGTTCCTTTCGATAGTAAGATTCTTCATGTTTCCTTCCGATGCTAATATGCCAGAGGCCGAGAAAAGCGCGGCCGAATTGAGTTCCCCAGTCACCGACGTGGTTTTGGCGGAGGACTTTATAGCCGAGAAATTCAAGGACCCGGCAGATACAATCACCAATGATGGTACTACGAAGGTGCCCTACGTGCATTTGCTTGGCGATGTTTGGGCCTGAAAAATCAACAACAATGATTTTTGGCTGACCGGTCTTTTCTATACCAAGACGTTCTCGGTCCGTGTTGATTTCGAGCAGGCGGTCGGCGATAAAATCGGATTTGAGCCGTAGATTTATAAAGCCCGGCCCTGCAATCTCCGGCGGTTCGCAAATATCGCTAATATCCAATTCTTTGACCACTTTCTCAGCTAATTTTCTGGGGTCGGTCTTGAGCTTTTTGGCAAGCGCCATTACGCCATTGGCCTGGTAATCGCCGAACCTGGGGTCTGTTGAGGGTTTAACAATAGCTGCGCAGTCCTTTCCCGCTACGGCCGGCGCCTTCGCTGAGACGAGTCGGCCGGTTGCAGCAGCCATCGCAGCACTGATTTTTTCTTCGAGTATGTCAATTGCCTGCTTCATTTTTTGCCACCCTGGCTCGGCAGGCACGCCGTGGCCTGACGGCAGAGTTTTTTCTTTTTATTTTAAGCCACAGAGGCCACAGAGAAATCTAACTATAATATTTTTGCCACAGAGGCCACAGAGAACACAGAGAATTTTTCATAAATACTTTCTTAATATCATCAAGCAATCTAATGGTTCTATCGTGTTATCAAACCGATCTTTATAACCAAATGAATCCGGTTTTCTCCCTGAATGAAGAATGTCCTGTATGTGTTTTACTTCACTGTCCATCATACTATATGCTGTGCCATAAACTTCACATTCAGGAGGTATTAAATCTGGCAGTCCGAGAACTTCCATATTTTCCGGTGCGTATCCAAAACCAAGAAAGAATATTCGTTCAGCTTGCCTAATAAGGTCTTGTGCATCTTGCAATTCCGGATTCCCTCTTTCTTCATATATCGTTCTGATATTAGCAGCCACATTCTGTAAAAGTAACTCGGTAAACTTGGGAGCGTATGGTATATAGCTCGCAGGATTTTGCCACTTCAATGGTGCAATCTGTCCATATACATGAATAATCTTAATGCTTTTCAATAAGCACGAAATATCGTGTTCTGGAATGTTAGTAAAGGAGTTATGCAAACTTTCGTAGAGATAATATTCCAGTGACCGATCGTAGTTAAATGTAACAAATCTGATATTCCCAACAGATACATTGTGGAATTGGTCCCAAGTAGTGACCGACTCGGTAAGACGGTTGAACAAATAGAAACACCAGTCCTGCCCCTCACGAGCCTCTTCATTAAATCGACTTGAATGCTCAGCATCAAATATCTTGAACGCAATGATATACTTTCCCGTAGTTGCAAGGTGAGGGTTTCTGGCTAAAAAAAGATCTATAGAGGGTGTGCTGGATTTGAAGAATACCTTGGCGAAATGTTGAATGTTCTCTAACTTAATCTGTCTCTCTGATGAGTCAGAGAAGTTATCATTTAAATATGCTATATATTTTTTGAAATCGAGACAGATTTCCTTCCGGAGAATCGCACCGGAAGGATAACCATACGGGCAGCTTGCTCCTGCACCAAGAACAAAAACTGTTTTTTTATCTATCAATCTCTGTGGCCTCTGTGCTTTCTGTGGCTAACAATACATTTTTTTCTCTGTGGCTAAATCTTCAATCTTTTGGCGTCACCCCAGAGCAATTCCAAATCGTAGTAGTCCCGATATTCGCTGTCAAAGATATGGACAACGACATCAATAAAGTCGAGCAGAATCCAGCGTGCCTGCTCATAGCCGGCCCGGCCGAAACGCTCCATA
>Ga0315532_1003006_pt1 | contig 11101 bp, 8 predicted proteins | sample SalMarWE160370MG_FD_203082 | JGI IMG/M metagenome (GOLD analysis project Ga0315532, IMG submission 203082) | Salt marsh sediment microbial communities from the Plum Island Ecosystem LTER, Massachusetts, United States - Salt Marsh Sediment WE1603-70 ... | reverse complement strand
AAATGAAAAGAATAGTTTGTCCATGTTATAAACATACCATTTATGCTGAGAATTACCATGCACTATCTTTAAATTCAGGTTATAATCTTCATTCAATTTGTAGGAGATATAAATTGAGTCAATGGATGATAAAGGATAGGAACGCAATGAAGTGTTGAATTGTCTTGTTGTCCAATATTCCTGATGAGGTTCTTTAGAACTCTGATAATTTACGAGAATGTAGATTATTTTACGTTCAGCTTCCATCATTTTGATTTTACTCTGCAAGGTAATAAAAATCCGGCTCAGAAGGCATTCTATAATACTACCCTGATCTAAGACCACTGGTTAAGTTTAAATTTGATAACTTTAAACCAGTGAATTATGAAATCAAAAAGACAAAAACATTAGCTTCGCTGAGCTCGGTCAGCAAGCTGCCCTCGGTTCAGGAGCCTTTAAGGCCAAAGTAGCTATTGAAGCTATACAGGAACGGGAGACTTTAAGTGAACTTTCCAAGAAGTATGGTATACATCCAAACATGATTACCCGGTGGAAGAAAGAGTTCCTGGAACGAGCCCCACAATTATTTGAGAAAACCCATCCGGCTGATAAAGAGGAGAAGGATCTGGAGAAATTATATGCCAAGATAGGGCAGTTAGAGATGGAGAAAGAGTTTTTAAAAAAAAACTTAAAGAAACTGGGTCTGTGAGTGATCGGCTTCAAATGGTTAATCGCAAAGAAGGACTGAGTATCCGTTGTCAGTGCAAACTGGTAAGTGTAAACCGGGGCAGCTTTTATTATCAACCGCTTGGTGAGACCAAAGAGAATCTAAGAATCATGCGATTGATGGATGAACACTACCTGAAGCATCCTACTGAAGGAGTTCTTCGTATGCGTGATTTTCTTTTGGTTCTTGGTATTGTGGCTAATCATAAGCGGGTTAGAAGGTTATTGAGGTTAATGGGCTTAATGGCTATTTATCCTAAGAAGAATCTAAGCCGGCTTGGCCAGGCAAAATATATCAGACCTTATTTGTTGAAAGATATTAAGATTGTCAGGCCAAATCAGGTATGGGCTATTGATATAACCTACATTCCTATGCCCAGAGGATTTCTTTATCTGACGGCCATAATAGACGTTTACAGTCGATATGTTGTAGGCTGGGGTATATCTAACAGTCTTGATGCTGCATGTAGTCTGAATGTCACAAAAGAGGCTATTCTCAGGTATGGAAAGCCGGAGATCATAAATTCGGACCAGGGAAGTCAATTTACCTGTCATGAATGGATTGAATTTCTTGAGAAAGAAGAAATCAGGATCAGCATGGATGGTAAGGGCAGAGCTATTAATAACATCTTTATTGAAAGACTCTGGAGATCGGTTAAGTACGACTATGTTTACATTAAAGTACCGGCTGACGGACTTGAACTATACCAGGGATTAACGGAGTACTTTGATTACTATAACAATCAGCTTTGTCATCAGGGAATCGATCATCAGATTCCTGCAAACAGATATTATCAGGCAGCATAATGATTTTTCTTTCAAAACACCAGGATAATCAGCCTTCAGAACCTGTCAGGATCAAGACAAGTCCTTTCAGAAATCTTGACAGAACCTGTAATCTGATAGAAGAAGTATTTACAAGAGAAAAATCAATTAAAAAGAAAACTTACTTTTGTAAACCCGTGGTCTGAGGAAGGGGAGTATTTAATTCAAAGGATTTTAAATCAACCATTAACACTAACCGGATTGCTGATAAAATTTAAAACAAATATGTCGAGTAGGTAAGGGGGAGTTTCACCCCCAAACCTTGGGCTTCAGTGAAAGTGTCGCAGTGAACAATGATATCATCTGCATACCTCTCAAATTTGCCTTCAGGATAGTTTTTACTGAACCACATGTCAAAAGCAAAGTGCAGGAAAATGTTCGCCAGTAATGGACTGATCACTCCACTTCAAAGTATCTTGACATATCTTTGTGCTGTGAGACCTCCAGCCTCTGGACTGGCTCGTTTCCCATTGACAATGACAAAATACCTTGACTATCATCATGTTTACAGTTACGTTGTTGCTCCAAAGAACTTTTTCCTCTTCGTACCCTGCAACAACTCAGGACACACCCTGGCCCATAACACGGACAATGCTTGTCACGGTTTTTGCTTTTGCTCCTACTCCCAAGACAAATTAGTAATGAGAGCTAAACCCGGACACGCGCATCTGCACTCAATCAAATTCCTGTACCATGATAAATTTCCGGCTCCGAGACAAATTTCACCGCGACACTGCGCCAGTGCCCATTTACAAACTTTCTGCAACCAAGACAACTTTTTGGCCACTTATCAAAATTGTACCGCGACACTCGTAATGCTCAACAAAATTTGTACCCGGATGGCAAAAACTGCGCCGTACCCTCCCTGTCTGACTGGCGCAGCCAGGCAGGCTTGCACCGTGACAACTTCCCGGCTAAAGTACCAGGACCAGTGGCCGGATTTAATTTAAATATGCCACCCCTTCAGTCTGGCTCCTCGTTATCCCGACATAACATGTCGGGACTTAACGCTCGGCCCTCTTTATTGCCGGGCCGTCAGACTGTCTTCTCCCTGTTTTATTAATAACTAAGAGCATCATTTTCAGGTTGTACGCTTGCTTTTAAGTATCTTCATTACATGAAATACATACAAGGACACAGCAGAAATCAAATCAATCTTTTCCCTGTTTCACTGGACCAATCCATTGATCCCAATAATGAAGTCCGGATTATCGACCTTTTTGTTGAGAGTCTTTCTATTAAAGATTACTGATTCAGAACGGAATTTGTTGAAAACGGCCGGCCGGTTTATCATCCTGCTGATCTACTCAAGCTTTTCATTTACGGGTATATGAATAAAATCCGGACAACAAGGGATCTGGAGAAGGAATGCAAACGAAACATTGAAGTAATGTGGCTTTTAAAGTGCCTTAAACCTGATCACAACACTATAGCCAATTTCAGGATGGAGAATCCGAAAGCCATAAAGAAAGTCTTCCGGTCAACCGTGAAGATTGCCCGTCATTTTGACCTGATCGGCGGAAAACTTATTGCAGGTGACAGTACCAAATTCCGGGCACAAAACAGCAAGAAGAACAATTTCCACAAGGCAAAAATAGATCGTCATATAGCCTATATAGATAACAAACTTGAAGAGTACACCCGGGCACTTGCAGAACACGATGGTGATGATAAAGAACAGATAGAGGAAGAGATTAAAAAGCAGCAGGACAGGAAAGACCAGTATAAGGAAATCGAAAGGCAACTTAAAGAAAGTGGAGAAGACCAAGTCTCTACTTCAGATCCCGAAAGCCGACAGATAATGATCCGAAACAATATCACAGAGGTAGCCTATAATGTTCAGGCCACTGTTGATGCAAAAAACAATATCCCCATCGATTACAAGGTAACCAACCAGAACGACAGCAAGGCTATGGGAAATATGATTCAAAGGGCTAAGACTATACTGGGAACAAACGAATTCACAGCTTTATATGATAAGGGTTATCATACCGGATCAGAGTTAAAAACGGCACAGGGACTGGGTATAGAAACCATAGTTGCAATACCTGATGTTCCGTCAACTAGCCAGGCTCCTGATCATGCTTATAACTCTGAAAATTTTAAATATGATCCTGCCTCAGATACTTACACCTGTCCGCAGGGTGAGGTCCTTAAGACAAACGGTAAGTGGTATAAAACTCACGGCAGAAGAAATATTTTGATCTCCTTTAAGCAATACAAAACCAGAGCCTGCAGATCATGCCCAGTGCGGATGAAATGCACGAGATCAAAAACCGGGAGGCTGATTGAACGCAGTATCTACGCTGAGAATTACGAGAAAAATCGCAAGAACATACTGGAGAAGGAGCATCTTTACAGGCGGCGTCAGGCTATTGCAGAGCATCCTTTCGGAACGATCAAGCGACAATGGGGGTGCAGCTACATTCTTGCAAAGAAGGGAATAAACCGGGCAAGCACAGATGTCGGATTTATGTTTATCGCGTACAATCTCAGGCGAATCATAAATATTCTGGGCCAGGATCTCCTTAGGGAGTATCTGAGGATACTTAGCCCGTTATTTTTGACTGTTTTTGCCTTCTTCAGACGAAAAATAAGCCTGTTAGAGACCTTTTTATTCCAGGGAATAAGTAGCTCAGCGAAAATTAATCTGTCGCTCACATCGCATTAAATCAGCTGTAAAATACCCCTGGTGAGAAGGTTTTTAGACAAACTCCCGTTATAAGCAAGCCCCCGACAAGAAGAAAAACGCAGGAAGATGACACTAAACTTCATATTATTACCTTCTTACCTGACTCGTACAACAATAAAAGAAACAACAGAGAATTGGAATAGTACATAAACAATTGTTTGACTAGTCCTTTAGAATTGACTAATTTTGATGAAAAGATAATTAGAATTACAAGATGAATTTGAAATAACCCTTACCCAATGGCAAGCATAATAGAAGGGTACGAATACGACATCTTTATCAGCTATCGCCAGAAAGATAACAAGCACGACGGCTGGGTTACTGAGTTTGTCGATAATTTGAAAGGAGAACTCGAGTCAACATTTAAAGAAGATATCTCTATATACTTCGATGCAAATCCTAAAGATGGTCTCCTTGACACTCATATTGTAGATGAGTCACTGGCAAAGAAATTAAAGTGCCTCATCTTCATCCCTATCCTCTCTCAAACCTATTCCGACTCAAAAAGTTTTGCCTGGCAACAGGAGTTTTGCGTCTTTAATAAACTGGCAAAGGAAGATCAGTTCGGAAGAGATATAAGTCTTGCCGGTGGTAATGTGGCCAGCAGAATATTGCCGGTTAAGATTCATGATCTCGATCCGGAAGATAAAACACTTCTTGAAAATGAATTGGGAGGAGTGCTTCGGTGTATTGAGTTTATCTATAAGTCAGCCGGTGTTAACCGACCCTTACGGACCAATGAAGATCATCCACATGACAATCTCAATAAAACTTACTATCGTGATCAGATAAACAAAGTGGCAAACGCGGTTAAAGAGATTATTACTTCAATAAAAAAACATAATCAACAGGATGGCGAAATTTCAAAGAAAGTTGTTAAAGCCAAATCTGAAAAGATAAATAAACTGAAAGCAAAAATCGGTATCGTTTCCTTTTTAGCATTAGTGTTAATAGTGTTGGGATTTTTCTTTATCCCTAAACTATTTAAATCGTCCGAGCCAGTTGAAAAATCCATTGCAGTGCTTCCTTTCCGAAATCTGAGCAATGATACCACACAATTATACTTTTGTGATGGTTTTATGGAAGAAATTCTCAACAATCTTCAGAAAGTTAAGAGTTTCATAGTAAGGTCCAGAACATCGTCCGATCAGTACAGAGACACAAAAAAATCTATAACAACTATAGGGAATGAGCTTAAGGTAAACTACTTAATTGAAGGGAGTGTGGGGCGTGAAGGAAATAATTTGAAAATATGGGTCCAATTAATTAATGCAAAGACTGATGAGCATATCTGGACGAATGATTATACAAGGGAAATGAGACAAATTTTTTCTCTTCAAAGTGAAATTGCAAAAGATATTGCCGGTGAACTAAAAACAGTGTTGTCACCTGAAGAAAACAAACAAATTGATAAAAAGCCAACTGAAAACCTTGAAGCATATAATTATTATCTGCTAGGCAACGATTATTATCTGCGCAGTTATGCAAAACAGAATTATGAAATCGCAGCTAAAATGTACGATAAAGCAATTGAATTAGATCCAAATTTCGTCCTGGCTTATGTGAGACTCTCAATTTGCTACTTATCAATGTATTGGTTTTATTATGACCATAGTATGGAAAGATTAGAAAAAAGCAAAGAGGCTATTGACGCTGCTTTTAACATTGACCCTGATCTTCCTGAAGCTCATTTAGCCCTTGGAACCTATTATTATTGGGGTTCCCTGAATTATTCAAAAGCTTTGGAGGAAGTTAAGATCGCAGAAGACATTTTGAAGAATAATTCTGAGTGTATTTATATTCAAGCTTCTATTTATCGACGATCCGGAGAATGGTCATTGGCTAAAGAAAATTTTTTGAAGGCATTTGAACTTGATCCCGGTTCATCGAGAATTACATATAATACTGCAGAAACATACTACTTATTGGGTGAATATCAGGAGGCCGAAAATTATTTTAACAAAACATATTTACTTAATCCTACGTTCATTGAACCTTATTGGCTAAAGAGTATAATGTACATGAAATGGAAAGGCAATACCTTCCAGGCCAGGGAAACAATTGCAGAAGCTTTTCAGTTCAATGAGTCCATTTCTAATCCAATGCTATTTGAATCAAATGTCCTTATGGATATTTATGAGGGCAATTATCAGAAAGCCCTATCTTATCTCTCATCAAAAGATATTGATATAATTGAGAACCAGTTTTATTTTAATCTCAAATCTTTGCTTTATGCAAGAGTATATAATCTGATTAATATGCCAGAAAAGGCATACGCTTATTTCGATTCAGCTCGCATTTATCTTGAATCCAGAATTCTATTATTTCCTGATGATCCCAGATTATACAGCGCATTGGGTATTACCTATGCAGGTCTGAGGTATAAAGAAAAAGCTGTTGATGCAGGGGTAAAAGCTGTTGAATTAATGCCAATTAGTAAAGAAGCTTATAGAGGCTTCTACAGGGCTGTAGACTTAGCAAAAATTTATGTTATGGTTGGCGAATATGATGCGGCTTTGGAACAAATTAAACTATTACTATCTCTTCCCGGAACATTGTCTGCTAAATTGCTTCTGTTAGATCCAACCTGGAAACCATTATGGAACCTGTCTGAATTTAAGAAAATAATAAATACAGCTATCTCCGATGTCTCAAAAATCCAATAAATTCAATCAATTATGATGGATAAGTCTTGTTAGACACGATCCCCTTTTTGCCAATATCCGTAACGAAGAACGATTTTAAAAGATCCTGAAAAACATGGAAGTAAAATACCAGGCAGAGTATGAAAGAGTAAGAAAATGGCTCGAATAGCAAGGAATGTTATAGGAATCTTCCATACTTGTCACGTAGTAACACAAACTGAACAATACTACCCCCGTCAGCAGCATTAATAAACTTGGACTTAAGTAAAAGTTCTATACTAATTATGATAAAACTCTCTTTGACTATTAGACCAATAAAAAAATGGCCTGCTTATAACACGGACAATGAAGGTAAGTTGTTTGTCATGCTTTTTGCATGACGCTGAGCCACTTACCAGGACCAGTACAAAACCCGGCACCCTGACACGCGCAGCTGAACTCAATAAAAACTCTGCATCATGACAATTTTCAGCCTCCTATCAAACTTGTACCGCGACCGCGCCAGTGCTTTTAACAAGATTTGTACCCGGGGATAAATTCGCAGCTACCTTCCAACTTTGTACCGCGACACGCGTAATGCTCAGAAAAATTGTACCATGCCCACCTTCGCCAAGGCTTCGGTGGGCGAAGACGGCAAAAAGCACGCCATACCCTCCTTGCACCGTGACAGTTTTCTGGCTAAAATACCAGGATTCTGTCCGGATGCTGAGCCAGGTAACGCTTCCTAATTATACCGCCGGGCAGTTATGCTTAAGCTGGAGATTTATGGGGGATTTAATATATTAAAAAAGCATTTGTTTAATATCTTGATATATATGAAAGAGATTGGAATATTTTTTGTGGTATGTTAATCAACAACTAACCATTTACAATAATGAAAAAGACATTAAAATTACTTTCATTAATCTTAATCTTTAACAGTTGTGAAAAAATAAGTGATTATCCTTCACTTGATAACTATAGATTAATAAAAATCCTGAATTATAGCAATTCAACTGATTCTGAGCCATATGGATTTGTCGACTTAGATTACGACAAAGATGGTAATCTAATCAAGGAATTAATGTATGACTATCCAAATACATTGTATACTTATAAAGTGTATGATTATGAAAACAATATATTAAAGGAAAAACGAATATTTGATGGTGAAGTAGGGAATCTCAAGTTAGGTACTTACGTAAAATTTGAATATGAAAATGAAAAACTTATTAAAGAAGAGTTGTTTTTAGCCAATGGAACTGTGAAATACACGACCCACTATGAATTTAATGGAGACAACCTAATGACTAAATACAAGGTTAATGATAAATTAGGAATACATCATCAATATAAATACACATATAATGATTTAAACTTGTTAATTCTCGAGGAAAGCTTTATGTATGACCAACAACTTGATGGTTTTAAAAAATACTACTATGACAATAATAAAAGGTTAACAAGAACAGAAATATTTGATTCAAGCGGAACATTAATTCAAACAGAGCAGAAAAAATATGATGGTTCGAAAAAAGTACCATCTGAAGAATTGTACTTTGATTCAAATGGAGTAATAAACCAAACAAGAAAGCTTCTCTATGATAACCTTGAAAATCTTACGGAAATTTTATTCGTTGATAATCAGGGTGGGACTCATACATTTTTAAAGAAGAAATACAATGGCAAATTATTAATTGAATACATCCAATATGCACCGACATGGGGCTTTACAGAATGGTATGTTACCCGATACGAATATTCAAAAATTAAATAAAAGCCTAATCATAAAAAGTGCATAAGCAATTGAAACTGCTCATGCACCTAACGTTAGCAAAAATTAGTGCTATCCTCTAATGTATATCCTAACCCTTAGAATTATGAGAACAAAACTATTTTTATTTCTGATAATCATCTTCTGTTCCTGTGGCAGGAAAAACAACCGAGCTATTGAGAATGCCAGCCCAATTAGAGTAATCGATGTATTAGCAGAACCTGAATTAGAAATAACAAATCTATCTGATATCGCCACTGATATAGAGTATATTCCTCTTCAAACTTCTGAAAGTTCTCTTATCCGGTATATTTTAGATATGAAAGCAAGAGAAGGTAAAATTTTCATAAAGACTAATACAAGCGAATTATTTTGTTTCGAGAGTAGTGGACACTATCTATATAAATTGAGTAAAAGTGGAAGAGGCCCTGAAGAATATACCTATATTTATGATTTTGATGTTACTGCGGATAATCATCTTCTACTTATCTTAACTACTAACAGAATCCTATTTTATAATTTATCCGATACCGGATTTGTTTATTCAAAGACCTTGAATCTTAAAAATGAACCATATAATATTAATATTAGTCCTGGCCAAAAGAATATTTTACTTTCATATGGTTCATCGAGTGGTAATGTGCCTTTTAGAAATGTGCTGATTAACTTGAACGGTGATACTCTGAGAACTATCCCAAACAGTTATAGGTATTCAAAAAATACGAAGATTGGGTTCGCAGCCACATTTGAGAATATTCAATTCAAGTCTAATAATTCACTTAATTTTAAGTTTTGGCTTAGTGATACTGTTTTTACTCTCAATCTTGACAACAAAATAGTGCCATATCTTATACTTGATTCGCATGGTAAACAGACAACCACTGATGCTTTAGCTAATTTCTCTTCGGTACAGGAATCATTGTCCAAGTATCTACAAGTTAATTCAATTTTGGAGACCTCAAGATATTTGTTTTACAGATATTATTATGAGACTGGTCGTTATAGAATTTATGATAAAGTTAGCAAGAAAATATTCAGTATTGATATTAATCCAAAAAATCAAACAAAATGGCTAATCGATGATCTTACTGGTGGAGTTGATATTGAACCAAAGTTCTGTATTGATGGTAATATATACTCCTGGGTAGATGCAATAATCTTAAAAAACCGTGTTGCCAGTGATGGTTTTAAAAATTCAGTTGTTAAGGATACAGCAAAAAAAGAAGCCTTGAAAAAACTTGCTGATTCCTTGGATGAAACTGATAATCCTGTTTTAATTGTCGTTACTCCGAAGGAATAAAAATAATTATTAATAGAACCAGTTCAATAGGTATTCTTATTGTTCTCATTATGTTTCATTGCAGAGTATACAGTATATGGAATGCAACGCAATTAACAATTTTACAAACTTGATCCCCAAATCCCCACATATCTCAAGTATTTGTCTATCAATCATATAGCATATACCAAACATTGCATTTAAGCCCATTTACAGCTCTTCTGAGACACTATCTACCTTTCACTGGTATCTACCTATTACTTTGACATAAAGTGGCATAAATTGCACATAGACAGCCATATAGGGCATTTGTGTAGAACAGTCTATTAAATAAAAGTCTGTATATCAATGCAGTAACAAATAATGATCATCTGTTTACTGTAGGGAATTTGGAGACAGGAAAATATAATTGTTTTGAATGTAACAATGAAGTAATTTTGATAATAGTTGAAATAACTACTTTATTATGTAAACTGTAGTAAGACTGTGTATAAAACACTATTTAGTTAGGTGTCATAAAATATAGTATTATGAAATTTATCAATGTAATTGCATTAATAATATTATGCGGTCTAAATTCCTTAAATGCACAGGATTCTATTCAAAAGATTAAAATCTATAGAACATGGGTTTCTTTGAATAGTGAGCCATTTAAAATTAAGGGAGTTTTATACGAAATTAAAGATTCTTCAATATTAGTTTCGAGTTCTGTAGTAATTCATGATTATTCTACAGATAGATTTGAAATGGTAGAACTTCATATTAATAATATAGAAACAATCAAAAACAGAAGAAATAACAATATTGGAAAAGGAGTTTTGATTGGGGCAATTACAGGATTTGCTGTCGGGGGTTTAATAGGATTGATATCAGGAGATGATCCACCTTGCACTGCTGGACTTGCTTGTATATTTTATCCTAGTTTAAGTGCTGAAGAAAAAGCTTTAATGGCAGGGGTCCCACTTGCAGTTGGCGGAGCTGGTATAGGTGCATTGATTGGGTCAATCAAAGTAAAAATTCCCATAAATGGAAGTATTAATAGTTATAATAGAAACAAAAACAAACTGGGAGAATATCCCATAAAGAAAAAGTAAAGACAGAAAACGACACCCAATAAATAGGACTTCATGTGGCCGGAACGGCCCAGCGTGAAGTCCCGGTTGAACTAAATCACGCGGTCATTTAATTTTCTATGGTTTTTG
>Ga0315532_1003005_pt1 | contig 11101 bp, 11 predicted proteins | sample SalMarWE160370MG_FD_203082 | JGI IMG/M metagenome (GOLD analysis project Ga0315532, IMG submission 203082) | Salt marsh sediment microbial communities from the Plum Island Ecosystem LTER, Massachusetts, United States - Salt Marsh Sediment WE1603-70 ... | reverse complement strand
CCTGTAGGAAGGGGGCGTTTCTCACAAGCTTTGCGAATACCCAAGGAGAGCTTATCCCGGCTGAATTCCTCACGTCGTCCATCCTTCTTAATAACGAAGATATCATGTGGCTGTATCCGCTCGTAAGTAGTGAAGCGAGCATTACAGGCGAGGCATTTCCTTCGGCGTCTCACCACTTCGTCTAGACTCCGAGAATCTATCACCCTTGATTCCTGCCTGCCGCAATAAGGACAGTCCATAAATTTCTCCTAAAAGTTGTGGTATAAAATCATTTTACCACTAGATGTAGTAAAATGCAACATCTCCACAGAAAAAAGAGGCTCGATGTTAGATGCAAGAATAGAAATCTAGCTGGAAGCTACTTCGCAAACTGAAAACACGAAAAGAAATATTCAAAACCCTCCATCAGTGGGCCTATATTGCTAATTCTTGGGAGGGTGGCTATTTGGAGAAGGACGTGGCGAGCATTATTGGACAATTCCAGGGAAATATGCTAGGTTTGAATAAACATAGGCCTAGCGTGATTAAGATTGTACTATGTTCGTAGTCAATATCGTGAGAAGGATTTTAAAGAACATTGTTCGAGGAAATCTTACCAAGTCTTTATAGAATTAAGGTTCCTCTCCCCGGAAGTCCTCTACAAGCCACCAACTCTTACGTCATAAGGGGGGCAGAGCGGTCTTTAATTATTGATACTGGATGGAATCGAGAGGACTGCAGGGCGGTACTTGTTTCCGGCTTAGAGGAATGTGGCGTGGACTTAAGGCAAGCCGATTTCTTTATCACGCACATGCATGCAGACCACTCAGGTTTAGTGTCAACTCTCGCCAGGGAAGGGGCAAGAATCTACTTTGGCTGGGCAGATGCAGAAATTATGAAATCTACTGCGCCTGGGCATTGGGAGGAGCAGATTGAATTCGCCCGTAAATGCGGCTTTCCTGGAGATGAGCTTGAAAAGGCTATCGGAGGCCACCCTGGTCGCAGATATAGCCCAGGTACATCCTTGAACTTGTCTGTCGCAAAGGAAGGCGATACGATAAGCATCGGGGACTACCTATTTCAATGTATTGAAACCCCAGGACATACTCAAGGTCATATTTGTCTTTACGAGCCCAGCAAGAAAATATTCCTATGCGGTGACCATATCCTTATCGATATAACTCCGAATATCACCCTCAACTCCGAGGAGCGGAATCCATTAAAAGAATACCTGATGAGCTTGGACAAAGTTTATGATTTGGACGTTGAACTTGTACTGCCTGGTCATAGAAATATCTTCAGGGATCATAAAAATAGAATTCGAGAACTGAAGCAGCACCACCAAACAAGGCTCGAGGAGGTCATGTCTATTCTGAGAAAAGGTAAGCAAAATGTCTTCCAGGTCGCATCACAAATGACCTGGGATATAACTTACAAGTCCTGGGATTTATTTCCTCCATCGCAAAAGTGGTTTGCTTTTGGGGAAGCCATGGCACACCTGAAATACCTTGAGGAGGAGGGGAAGGTGGCAAGAGAAGTGCAAGAGCAAGGGATAGTGTTTTTCACGGAGGCATCAGATACCTGAAGCACAGATTGGCATCATTGGCGGAAGCGGCCTTTATAAGATGGAAGGGATGACGGAGATGGAGAAAGTAAGGGTAAGCACGCCATTTGGCGACCCCAGCGACGCTATAATCTTGGGCAATCTAGAAGGGGTAAGGGTTGCCTTTCTCCCTAGACATGGCGAAGGACATCGGATAGGCCCCAGTGAGTTACCAGCGAAAGCTAATATCTATGCCTTGAAATCTCTGGGAGTAGAAAGGATTATCTCCGTAAGCGCTGTTGGCAGCCTTAAGGAAGAGATAGTACCTCTGGATGTAGTCATTCCTGACCAACTAATTGACTGTACCAAAGGAAGAGGTAGCACATTCTTTACAGCTGGGGTAGTGGGGCATGTTTCTCTGGCTGAACCTTTCTGCCCAGTTTTGAGTCGGACTTTGTTTGAGGCAAGCACTAAGGTTGGGGCTAAGGTACATAAAGGTGGTACTTATCTAGTCATGGAAGGCCCACAACTCTCCACCAAGGCTGAGTCACAGCTCTATCGCTCTTGGGGTGCTGATGTTATTGGGATGACAGCTTTGCCTGAAGCTAAGTTAGCCAGAGAGGCGGAAATATGCTATGCCACACTGGCTCTTGTCACCGATTATGATTGCTGGCATCCGAGTTATGAATCGGTGACTGCGGCGATGATTTTAACGACCTTGCAGAAGGGAATTGACACTGTCAAGAGAATCCTGAAGTTAGCGCTGGCTTCGATACCACAGCCGCGAGATTGTGCTTGCGCTAGCGCGCTTAAATATGCCATAGCCACTAACACGAAATATATACCCAAGAAAAAGAAAAGGGAGCTGGGGCTGCTAATTGGCAAGTATTTAGGCAGGGAGGAAGATGTCAGCCAGGCTTGAGTTTGGATGTTTGCCCACTGCTATCGGCAGCATGCCTCACATCAATCCTGATGAGGCTTGTTCCATTATTATGAAATGTCTTCCTGACATCCCTGCCTGGCCACAATTACCGAGGCGCTCTCCTAGGGAAAACATGGTTATCCAATTCAGCGAGGGTTTTCCGGGAGTGGTTATAGATGGGGACAAAATGCACATTGAGCCATCAGCGGATTTTGAGAGCGAGCTGGAGCAAATCCACATTGATTGTGAACAGGATAATGCTCACAAATATGGTATTTCGCCCGAATATGCTGCCGGGCTACATGCCTTCCTCTCCAAAGCAAGAGGTAGTAAAATAGTCAAGGGGCAGGTAACAGGTCCCATCACCTGGGGCCTGAGGGTTACCGGCCAGAATGGTTTAGGCATCCTCTATGACGACACTTTAGCCGAAACCGCGGCTAAGTTCCTGCGGCTAAAAGCTTCGTGGCAAGAAGATATCTTGAGGAAAATATCGCCCAATACCATTATCTTTGTTGACGAGCCCTATTTGGTTTCTTTGGGCTCGGTGTTTACTCCTATTCCTGAAGAAAAAGTGCCTGTTCTGTTAGAAGAAGTGTTGGGGGGAATCAAAGGGACAAAGGGGTTGCATTGCTGCGGAAACACTAATTGGTCAGTCATTCTGGACACCAAAATCGATATTCTCAGCTTTGATGCCTATAACTATGCCTTTTCTCTAAGCACTCACTCGAGTAAAGTGAAATCCTTTCTTGAGCGTGGTGGCAGCATTGCCTGGGGGATAGTCCCGAATGAGGAAGAGGCTTTAGTTAAAGAATCCTTGCCCAGTCTTCGTGACCGCCTGGAGGAAGCTATGGCTCCCTTCACCAGGGATGGTGTTAAGTTCAAGCAAATCATAGCTCAAGCGCTGATCACTCCTTCGTGTGGCCTGGCGAGCTTGTCGTTGGAAGCGGCAAGTCAGGCTCTGGAATTAACAGCTAAATTGTCCCATGACTTAAGAAGTCGATATGCGGTATGACCCGTCGAAATAACTGCCCCCTAGGTTGTATCCCTTAAGAGCAGGGCTATCATTCTGAGGAATCTCCTTCCAAAGCCCTTATCTTATTCACCCTTTGTATGTGTCTGCCGCCTTCAAAATCCGTAGATAAGAAAGGTTCGACGATTTCTAAAGCTGAATTGGTATCTATATCCTCTCCCCCGAGGCACAAAACGTTAGCATCGTTGTGCTGGCGAGCCCGTTGTGCTGCAAATGCATTGTGGCATAAAGCCGCCCTTATACCCTTTATTTTGTTGGCGGCTATGCTCATGCCTATGCCATTATTGCATATTAGGATGCCTTGCTCAAAATTGCCCGATGCTACTGCCTTTCCGACTTTCTGGGCGATGTCAGGATAATCCACAGGATCAGTGTTGTAGCAACCAAAATCTTGATAGCTATGACCCGCGTTTTGCAGGAAGGGCATAATTAGCTCCTTTAAAGCAAAGCCACGGTGGTCACAGCCTATAGCAATGCGCTTCATTTTACCTCCAGGTATTCCTTATAAGCTTTGTCAATCTCATGTAAGGGTATGATGCCCTGACGCAAAATTGCCGGCGGTTCACTGGTAACATCCGCTACTGTGGATTCCTTGCCGCCAGGACATTTGCCTCCATTGATAATGAAGTCGATTTTTCCTCTCAACTGTTGTCCAACTTCCTCAGCAGTTAAGGCAGTTGGTTGGCCACTAATATTAGCGCTGGTTCCGATTATGGGATTCCCCAGGTGTTGAATGAGGGCCAGACAAACGTGGTGGTTAGGAAAGCGTACTGCTATGGTAGGCCCTGAGGCTAGATGGACAGGCAACGAATCTGTTTTTGGTAAAACCAAAGTTAGCCCGCCGGGCCAAAACCGCTTTGCCAAAAACCAGACAATTTCTGGTATTGGCTCGGCCAGAGTAGTCAATTGCTCAACATCAGCGATAAGCAAGGGGAATTGCTGATACTTGGGCCGGTTTTTTATCTCATAAATTCTTTCCACGGCCGTGGCATTGAAGGCGTCGGCCCCCAGGCCATAGACCGTATCGGTAGGGAAGGCAATTACCCCACCCATTTGGAGAATTTTAACTCCTTTCTCGATTTCCCGTTGTAAAACACCCATCTTTTTTTGACGCTAGTATAGCATGGTAACGTTCGGGGTAGAAATTTATCCTTTCCACATTCAAGAGCTCGGGAAGGCTTTAACCACAAATGAGAAGCCTTGCCAGGCGGGAAAAGACTTCGCCCGTCTCGGGTTGATAATAGTCTAGGACAGTGATAAGCTAAATGTATTCACCACCGTAAATCTGCAATGAAAAAGAAGTTAGAAAGCCACAGAATCGCTGCTAGCGATGATATCGAAGTCTCTACCTATCTGGAGCTAGCCAAAGAGCTGCACGGCGAGCAACCTGTAGTTGAGCCTAAGTTACCACCAAGCGAGCGTGAGACTATAGTAGTACTCGACTTTGGCTCTCAATATAGCATGCTCATTGCCAGGCGGGTACGGGAATGCAATGTCTACTGTGAGCTTGTGCCTCACGATACGCCCTGGGATGAATTAACTCCTCTTAACCCCCGGGGATTTATCCTCTCGGGAGGTCCGGCTAGCGTTTATGATTCTGGGGCTCCTTTGCCTTTACCCTACATTTACGAAAGCCGTCTACCTGTGATGGGCATTTGCTATGGAATGTTTGCTATCGCTTATCACTTAGGTGGCCAGGTAGCTCGGGGAACGAAGCGCGAATACGGGCACACAATACTACACATAAGCGCTGAAGACTGTCCTCTTTTTGCCGGTCTTCCTTCTTCTCTCCCGGTGTGGATGAGCCATGGTGACCAAGTAATAGAGTTGCCTCCTGGCTTCAAGGCTTTGGCTTACACTGAAAATTCGCCGTTCGCTGTTGTGGGTAACGATAGCGGCATTTACGGATTGCAGTTTCACCCTGAAGTGGTTCACACAGCTCAAGGGAAAACCATATTTCAAAATTTTGTACTTCGAATATGCGGCTGCCAGGGTAACTGGACACCAGCTAATTTCATAGCTGAGAGCGTGGATAAGATTAAAAAGCAAGTGAGTGGCGGAAGAGTGGTTTGTGCTCTTTCTGGAGGCGTTGATTCGGCGGTAACTGCTACCCTTATTGACCGTGCTATTGGCAATAAGTTAACCTGCATCTTTATCAACAATGGTTTATTGCGTCGTGATGAACCTGAAAGGGTGCTTAGTACCTTCAAGCGTAACCTCAAAATGGATGTAGTTTACATAGACGCTACCGATAGATTCTTAGAACGACTTAAAGGAGTTAGCGATCCGGAAAAGAAGCGACAATTAATAGGAAACGAGTTTATCCAAATTTTTGAGGAAGAAGCGGCCAAATTAGGTAAGATTGATTTTCTTGCCCAAGGCACTCTTTATCCCGATGTTATTGAAAGTACCTCCGCGGAAACCAAAGCTGCTGCCAAGATAAAGAGCCATCATAACGTCGGCGGATTACCGGCCAAAATGAATTTTACTCTCATCGAACCCCTGAGGTATTTGTTTAAGGATGAAGTTCGACAAGTAGGGTTAGCTCTAGGCCTGCCTGAGGATATGGTCTGGCGGCAACCGTTTCCCGGACCGGGGTTAGCCATCCGCATCATCGGTGAAGTGACCAGGGAGAAGCTGGAGATACTGCAGGCTGCTGATTGGATTTTGATGAATGAAATCAAAAAAGCCAAGCTTTATCGCCAACTTTGGCAAAGCTTTGCTGTGCTTACTGATGTCAGGAGCGTTGGCGTCATGGGCGACTACAGAACTTATGGCTACTTGGTAGCGGTCAGAGCAATAACCAGTGAAGATGCCATGACTGCTGATTGGGCTCGCCTGCCCCACGACCTTCTTGCTAGAATATCTGACCGCCTGGTTAATGAAATTCCCAGTGTCAACAGGGTAGTTTATGATGTTACCAGTAAGCCGCCGGCAACTATAGAATGGGAATAAATATTAAAGGAGAAAGGGATGAGCCATTCTTTTGAAGAAAATTACGAAGAACAGCTGGCCATACAGGATGACCTGGGTATGCTCCGGGACGATTTGATAGCCGAGTTGCAGGCCGTTAACCAGTATCAAGAACATATATTAGACCTGGAGAATGAAGAGGCTGTGACTACACTGGAACATATTATCGAAGAAGAAAAAGAACATGTCGCAGAGTTGCTGAGACTAATTCAAAATCTCGACCCTGCTCAGGCCGAGAAATTCAAGGGGATTTTATAATGCCATGGCACACAGAGTGAAATTAAAAGGGGTGAAGAAGAATAGGGGGAAGCATAAAAAGAAAAAGAAGCAGTAGGTGTTCTCCGAGGCCAATTTCGGCTGTTCCTAGTGGTGGTGGAGGCAGTAAAACATAAGTAGGAGTTCGTAGTAGATAAGAGGGGAATATGCCATATTGTCCTGAGTGTCGGGATGAATTTCAAGGCTGGGTGAAGGTCTGCCCGGACTGTAAAGTTGCTCTCGTAGAGGAGTTACCTCTTCAGCCTAAGCATGAAAAAGTAGACGAGCCACTGGTACATATTGCTACTGCCCCTAATGAATCGATAGCGAATATGTGGTCAGGAATTCTAGAGGAGCATGGCATTCGCTGCCTATTGAAAAGTGCGAACCTTCGAGCAGCCATGTATGCTTTTACTTATAACATGACATGTCAAATTCATGTGTTGGCATCGGAGGCGGAGCGGGCAAAGGAGATATTAAATCCTTTCTTGAAGACTGACACGCGAGAGTGAAATTTGAAGATACTAGTCGTTGGTGGTGGAGGCAGGGAACACACCTTAGCCTGGAAGATTGCCCATAGTCCCACGGTGGGAAAAGTTTTCGCTGCCCCGGGGAATGCCGGCACAGCGGCAATCGCGGAAAATCTGAATTTGCACCCCACAGACATAGAAGGGCTGGGCAAGGCGGCTAAAGAGAAAGGCATTGACCTTGTCGTGGTTGGTCCTGAGGCTCCGCTAGCTTCGGGCATAGCGGACTACTTTGATAACCTGGGTATTCCTATTTTCGGTCCCACTAAAGCAGCCACCCAGGTAGAATCAAGCAAGGTTTTTGCCCGCAATTTGATGGAGAAGTATGGCATCCCTTGTCCTAAAGGCGCCATTTTCTCTTCTTATCCTGAGGCCCGTGAGTACCTTCAAGAACAGCATCCGCCTATTGTAATTAAGGCCGATGGGCTAGCTGCTGGCAAAGGCGTGATCATCGCTGGTTCTTTGGCGGAAGCCCACAAAGCCCTCAGCGACATCATGGAAGCAAAGATTTTCGGCTCCGCTGGAGACAGGGTAATAATTGACGAATATCTCAGCGGTCGGGAGGTAAGCCTCATAGCCTTTACCGATGGCAAAACAGTCTCACCCATGGTGCCAGCTTGCGACTATAAGAAAATCGGGGATAATGACCAAGGTCCCAACACCGGAGGTATGGGAAGTTACAGCCCACCGGGTTTTTTCTCTGCCGGGATGACAGAAAGGGTAACCAAGGATATTTTGTTGCCGGCCGTACAGGCTATGGCTAAAGAAGGCATGCTTTATAAGGGAGTGCTCTATGCGGGGATAATGATTGTCGATGGAGAGCCTGTGGTGCTGGAATTCAATGCTCGCTTTGGTGACCCGGAGACTCAGGTCATTTTGCCTCTTCTCAAAACCAACCTGGTGGATATACTTATGGCAGTAGTCCAGGGCAATCTCGACCGCGTGAACATAGAGTGGAGCCCCGAAGCTTGCGTTGGGGTGGTTATGTCTTCGGATGGTTATCCTGGAAGCTACAAAACCGGCTTTCCCATACAAGGGATAGATAGTGTGGATAAGGATATGCTGGTTTTCCATGCTGGGACTAAGTTGGGAAATGATGGCATAATTTATACCGACGGCGGGCGTGTGCTCACCGTAGCAAGTGTGGGCAAAGACATGGCTGAAGCTCGGGAAAAGGTTTACCGCAACATTCCTAATATTTACTTTGCAGGTTGTCATTATCGTAAGGACATTGCTTTGAGGGAGGTAGATGGGATAAACTCTAAACCCTAAGCCCCAAATACTAAACTTTGGGGAATTAGGATTTTGAATTTAGAATTTGTTTAGAGTTTAGATATTAGAATTTGGGATTTACTTAGCAATGGCATTAGTGGGCATAGTCATAGGCAGCAAGACGGACACCGAGCTGATACAGCTAGCGCTGGACACTCTTAAGCAATTGGGCATTGACTATGAACTTTCCGTTATATCAGCCCATAGAAATCCCGAAAGACTAAGGGAGTATGGCTTGGAGGCAGAGAAGAGAGGGCTCAAAGTTATCATTGCTGCTGCTGGTTACGCCGCCCATCTTCCCGGTATCTTAGCTAGCTGGACGACTTTGCCCGTAATTGGTGTTCCCTTGCCCACCAGTGAGCTTAAGGGCATAGATGCTTTGCTCTCCATAAGCCAGATGCCTGGGGGAGTGCCGGTAGCCTGCATGGGCATTGGTAAAGGCGGGGCAAAAAATGCTGCCTTGCTCGCCGCCCAGATTTTGGGCACCAAGCATAAAGAGATAAGAGAAGCCTATCGTAAATATAAGCAAGAGTTAGCAAGGGGATAATATGATTGAGCGGTACTCCAGACCCCAGATGAAGAAAATCTGGTCTGATAAAAACAAATTTGACCAGTGGCTTAAGGTAGAAATAGCTGTTTGTGAAGCCTGGGCTGAGCTGGGCGAAATCCCCCGAAAAGATATAGTTAAGATAAGGAAAGCCAGCTACAACTTGAATCGCGTTGCCGAGTTTCTGAAGTTGACTCACCATGACATGACGGCTTTTCTTAACTCGGTGGCTGAAAGCCTGGGTGAAGAGTCACGCTTCATACATCTTGGGCTCACCTCTTCGGATGTCATGGATACCGCCCTTGGCTTGCAATTGACCCAGGCGGCGGATATCTTGGCGCAAGATGTAGCCGAGCTTATATCCGTTCTGGAGGGTAAAGCCGTAGAGCATAAATATACCATTATGATGGGGCGGACCCATGGTGTTCACGCTGAGCCTACTACCTTGGGCTTGAAGATGGCTCTGTGGACTGAAGAAATGAAGCGTAATGCTCAAAGGCTGGCTGAGGCTAAGAAAAATATCTCTGTGGGCAAAATATCGGGAGCAGTAGGCACTTATGCTACTGTGCCTCCTCAGGTTGAAAAAATAGCTTGCGCCAGGTTAGGACTTGCTCCAGCTCCCATATCAAGCCAGATAGTCCAGCGTGACCGCCATGCCCAATTCTTGACCACTTTGGCTATTATCGCCAGCTCCCTGGAAAAATTTGCCACTGAGATCAGGAGTCTCCAGCGAACGGAAGTCCTGGAGGTTGAAGAGCCTTTTGAAGAGGGGCAAACGGGCTCCTCAGCGATGCCCCATAAAAGAAATCCCGAGCTTTGTGAGCGTATCTGCGGACTGGCCAGATTAATAAGAGGCCATGCTTTAACTTCTCTGGAGAACATCGCCTTATGGCACGAACGTGACATCAGTCACTCCTCCACAGAGCGAATTATCTTACCTGACTCCTGTCTGGCAGTTGATTACATGTTATCTATATTTACCTCAATAATGAAAGGACTCAAGGTTTATCCGGAAAATATGCGTCGTAACATCGAGCTTACCCAGGGGCTAATCTTCTCCCAGAGAGTACTCCTCGCTTTAATAGACAAAGGTCAAACACGAGAAGAAGCTTACAAAATGGTTCAGGATAATGCTATGGAAGCGTGGCGGGGCAAGAAAAGCTTTTTAGCTTTACTTCTGATGGATAAGCGAATAACAAATTACCTGACTGAAGGCGAGCTAAAGTCTCTTTTCGACTACAGTTACTATCTGAAATACGTAGAAACTGTCTTTGAACGATTGGGGCTAACTAAAACCAAACGGGAAAAGAAAGCTGGCAAAGATAGGTCAACTGAGTTGGCTCCTAGAGCAGTGTAGTGATGGGCAGTGAGTTTTAAATTTTTGTCCTAGCGTATAAAGGAGGGGGAATAGAAAGATGAAGACTGCACAAGAATACATTGATAGTATGAAGAAAATGCATTTTGAACTCTACATGTTTGGAGAGCGGGTTACCAATCATGTGGATAATCCTATTATCAAACCGACAATGAATTGTATGGCTGCTACTTATGAACTTGCCGAAGAATCAAAATTTCCACAATACCAGAAAGTTATGACAGCCACCTCTCATCTAACGGGAAAGAAGATAAATCGTTTCTGTCACATTCATCAGAGCATTGAAGATTTGGTCAACAAGTCAAAAATGGGTAGAGTATTAGGTGCTTATACCGGTTCTTGCTTTCAGCGTTGCGTTGGGATGGACACCTTGAATGCTTTGTCGATGGTGACTTATGACATTGACCAGAAATATGGGACCGAATATAACAAGCGTTTCCTAAAATACTTAAGATACGTACAGGATGAAGACCTGGTTTGTTGTGGTGCCATGACGGATGCCAAGGGCGATAGGAGTCTTCGTCCGGCGGAGCAAGTTGACCCCGACCAATACCTTCACGTAGTGGAGGAGAAGCCCGATGGCATTGTAGTTCGTGGGAACAAGATACACCAGACAGGCGCTGTAAATTCGCATGAAATTATCTGCATGCCGACCAGAGCTATGCGTGAAGAAGATAA
>Ga0315532_1003002_pt1 | contig 11105 bp, 7 predicted proteins | sample SalMarWE160370MG_FD_203082 | JGI IMG/M metagenome (GOLD analysis project Ga0315532, IMG submission 203082) | Salt marsh sediment microbial communities from the Plum Island Ecosystem LTER, Massachusetts, United States - Salt Marsh Sediment WE1603-70 ... | reverse complement strand
AATTCATCCCAAAAAAAAAGTGCCGGATCCGTTATTTAATCCGGCAAAATATCCACAGGTTTTTCAATCAAGGTTCGGATTTAAAGCCAACCTGAGCATCCTGGATCTGCTCTTCAATACAGGACCGGATGCAAAGACTATTTTGAGAAATTCAATCGTTTAAAACCGGTATCCGAAGGTAAGCATAACTTTACTGGGATGAGAGTCAAGTTCGGCCTCTTCCAATTCTTCCATATTATACATCAGGTACTGCTCTTGATGCAAACCGTACTGATAACCCAGATCGATAAAGAAGGAACGTGTCCGCAAGCCGAGGCCTCCGGTAATGAAGGAATAGTTGCTATCCTCATTCATTTCATCAGCAACATAGGGTTTGCCGTAATGGGCAAATCCCCCCCTCAGCTGAAACATACCCAGTCTGAATTCTGCTCCTAACCGGATATTACTGGTGGGTCGGAATACCTTATCGATGACCTCATTTTCATCGGTAAAGTTGTATCCATCGGAACCATCCTTCAACCGGGCAGAAGAGTAATTGATGTATTCATAATCGACACTGACAACTGCAAATTTCTGGATCTGGAAGGCAGCACTACCGATGAATTTGAACGGTGTATTCAGTTCATATTCATAATAGCCGTCCGGTGATTCTGCTGAGTAGGAAAGGGACCCTGTTGTATCTCTGGGTGTGTCAAAGGATGATTTCATATAGGAATAGAAATCATCCTCCATTTTAAAGAATGTCGGGATATGAACGGCAGCGCCGATCCGCAGGAATTCGACTGGCCGGTATGTAGCCCCCAGTTTAAAGGTAAATCCGGTACCCCGTGTGTTCAAACGGTAGTAATAGTAAAAGTTGTCCAGATCCGGCACTGTACCGTTGGGGTCCTCTTCGGTATGTCCCATTTCCTGGAAAAAATCAACCCGGGTAACGCCGATTGATAAACCCAGGTAGAGTTTATCGTTATAGTTTGTTCCCAGGCTAATCAGGTATTCCCCCTTTGTTCCGTTTGACCGGATGACCCGTCTCTGATTTTGTCCGAACACATAGTCGCGGTTTCCATAGTCATTCATTACCGATCCGTAATTCAGTCCGGTGGAATCGCTTTCACTGATTAACCAGGTATCCCATGCTAATCCTGTTCCAAATGAGCTTAATTCATCGTAGAAATATCCGGTGCCATCCCAGACATAATAATCGAGCAGTGAACTTTCATTATTAACTCCTTCCATCACCACATCCTGGTAATAATTATCGAGTGAATTGTATCCGACACCCAGGTTCAGGAATTTCCACCCGGAACTTTCCCTGAGCGGAAAACTGAATACGATTCCGATGTTATTCAGGTTCAGGTTGTACCGTGTATCATCGATCTGGTTTCCCAGGAACGTAGTGGTTGTCATATCATACCGCAAGGTGGGTGTAATGGTGAATTCTTTAGCCCGGTACATCCCGATGCCGGCAGGGTTGATGCTCATGGAGGTAAAGTCTCCGCCCAGTGCTCCGAAGGCTCCACCCATACCCATTGACCTGGCAGTTCCGCCGATGAATGACTGGGAATAGCGCAATGCATCCAGGTCATTTTGTGCCATACCGGTCAGGATGCAAGCCACCGGTATGATCAGGGAGATTATGATTCGTTTCATGTTTCTAATTTTAAATTTCACATACCATTTTCATTCCAGGTTATCAACCCGGGCAGATTAAAAAATCTCCCGGAAAAATCCGGGAGAGACAATCATAAGATGCATACTAACGTCCTCGTCCACCGCTTCTTGAGGAGCTGGATCTGCTTCCGGAAGATGAACGGCTGGATGAACCAGATGATCTGGAACTTGATCCACTGGATCTAATCGATGATCCTGAACTCCTGGAACTACTGCTGCTCCTGGAGGGAGTGGAATAACTCCTGGAACTACCACTCCTGGAGGGTGAAGAATAGCTCCTGCTTCTGTTCACCGGTGAGGAGTAGGATCTCGTGGTTCCCGAACTGGAACGTGTTGAGACCGATCTTGTTGAGCTGCTCCTCTGGTATGTTTTGGAGCTGCTGTTATAGGTCGGTTTGGTACTTATTCTAGGTGTAGTGTATCGCGGTGTATACCTGATCGACGAGCTTTGTGTTCTTGGTGTAGTTACCGTACTGGTCCGTGAGCTGGTTGCACTATTTCCCCTTTCTGTCGGAGAAGCGATACGCGTTGTTCTAACGTTTTGATTCGGATTGGGCGCCGTTGTTCTGGTTCCCTCCTGTGCAGCAGTTACAGTTCCTGTTCTGCTATCAGGTGTCCTGTTCTGAACCGTTGTCCCATCGGATGTTCTGGTTCTTGTATCCGTATAGGTTCGAGTGTCAGTCTTAGGTGGTGCCACTGTAGTTCTGCTGCCGGCGGTACCTGTCATATCTGTTCTTGAACCCATTTCGCTCCTACGGTTGGTGGATGTAGCCATGCGGTGTCCATGATACGTACCTTTTTGATTGGCATCACTGTAATATCCATAACCATATCCATAATAGGAAGGTGAGTACCCATAATAGCCACCGTAGTAATTGGGTCTGTAGTAATAAGGTGAATAGTACCCATAATAATCATAGTAGAAGGGATCCCAGTAAGAGTTGTAGTAGGGGTACCTGTAATAGCCTCCCAGGCCATAATAACCCATATAAAAACTTGTTCTCATAAAGGGTGAGTAGGAATTATACCAGAAGGGATCATACCAGTATGGATCATAAAATGAGCTGTAGTAGCCCATTCCATAAGGACGATGAAACCTGCTGATGCGTCTTGCGTAATCACCGTCTTCGTAGTACTGCCCCTCATCATTCTCATAATAATTATTAACGATCACATCTTCATCGCCGGCCTCGTAATATTCGCCTTCGCCCTGCAATGTATCTCCCGGGTAATAAATACCGGCATCTACCACTTCGCTCTTCTGTCCAACATTATCAATGGCGGTATAGGAGTCCTTAAAAGCTGCAGGATCTTCCCTTACCACAGCCACCGGTTCATCTCCTGGCACATAGTACAAATCATCATAACCCGCACCAAGATAGTAACTTGTGGAACAGGCGCTCAGAAGAAGAGCACTCACTGTTACTGTTAATATAAATAGTCTGGTTTTCATTGTTTTTCCTCCTGTTTGCTAAATAGTTTACAAACGATTCATCTACTTAAATGTATGCAAATACTATACCAAAGTACGTTACGGTTATGTCTAAATTGGAATGGTGTTTATTCTTTTTTTCCTGTCAACAAATGTAAAAAAATGATAAGAAGAACCAAAATTCGTTATTGTTTCTATTTTTTTCTTCTTGATCCGGTAGTGCTTTTGGCTGTTCCGGACTCTCTCTTCCGTGAGGAAGAGGATTTTCTAACAGTCCGGCTTTTGCTTCCGGATGACCGGGTAGACTTCATCTCGCTCGAACGAGCAGTACTGCTTGATCTAACCCCGGTTGACCGACTGGTACTGGATGGTTTCCTCAGTTCCGTATTGACTTTCGATCTGCTCTGGGTGCTCCGCACCGTTGTCGAACTTCGTGATGGAATCGGCTGATTGGTGCGAACGGTCGATGTGGATGTTCTGGTTTGAGAGCGAGTGACCGTTGATTCTTGCCTGGTCCTTTCCGGCGTGGTAGAGATAGCATTTCGGTTATTCACCGATCCCTGCCGTGTTCCTGTTTGAGTGGCTCTGTTGGTACTGGTAGAAACCGCTCTTTGCTGGCCTGAATACTCCGGGCCCTGAATCCTGCTGCGCGTTCCTGTACCGGAGGTGCTATAATTACGGTTTGAATAGTACCGGCTTCCAAGGGATCTTTCATTCCTTACAGAACGGGAATAGTAGTTGTAATTGTCCTCGTATCTTGCATAATAGGGACGATTCATGTAGACCGAATGATAGGGTCTGCTGTAATAGCCGCCATAGCTATACCAGTTCCCATAGTAATAGTGGCTTACATACGCAGGCCGATAAACAATCCCAAAATAGGGTCCTGCATAATAATAGGAATAGAGAGCCGGACCATACCAGCTATAATAGGGTGCATAATAATAAGTTCTCCAGATGGGAACTCCATACGATACCCTGAGCCGTACAGGATTCCAGAAGGAACCCACGTAGATACTGAATCCCCAGTAAACCGGATCGTATGTATACCAATAACAATCGGTATAATAAGAATTGTAATAACTGAAACTTTCAAAGGGCCGGTGAAACCGCCTTATCCTGGAAGCATAATAATAGTCATAAATGTAATCACCGTGATCAAGGTAGTAATTGTTTACGATCATATCCTGGCTATGCGGTGAACCAAACCGGTCCGTAAAGTTATCGGAGTAGTCTTTTTCTCCTGCAACGGCATTCCCTGTGAGGGCGATGAACAAAACTGCAGGCATTATCCATTGTAACGATGTTGTTTTCATGACTCACCTCCAATTTTTTTAATTATCAGATAGATTTTATTTACTTTGCAAGGTTTTAATTTACAAAATAAAATCAAATTCTATACCAAAAATAAAAATGGCGAAGGTCTTAACCAGCAGAAAAGAAAATTATGCTCAGTGGTACAATGATTTAGTGCTTAAAGCTGGCCTGGCAGAAAATTCCTCAGTACGGGGTTGTATGGTCATTAAACCGTATGGTTATGCCATTTGGGAAATAATGCAGGCGGAACTGGATAAAATGTTCAAGGCAACGGGTCACACCAATGCCTATTTCCCGCTTTTCATTCCAAAATCATACTTCAGCAGGGAGGCCAGTCATGTGGAGGGTTTCGCCAAAGAGTGTGCCGTGGTCACCCATTATCGCCTCATGAACGATCCGAATGGGAAGGGTGTTGTGGTTGATCCAGATGCAAAACTTGAGGAAGAACTGATTATCCGGCCCACTTCTGAAACGATCATCTGGAACACCTATAAAAACTGGATACAATCATACCGCGACCTGCCAATACTGATCAATCAGTGGGCTAACGTGGTGCGCTGGGAAATGAGAACCCGTCTTTTTCTCAGAACGACTGAATTCCTCTGGCAGGAAGGGCACACAGCACACAGTACGCGTGAAGAAGCGGTTGCCGAGACCTTACAGATCATCGATCTCTATGCAACCTTTGCCGAGCAGTTCATGGCCATGCCGGTTATCAAAGGTACAAAAACAGAGAGTGAACGGTTTGCCGGAGCCCTTGAAACGTACGCTATTGAAGCGATGATGCAGGATGGAAAGGCGCTCCAATCAGGTACATCCCACTTTCTCGGACAGAATTTTGCCAAGGCTTTCGATGTTCAGTTTACGGATAAATCGGGAAAACTGGACTGGGTGTGGGCTACCTCCTGGGGAGTCTCAACGCGACTGATGGGGGCGTTGATCATGGCTCATTCCGATGATAACGGGCTGATCCTGCCCCCAAAACTTGCTCCAAATCAAGTGGTTATCGTTCCTGTGTACCAGGAGGACCAGGAACTGGATGCCATCTCTGAAACGGCAAACCAGATTAAAGAAGAGCTCGCCAGCCAGGGAATAACCGTAAAGTATGACGACCGGGATACACAGAAACCGGGTTGGAAATTTGCAGAGTACGAACTCAAAGGGGTACCGGTCCGGATCGTGCTGGGGCCCCGTGATATCGAGAACAAAACAGCTGAAGTTGCCCGACGGGATACACTCACCAAAGAAACCATCTCACAGGATGCCCTCGCATCCCATGTTAAAAAGCTCCTGGATGACATTCAACAATCCATCTATAACAAAGCTTTGAAATTCCGGAATGAAAATTTTCACCGGATCAATGACTATGACCAATTCAAAGAGATTATCGGAAAACGTGGTGGATTTGTTATGGCACACTGGGACGGAACAGTAGAGACGGAAAACCTGATCAAGCAGGAAACCAAAGCTACCGTTCGGTGCATTCCACTGGATGACGATAATGAACCGGGAAAGTGTATACGAACAGGAAAACCTTCAAAACGAAGAGTCCTTTTTGCCAAAGCGTATTGATATCACTCGCTGACGCTCATTTAATTCAATAGTAACTCATTAGTAATTCAGTTGTAATTACTCATTCGCCTACGTTGAAGCTTTCGTCTACTTCAAGGTTCTCCATCGGAGTCCTTTGGACATTATTCCCTGCCTGTCTTCAATCAGAACAGTTATGGGAATTTTAACATACCCTTCGGGATTACTCCATACTTTTTCTTACTTTTACTTGGGAAATACGCTAAGAATCCCAATGCTTACCTAATCTTCCATTAAAAAATGCAAAACGATAAAGATCAAGATCTTATAATAAACAACCTGGCCATAAAAGCAAACCTCAAACAGGTTGTTTACGACAACACCCTGGAAACCTTTAACCTTCTGAAGGAGGTGTTACTGGAAATTGAAGATGGCTGTAATCTGAAGCTCAAGGGAGTTGACAAGCGTGTTCAGCTCGATTACAAAGACCGTGGAAAGTTCGAAGCACAATTGAAGGTTGCGGGTGATCTGCTGATATTCAGCATGCACTCAAACATATTTGAATTTAACCGGGAACATGGTGTATGGAAAACCTCCTATGTACAAAAGGATAAAACCAACTCCTACTGCGGGATCATCAATATCTACAATTTCCTTTCCGACTCGTTCAAATACAACCGCTCGGATGACCTCGGTTACCTCATTGCCAGGTTGTTTGTTAACAAGGAGAAGCGTTACTTTGTCGAAGGGAAGAGGCAGCTCGGTTTCCTCTATAGCAATTTCGGGAAGGAGGCTATTGATAATAAAGCCTTATTGAAGATTATACAGACAGCAATCCTGTATGCCATGGAATTTGACCTGTTGGTCCCACCGTATGACCACGTGAAAATTGCATCAATCGCCCAGATGAATAAAAAAATTCAGAGTTCAGTGCTGCAAACCGGCAAGCGATTAGGGTTTCAGTTCAATTCAGACGATGTTACAGAAAAAGAGTAACCAAAAAAAATAAGAAAAATAAAGGAGCTGACCACAGGCTGACCTTAATCCATTGTAACAATGGGAGTTTCCGGATATCATATGGGCCTTTACAGGATCCTTGTATTCCTTTGTTTGGGATGGAACCCGTTTCCTGGCCTTGCCGGCCATGTAACTGATGTTTCTTCCCTACCCGATACGGTTCAGATCAAAGGCGGGAACTACATTATTTTTCAAAACAAAATTCTGTTCATCCCACGTGATACCGTGCTGGTATTACCTGCTAATTCTCAGTTCACCATAGAGAAAGAGGTCTATACAAAATCAACCAGTTTCTACGACTCACTCGAAAGCAAAGCATCACAGAAACTATGGAGCAGGTTGCTCCATGAGGTGTTGTTTGTTGAACCAACCCGGACCGCTGATAAAAAAGAGCAGCGGAAGAGTGAGGATGATTACCTGGTTCACGAAGGAAAGAAAATACGGAATATCAAGCTGATAGCGACCGATATTTTTGGACCTACAGTACTGGATACTGCCGTCATTTCCACAACATGGATCGGTTCAACGCTGAATAAACTTCACTTCTACACCAACGAAAAAATAATCAGGAATAACCTGCTTTTTAAAGTGGGTGATGAGATCGATCCACAAATCATAGCAGATAACGAACGGGTATTAAGAAGGTTGAAATATATTTATGATGCCAGGATCCAGGTTATCCCTGTATCAGAAGATTATGCAGATGTATATGTCATAACCAAAGATCTCTATTCCCTTGGTTTCAATATGGCGTTTGAGGGGATTGAACCAACGGTCATCGAGTTGTATGAAAGAAACCTTTTTGGGACTGGCCATGAACTCCACGGGAACCTGCTCTTTGATTATAAACCCGATCCGTTTGAAGATTATGATACCATCTCTCCGTTAGGATTTGAGGCATTCTACCGGATCCCAAACATCAGGGGGAGTTTTATCCAGAGTGAAATCATCTTTATGAACGGGGAATATCGCAAATTTTATGGTGGGAGTCTTTCCCGCAGGTTCGTTACCCCAAGAACCAAATATGCCGGAGGAATCAATATCTCCCTCCAATCCAGGCTCATCAGAACCTATACCATTGGCTGGTTCAAAGGAAATTACCAGGACTATTGGTTGGGCAGAAGTTTTTTAATCGATCCGGAAAGCCGGTCGAGGGTTATTCTCGCTGCACGGTTTATTCACAACAATGTGTTTGAAAAGCCGGGGATATCATCCAACATATTCCATGAACTCCAGCACTACGAGTTATATCTTGGGAGCATCGCATTTTCCAAACGGAACTACTATGAGACCAACCTGATTTACAATTATGGAAGAACCGAGGATATTCCATACGGATCCCTGGTAGAAGTGACCGGAGGTTTTGAAAAGAATGAATTTGGCGACCGGTTTTATACCAGCCTGCATTTCTCGGCAGGAAATTATTTGAGGCAGTTTGGTTACCTCCAATCCTCCTTTGCAATAGGGGGATTTGTTAGCAACGGAGCCTATCAGCAAGGAATGATACAGGCAAAAGCAAATTACTTTACTAACCTTTTCAGTTTGCGCAAATACAACTTCCGGCAGTTTGTCAAACTGGATTATACGATAGGCATCAGGCCCTACCTTGATGAAAAAATCAGCATCAACAATACCAGGGGAATCCGGGGATTAACAGGAGAAGGTCTGGAAGGTACACATCGCCTGTCTCTTAACCTTGAGGGGGTAGCCTTTACTCCCATCTTCATCTACGGATTCCGGTTTGCCTTCTATGGCTTTGCCGACATGGCTCTGATCGGTGCCTATGACCAGAACATTTTCAAGAACCGCCTCTATTCCGGTTTGGGATTTGGTGTCCGGATCAGAAATGAGAACCTGGTGTTTAAAACCTTCCAGATTCGCTTTGCATTTTACCCGAACTTACCCGATGTATATTCCCCAAATATGTTCTCCATTTCCGGTGAAAAGCTGCTGGGTCCGCAGAACTTCAATTTCATCACCCCCGAGCCGTTACGGTTCCGTTAATCCTAAGATCTGGCTTCCACCTTCTTCATTGACAGACTGTTTTTGTTTCCGCATATAGAAAAAAATCCGTATCTTTTCCATTCATCAAAAAGAGCAATTGAACTCGATTCATGCAATGCTGGATGCATTCAGGGACTACATTAAAGAACACGCACTGTTTCAACCCGAGGATCAGATCCTGCTGGCAGTCAGCGGAGGGATTGATTCCATGGTTATGGCTGACTTGTTTCTGAAGGGAGATTTTTATGTTGCAGTAGCACATTGCAACTTTCTTCTGCGGGGAGATGAGTCAGATGGGGATGAATCTTTCGTGGAAGCTTTCTGTCTTGAACACGGCTTAAAACTGCATATTGAACGGTTTGAAACAGAGAAACATGCCAGGGACCAGGGGATCTCAATACAGATGGCTGCCCGTCACCTCAGGTATTCCTGGTTTGAAGAGATCAGAAAATCATTCGAATATCAATATATTGCACTGGCACACAACCTGGATGATGTCATTGAAACCTGTTTCATAAACCTGTCAAGAGGGACTGGAATTCGCGGTTTAACCGGAATAAAACAGAAGACCGGAAGGATCATCAGACCACTTCTGTTTGCTACCCGTGAAGAGATCATATCCTATTGTAACGAAAATCAGATCCGGTTCAGGGAAGATTCCAGCAATAAAACTGTGAAGTATTCCCGTAACCGGATTCGGCATCATGTGATTCCTGAATTCCGAACCATAAACCCAAGGTTTAGAAAGAACATTCTCGAAACCATTTCCAACCTGAACGATGTTGAGCGGGTTTACATGGAAACGATTGAAAATAAAAAGAGCGAGGTTATGAGTGAGCTTGATGGGAAAGTATTGATCAATATACCAGAGCTTCAAAAGCTTCACCCAGCAGCCACCTACCTGTATGAATTCATCCGCCCCTACCATTTCCCGAAACAAACCGTGGTTGATATCATTGCCAGTCTGGACGGGATTGCAGGAAAACAATTTTTCTCCCCCACCCACCGGCTTATCAAAGACCGGGAAGAGCTCATTATAACCGAACTACCGGAGCATGAAAGGGAACTGTTCTACATCGAGGAGGATGTGATCCATATTTCACAACCCATTCCCGTATCCTTCACACAGTCTGAAGTTCCCGGGAAACTTCAATTCCCCCGTGACAATCGGATTGCCTGTATCGATCTGGATTCTCTGGATTTCCCCCTGATCATCCGAAAATGGCGAAAGGGTGATTACTTTCAGCCACTGGGAATGACCAACATCAAAAAGGTGAGCGACTTTTTTGTTGATAACAAGTTTTCGATCCACGATAAGGAAAACACCTGGATCCTTACCAGCGGTGACAAGATTGTCTGGATCATGGGACACCGGATTGATGAGCGTTTTAAAATCACCGAAGAATCCACGCGGATGCTGGTTGTGGAGCTAAATAAATAGGGACAGCTACCGATTTAAATAAACAGGAAGCTGTCCCTATTTATATAATGAATAAAAATCCATCCCGATATTTTCTCTAAGCATATTGAGGAATTCGCGGATACCCTCCCCGTTTTTATTCTGAATGAGCTTGATGAGATCGTTCAGTCTGGAACTGATGTTTTCAACCTGTTCCAGGGTATAGGGATTAAACAGGATCTCGGTTAAGAGGTAATCATCTTCAGAAAGCAGCCCTTTTGCAATATCCAGGTGTTTCTTAAAGGTTGTACCGGGGACCTCAAGTTTCTTCATACAGGCAGCAAAAACCATGGTCGAGGAAAAGGGGATGGAGAGCGAATAGGCGATGGTTCTGTCATGCATGTCAAATGAATATTCAAAGATATTCAGATCGAGGGATTCATAGAAGGAGTGGAAAAAGGCTTTTCCTTCCGGGTCAGATTCTTTTATGATCACTGCATTCTCATTTTTCAGCTCTTTCACATTGCCAAACGTCGGACCAAACATGGGGTGGGTGGATACGAACCGTCTCCTGGATCGGGAATAGAAATCCTGCAGTCCGTTCTTTACGGAGGCAATATCTGCAAGGATGCATTCTTCGGGCAGCAGGGGTATAACCTCTTCAAACGCTTCAATGGTTTTGTGAAGGTTTACTGCATTGATCATGATGTCCGGTGCAAACTCATGCATCTCGTAGGA
>Ga0315532_1002999_pt1 | contig 11111 bp, 12 predicted proteins | sample SalMarWE160370MG_FD_203082 | JGI IMG/M metagenome (GOLD analysis project Ga0315532, IMG submission 203082) | Salt marsh sediment microbial communities from the Plum Island Ecosystem LTER, Massachusetts, United States - Salt Marsh Sediment WE1603-70 ... | reverse complement strand
AGGCCTTGCCAATTATATTGTCCTGGGGCACCGTCCAGCCATTATGTGAGTCATTACTGTTATTGCGGTTGTCGCCGAGGACAAAGTATTCGCTCTCGGAAATTTCTGTCGCCGGCATCGTATAGTTTGGCTGTTCCGCGATATATTCATCCTCCTCCAGGGGAATGCCGTTGATAGAAATCTTTCCATCATCAATCTCCACGGTCTCGCCGGGCAAGCCGATAACACGTTTGATGAAAGGGTATTCGGAAGTAAAGGGCGGGTCAAAGATTATTACCTCTCCTCGCTGTGGACCAGAAGAACGGTAACACACCTTGTTAACCATAATGCAATCGCCGTCTTGGAAATTCGGTTCCATACTGGACATTACTACGGTATAGCTTTGTACAGTGAACCGCAGACAAATAAAAACGGCTACAGCGATAAGAATAGTTATGCCGACTTCACGAAGAATTTTCATTAGTGAGGGTTTATTCTAGCATAAACCATGAAGTTAATTAATCCGTTATAGCTCTACTTGTCTGCATTGTTTCTTAATGCTAACATTATTACCTCGGGCCGCTAGCTCAATTGGCAGAGCAGCTGACTCTTAATCAGCAGGTTCAGGGTTCGATTCCCTGGCGGCTCACATTCAACCCCACCATTGTTTGCTAACATTTTTGCTAACGAACTTTTCACCACCATAAAAAACCAAGAGTGACCTAGCGGTACAAATCGAAGCTAAATCGCCAATAAAAAGGTATCAGGAATTACTTCTTTTCACGCTCAGGGATATACCTTCTGTATCTTTTAACATTATGACCTTTTAATTGGTTTTTCGATCTTATCGCAAACCTAACAAGATTCTATTGAACATTAGAATCCAAGTATGGTAATCTTACTTTAGAATAGTTTATTTTACATTAGCAACATAAAGCACTACCAAAAAGAAGGGAATACTCTGCAATGACCTGTTATATAGTGTCTTTTCAAGTTAATAGCAAAGAATCCTTAACAGAACTGCGTGAGCTTTTAAAAAGTTACGGTAGTTACTGTCCAATAAATGACACGTTGTGGGCTATTATCTCTGATAAAACTGCTGCAGATATTGTTAGTCACCTAAGAACTGCGTTGCAGGCAAATGACCGCCTATTCGTTATTCGGTCAGGTACACAAGCTTCTTGGCTCAATACTTATGGTGAGGAGAATACTACGTGGCTGAAAAAACACCTATAGTCACTGACAAATCACCACGTGAACCTAACGAAGGTTCTGTATTACCAGTAAGACGTGGTAGAGTAGAATCAGTTGACATTTATGAGATAAAGGATACCGAACTTGATATTCTAGAAACGGGATCACCTATGAATACTCAACTCAACTTTGCTATCTTCTTACTTACAGTTGCCGTAGCTACAACGGTCACACTCTTTTCAGCAGAGTTTAAAAACCAAGTCATCGAGATAGCCTTCATAGTTGCAACCATAGTTGGCTTTGTACTCGGCACATATTTCCTAATAATCTATATGAAAAACCGCAAATCTACCAAGAGTATATGCTCCAGAATAAGAGAAAGAATATCAATAACAGGAACTACTGCTACAAAATCTACGCATATGCCATCACAAGCAAAGAATAATAAAGACCAATACTGAAAGATTTATTACATTACTCAACTTATATAAATTTCATTTTACTACACTACTTCAGACTATCTAATCAACTAATAAAGCTTAATCTTGCTAACATTTTTGCTAACGAACTTTTCACCACCATAAACAACAAGATGGTACTAAACAGCACCATCTGAAGCTAAATCGCCAATAAAAAGGTATCAGGAATTACCTCTTTCCACTCTCAGGGATATACCTCCTGTTAGCTTTCAACTTCCTTCCTCGTTATTCATTTTAAGCAATTCTAGTTTTTCAAAAAACTCGAACAAATTTGCCGTATATGGTATTGCAGTCTTGATCTCTCTAAAAACCAACTCTGTTAACTTTCCCAACTTTAAAACACAGCGTACAACACCAAGATTATTATCATACAACATATCATTGAATATATTGTCAGAATCACTCTCGTTGAGCCTATCCCCTGGGTACTTTGGACTAATGCTATGCATAAAAGTGAATGCCGATAGTAGCAATAGCTCTCCTACAACAAAACTAGGCATTGTTATTTCTCTGAACATTTTCAACGGATTAAGCCTACCCTCTCTATTAACTTTCGAAATATAGTTCTGTACCTCTTCTCTAGATGCGAATTCTTCTATCCTTTCGTGAAGTAAAATCCCTCGTTTTGAAAGCAAACTTGATGCTACCGCCATCGACTTTCCCGCCTCTTTTCTGTCAACTGTGAACAATTTGTCTGGAAATAGGCGTAAAAACGTCCTTGTAAATCGAATCCTATTATAATTCTTAATTCTCTTGTTAAGTATGGGCTTCATCGTCTCTTCGGGCAATAGCCCGAACTCTAAATACCAAGCCGGAATTTCCCTGCCCCTTTTCCGAATATTAGCCTTTACATTTTCTAGTATCTCATATGCCTTATTGTGAGATATTATTTCCACATCTGAGTTCACTTTTACCTTCCCCTGAATGATGCCCATTAGCCCTTTTACCGATTCTATTTCAATCATCTTTTCAATAAAATCAGCATATAAGGTTAAGGAATCATGTCCATATTTATGTTTCACTTCACTATGTGTAAATTTTCCTGAAGCGATAGCTACTGCCTTTACCATTTTTTCTGTAGCCTGCTGTAAGTGAGAAATAGCCATATGTGCTTCCTTTGGTCTACATTTGACAAATGGGAAAAACCTACAACGCACCAGTGTCCGATAAACGTCGATATCTCTCCCGGCTGCCCTAATCCAATCACCAGCCGCATCAATTATCTCTTCTCTTCTTTTCTCGTCCATAAAACACCTGACTATATATATTACCCACTATTTTGTATTTTTGCTAACATTTTTGCTAACGAACTTTTCACCATCATAAACAACAAGATGGTACTAAACAGCACCACCTGAAGCTAAATCGCCAATAAAAAGGTATCAGGAATTACTTCCTTTCACGTTCAGGGACAAACCTTTTGTATCTCTTAATCAGCAGGTTCAGGGTTCGATTCCCTGGCGGCTCACTTTAGATACTGAATTACCCTCGAATTATTATTCCAATGACTTTCCCCGCTTCTATTACCTCTCATCGTCCTTCTTGCGGCACCGTGTAACCGATAAGCTTGTAGGCTAATTTAGCCAGTAGAAAAGCGCATGAACCCGGCCCCTCCCCGGGGCAAAACTCCATTAAATCGAAGCCCACGACATGCTTGTGAAGGGCAACCGATTCTATTATATCCAGGACTTGCCGCCATGACATGCCGTCGGGCTCGGGGGTGCCTACTGCCGGCATAATGGAAGGGTCTAGGACATCTACATCTATGGTGACATAGACGTCGTCGCTAAGCGAGTCTACTATCCGGTCTATAGAGGCTGTATTCGATGCCAAATCAGACATATAGAAAGGCGTCAGCTTGTTTTGTGTTAAGAATTGTTTTTCTTCCCGGCTAAGGCTGCGCACTCCTACCTGAGAGATGGGGCAAAGCTCAAAGATACGGCGCATAACACAAGCCTGGCTATATTTAGTTCCCAGGTATTCATCTCGAAGGTCGGCATGAGCATCCAGTTGTAACACAGAAAGTCTGGGAAATGCTTCCTTGAAAGCTCGAACTGCCCCTAAAGAAAGGGAGTGTTCTCCACCAAGCAGCACTACAAATTTCTCCTTATGTATTAAGCCTTTAATCACTTGACAAACTCTGTCAATCATGTCCTGGGGGCTGCTCAGCAGGGGTTCCACTTCAGGCAGGGTAGAAATACCAACTTTATATATCTCGCGGTCCAGCTCTAAATCATAAAGCTCTAAATACTGGGAGGCGTCGATAATAGCCTGTGGGCCGTGCCGAGATCCGCTTCGCCATTCGCTGGTGCTGTCGTAGGGGACAGGCAGAATTACAGTCTTGGCTTGCTGTAAATTCGAATAAGGTGGGGATAATCCAGCAAAGACCCGAGGTGGCAGGAATGTCCCCTCCTGCTCAGAAGCGAAGGGCTTGGGGTTACAGTTGCGGTCATTCATGGTAAATAAAACTTTGGGGATTGGCCATCACATGTTCTGCCTCGGCCCATTCTCTATCAATCAAGCAGGTCCGCAATTTAACCAGATGGAATCCCTCTCGGAAATCTTTTATTGCTTTCTCGGTATCGAAATCCTTGCAAGAGAAAATGTCTATGTTAATGTAATTCTGCTCAACAAAGGTATGGATGCCGATATGACTTTCCGCTATAAAAACAAATCCTGATATTCCCCAATCCTCTAACACTGGTCCCATGTATTTGAGCACGTATGGCGGTGAAATCCTGGTCATTCCAATCCTGGCGGGATAACCCTCCAACCACTCCCGAAGAAAATCTTCGTCCCGGAGAATTTTTTGGTCGCTGGAATAACCATCTATAATTAAGTGCATTAGACCTCCTCGATCAATATTCTTCTTAAATCAAAAAGGGCGGCATAAGCTGCTCTTTGCTTCATTCTTGAGCGATTTCCGCGGAGCCTATGGGTGAAGCTTTGGTTAAATCTATCACTGCTCAGACATATGAATGCATCGCCGGAATTTTCATCTGGACTCATGTTACCCCCAACACCCATGCCGATATCGGCTTTTAAATTTCTTCGTGCAGTCTCAGCCATTGCCTCAGCTAACTGAATGCTTTCTTTACCGTATTGCTCTATAATGGAGGTGTCCACACCACAAGCTATTTTAGCCTCGTCACAACAAGCCAGCAATCCTCCCATGAAATAAGTACAGCTTTCCTGGCCACTGGCAATAATGCTGCATAAGAGCCCCTCGGTGCAGGATTCCATAATTGCTAAACTCAAGTTTTTGACTCTGAGCAGCTCTCCAATAACGGAGTCCAGGGTATCATCGTCTACTCCCCAAATATAAGAAGAAAGAACGCTTCTAATTTGTTCTTCACTTTGGGCAATAAGGCGTTGAGCTTCTGTTTCCCCTTTTGCCTTGGCTGTAATACGCAGATAGACACCGTCTGGCTTGATATAAGTAGCCAAAGTGGGGTTGGATAGTTTGGAAACATTGGCTACTAATTCATCTACCTTAGCTTCGGCTAGTCTAAAAGTCTTGATTATCCTGGATAGGATAACATCTCCAGTTATTCTTTGCTCTAGTTTGGGCAAAATGCCTTCCTGCCACATCAATTTCATCTCATCGGGTGGACCGGGTAGGGTTATAATTATGTGATCGTCTTTCTCAACCCACCAACCGGGCGCTGTGCCCATACGATTGGGAATTATTTGAGCCGAAGGGATGATAGTCGCCTGTTTTATATTGCTTCGTGGTATTTCCCCAATATAGCGACTGAGTAAATCTTGCAATGCTTGCCATAAGTTCTTATCGACTGTCAGTTCCTCACTCACTAGCTCGCCAATGGCCTCGCGGGTTATATCATCTTGGGTAGGTCCCAATCCACCTGTGGTGATAATAAGGTCTGCCCTCTTCCAAGCTTGTTTTAAGGTATCAACCAACCTTTCCTGATTGTCGCCTACCGTGGAGATAAAATATAAGTCGATTCCCAGCAAAGGTAATTGATTGGCCAAAAAAGAAGAATCAATATCAATTATATTGCCCAGTAAAATTTCTGTACCAATGGGTATTATCTCTGCCTTCATTTTCGAAATATTAGCTCCAAGACCTTCGCTTCCCGTCATTCTGACCCTGAACGCAGTGAAGTGGGAAGGATCTCGCGTCGCTCAGAACGGACTTAGCGAAGCAATCTCAGTTAGCATTTGCTTACTGAGATACCCAGATACCTTTCTACTATTGCCATAGCGCAATATTCGCCACACATACTGCAAGTTGCTCCACTAGCAGGTATCTTACTATGGACCTGCTGTGAAAGTGCCGGGTCTAGAGAAAGCTTAGCTTGGGTTTTCCAGTCAAGAGCCTTGCGGGCCCTGGACATTTGTTCATCCCACTCTTTGGCACCTTTTACACCTTTAACAGTATCGGCAGCATGAGCAGCTATACGAGAGGCGATTACTCCTTCTTTAACATCCTCTATACCGGGGAGTGAAAGGTGCTCGGTGGGAGTAACATAACACAGGAAGTCTGCGCCAGCAGCAGCGGCAATTGCCCCCCCAATAGCAGCAGTTATATGGTCGTAGCCAGCGCCTACATCAGTTACTAAAGGCCCAAGGACGTAGAAAGGAGCCCCGCAGCAGAGGCTCTTTTCCAATTGAACATTAGTGGCGATTTGGTTCAATGGCAAATGCCCGGGACCTTCTATCATAGCTTGAACGCCAGCTTCCCTGGAGCACTCTACTAATTCACCAAGTATAATTAACTCTTCGATTTGAGCCCTGTCGGTGGCATCAGCTAAACATCCGGGACGCAATCCGTCGCCCAAACTTAAAGTAAAATCGTATTCAAGAGCCAGGTCCAGTAGGTGGTCATAATATTGATACAAGGGGTTTTCCTTATCATTGTGTAGCATCCAGCCGATAAGAAAAGCTCCTCCTCTAGATACTATATCAGCCGTTCTACCCTGCTTTTTAAGTCTGGCCAGGGATGCTTGGGTCACTCCGCAATGGACAGTCATAAAATCGACGCCATCTTTGGCATGTTCTTCGATTACAGCGAAAATATCATCCACGCTCATGTTTACGATGGCTCCCCGATTATCAATAGCTTCAATACCTGCCTGATAAATGGGCACCGTCCCCATCGGCACTGTGCTAGCATTCATGATAGCTCGCCTGATAGCTGAAATATCGCCCCCAGTGCTAAGGTCCATTACAGTGTCAGCACCAAAGTCGATGGCGGTCTGTAATTTCCTTAATTCCGTGTTCAAATCACAAAAGTCTGAGGATGTGCCTATGTTAGCATTTACCTTGGTTCTCAGCCCTTTGCCTATGCCACAGGGGATTAGGTTTGTGTGATTAACATTAGCCGGAATTGTAATCTCACCATCAACCAAGCCTTGGATGATAAGATCCGTAGCTACCCCTTCTTTTTCGGCTATGTGCTTCATCTGGGGTGATACAGTGCCCTTTCGTGCTAACTCCATTTGGGTCATCTTGCTAAAAACCCCGCATAAGTTGTAGTAAAACTAAAGTATAGAATAGAGTGATTATCAATGCAAACGCAGTCCCGGCTGTAACAAGGCAAGCAAAAAGCGAAGAACCTGGATACAAATTCAAGACAAAGCCCTTAAGGCTTGCTTCTGGATTTTGAACAATTTATCTATCCCTTGTTGGGCTAAAGAAAGTAAGGCATCGGTGGTTTCTTTGGAGAAAGGTTTGCCCTCGGCAGTTCCCTGAATTTCCACAAACTCATTTTTGTTGGTCATGACCACATTGAAATCAACTTCAGCTTGGTAATCCTCTTCATAGCAAAGGTCAAGCAGTATATTGCCATTCACAATGCCCACACTGGTGGCTGCTATCATTCTATTTAATGGCATAAATGGCAAAACGTCTTGTTTCCTTAAGTTATGGAAAGCGTGATAAAGGGCGACATATCCTCCCGTGATAGCTGCTGTTCTGGTGCCGCCATCTGCTTGCAATACATCACAATCTACTATAAATGTCCTTTCCTCTAGGATGGCTAAGTTAACCGCTGCCCTTAAGCTGCGGCCAATAAGACGTTGGATTTCGTGGCTTCTTCCCTCCGCCCTATCGCGCGGTGTGCGAGTAACTGTGGAGCGAGGCAACATAGCATACTCCGCAGTAATCCAGCCTTGGCCACTGCCTTTAAGAAAAAAGGGTACTCTTTCTTCCAGGCTTACGGAGCACAGTACCCTTGTTTGGCCTAGTTCAATTAAAGCTGAGCCCTCTGCAAAACTCTGGTATCCCAAAATTATGCGCACGGGGCGAAGCTCATTATCAGTTCGGTTATCTGGTCTTGGCATATTAGAAAAAGTATAGCAAACTATTTAGTAATCTGCTTGTCTATTTTGAGCTGTTATTTACCACTGGCCTCTTTTTGATAGGTCTCGATAAATTTTTCGATAGAGCGGTCATAAGTCTTCTCTACATCGTCGGGGAAAAAGCAGGCTGGCAGTTCGCCTAACTTCCAATGGTATCTTATACATTCGCAGCAAATGCCCTTCCTGTTGCATGGCTCATAGGTGCAATTACAATTTTTCTTGTTTTGTTCCACTGTGCACTCTCTCATATTCGCTCTCCTTTGATCGTTATTTAGTCAAATGCTTCTCTCTTTACAAAATTGAATTATATTATGTAATAGCATAAAAACATAATGCTGCACCACTTCTCAAGGCATTTGCTATTATATGCTAAAATACGTGTAGCGGAAAGGAAAGTAACAAGTTGCAATTAATTTTCGATGCTTATCTTGATATTGAGACCACAGGTTTATGCTCGTTTTATGATGAAATAACCGTTATTGGTGTTTATTTAGCTAATGAAAATGGGAATAGATTGATTCAACTTGTTGGGGGTGATGTAACTGGGACTAACTTGCTAAGGACCTTGCGTTGTGTGGATACAATCTATACATACAATGGCAGCCGCTTTGACCTTCCTTTTATCAATTCCCGTCTAAGGGTGAACCTGAGAGAACATTTTCATCATCATGACCTGATGCACGATTGCTGGAGTAACAATCTATATGGTGGCTTCAAGGCGGTAGAGCGTCAATTAGGTATTCCTAGACGGTTACGAGGTATTGGCGGTGCAGAGGCAGTGATACTTTGGTGGAGATATCAGATTCACCGTGATATAAAGGCGCTGGATTTGTTGCTGGAATACAATAAAGAAGATGTGGTTAATCTGATGACGTTGAGAGGGAAGCTAGAAAGGTTCAGATATGAACCACGCTAAGGAACGCAGTCAAAGCTAATTTAGTTATCTCAGTTCGCTTAATCTTAATCCCATGGAAAATATTCATCATAGTAATAGAGATCGTTAAATGCTGCTGTAATTTCATATTTGTCTAGTCCAGAATCAGGATATTGAGCATGCGTTTGGGATTCTATTCTCCGCCACTCCCCGTCGTTATACCAATCCTCTATAAGGAAAGCATGTCCAGGTTCATCATCATCACCTTCAACACCAAGGGCGACATATACTCGCTCTGCACCAATGCCATAGGCTCTAAGGAGAGAGCACAATAAGACAGCAAAGTCCTCGCAATCCCCGTTGTTGTAGGTTAAGGTTTCTTCGGGGGTTTGCCAGTAGTCATCACCCCAGCGATCGTCATCATTTTTGTACCTTATATTATCAGCGACCCAGTCTCGGATATCATCAAATCCGGCTTGAGAAGGTTCATAAGGTGGGTCACCGAAGATACCTTGCAAGGTTCCCACAACCCATGGGCATTCGGTCGTGACGTAAGACTGAAATTCAGCCCCCGTCGTCGGAAGCTCATAACCAGTAGTCGGGTTCTCGGGGAAAAAGATACAGCTTATGCAACTCAATCCAGACACGATGAGTATGCTAAACGCGGCTCCACAGGCTAAACAGATTAAAAAGCGCTTTTTCATACGCAAGCCCTTGTTCATTTAAAGTAATAATTTAGTTTTTCCAAAACCAGCTTAAATTTTATCACTCAAATAGACATGAGTCCTGCTGCTGGGCTTGGAAATATTATTTTCTCTTGACTGCCGCCTTCACCGATTCTTCAATGGCTCTGGTGGTCAATCCGTGTTTTTGAAGCAACTCCTCGGCTTTGCCTGAAGAAGCATACCTGTCACCTAGGTTGACAAATTCCATAGGGATTGGCTTCTCCTTAGCTACTATCTGGGCAACTCGGCTACCTAGACCACCCTGAGCTAAATGCTCTTCAGCGACAACAATTGCCCCCGTCTCTGAAGCTGCTTTGACTATAGCTGCTTCATCCAGAGGTTTGAGGGTATGCATGTTGATTACCCGGCAATTTATACCTTGTTTTGCTAAGATATCTGCCGCCTCCAGAGCCTTAGCGACCATGATGCCTGCGGCTATGACAGTTACATCAGTCCCTTGTCGCATGGTTACCGCCTTACCTAATGTAAAGTGATAGTCTTCGGGGTAAACAATCGGTGTTTTGGGGCGGCTTAGCCTGACGTAGAAAGGGCCATAGTTACTTGCCGCTGCTCTTACTGTCCCAGCAGTCTCTATAGCGTCCGCGGGGACGACCACTGTGAAGCTGGGAAGAGCACAACACAAGGCGAGATCTTCAATTGCTTGATGTGAAGCACCATCCTCCCCTACACTGATGCCGCTATGAGTAGCTACGATTTTAACATTTAGATTCGGCTGAGAGAGGCAGAGCCTCAACTGGTCAAAACAGCGACAGACTACAAAAACAGCGAAAGTGGTGGCAAAGACAGTTTTGCCCGAAGCAGCCAAGCCGGCAGCTATGCCGACCATGTTCTGTTCTTCTAGGCCGCAGTCAAAGAAGCGGTCAGGAAACTCCCGGGCGAAAAAACTGGTCATTGTTGAGGGAGACACATCAGCGTCCAGAACAACAATGTTGGGATTTTCCCTGCCCAGCTCGATCAAGGTTTTGCCGTAGGTCTCTCGAGTGGATGCTTCAGCCATGCTTACTCTAACTCCTTTAATGCCCTTTCAGCTTCTTCCCAAGTAGGTGCTTTGCCGTGAAATAACGCATTGTTTTCCATGAAGCTAACCCCTTTGCCCTTGATGGTGCGGGCGATGATGACAGTGGGTTTGCCTTTTATCTTTTCAGCCTCTTGGCAAGCTGGTAGGATTTGGTCAAGGTCATGTCCGTCTATATCAATTGTATGCCAGCCGAAAGCTTGCCATTTCTGAACAAAAGGCTCAAGGTTCATGATGTCGCGAGTCCATCCACTGAGCTGTATACCATTGAAATCAACTATGGTCGTTAGGTTATCTACTTTGAAATGAGCTGCTGAAAGGGCCGCCTCCCAAGTTTGCCCCTCCTCACATTCTCCATCGCTAAGAAGAACATAGGTCCGGTAATTTTTGGAATCCAGCCTCGCGGCCAGGGCAACGCCAATGGCAAAGGATAAACCCATACCTAAAGAACCAGCTGACATTTCTACCCCGGGAGTGAAGTTCCTATCAGCGTGTCCCTGG
>Ga0315532_1002998_pt1 | contig 11111 bp, 11 predicted proteins | sample SalMarWE160370MG_FD_203082 | JGI IMG/M metagenome (GOLD analysis project Ga0315532, IMG submission 203082) | Salt marsh sediment microbial communities from the Plum Island Ecosystem LTER, Massachusetts, United States - Salt Marsh Sediment WE1603-70 ... | reverse complement strand
TATACATTTAGCACCAGCGGCTTTGGCGGCCTTTACGCCGCTTGGAGCATCTTCGAAAACAACGCAATTGGCAGGCAAAATACCCATCCGGCTTGCAGCAACAAGGAAAAGCTCAGGGTCGGGCTTTTTTCGTTTGATTTTACTGCCGGTGACATAGACCATCTTTTGGTAGGGGACCTTTGCGGATTCTAAAATAGCACGAGATAGCTCAAGTGATGCAGAAGTAGCTATGGCTAATCGAAAATCCTGCCTCTGCAATGCCTCGTTTACCAACTCCAGCACGCTAGGAAATGCAGGCAGTGGTTCTTCCTGCATCGCTTTTATAAGATACTGCTCACGCAACTGTGCAGCAGCTTTTATTTGCTCATCAGTCAAAGTCAGGCCATACACATCGGCTGCTGCCTTGACGTATTTTTCTGCACCCTTGCCGATGCCTTCGGCAAAATCCTCCGGCTTGACGCCTTTTAGGCTGAACATGTCCTCAAATACCTTGATTGTCACTTTCGCATTAACCGGCTCGGTATCGGCAATTACCCCGTCAACATCAAATATCAAACCGTATAATTTATTCATAGTGTTTAGCGTATAGCATTTAGTTCATAGTTTTTCAACCACGGACTTCGCGGATTTTACAGACGCCGTTCTGAGCGTAGTCGAAGAATCTCAGCGTAATTCGTGTAACCTGCGGTTATGTTTATATGGGAAAATTAAATTGACGGCTCAACGAGAAAGGGCTACCTTGATTGCTGGAAGCAGGCCGATAGGCCGCCTGAGCGGCGGAAATCACTATTGCAGGATGGGCTCAATATTCGAGATATAAGCAGAGGAAAAAAAGAAAGATAGCCAATCGCTCTACCGGACGCGGCTTCGTTATGCCGATGAGTTCCGGCGTTAGGTAGAAAGAAAGGACAAAATATGAATTATACTGATTTTTCTGTGATTCAGGCTCAGATTGATGCAGGGGACCCAGTATTTGGCGGTCATTTTGATGGAGAACTAACCGAGAGAGAAAGACACCTGATCGGCTTGGCGGTGGCTACAACTAAAGGCTGTCCTGACTGCACCGCTGCGCGGATGAAAACGGCCAAGCAAGCAGGTATTTCCGACCGGGTTATAAACGAGACAATCAATCTCACCGCAGGAATGAATGCTGGATTCGTTATCCAGGCAGCAGTCAGAGGTTGCGGGAAATGAAGTAAATTGCATAACAAGGCATTACAATAGATGTGGATTACGCCGAGCAGGTAAGCTTCGGCGTTGGCTGGCACAGTCTGAGAAAAGTGGGCTTGGCAAAGAGCTGATTAAAGCTGATGTTGACCAACGCTGCTGAGGTCTTCATCGGCGGCGTTTTCTTCTATGTAGCGCAAAAATTTGGCCGTGGGTTCTTTCAGACCCACGGCCAATCCCGATAAATCGGGACTACTACATGACCACCCCTCCGAACAATCAGATTATGTGTTTCTGTTTAGCCCTGCGGCTTGGAACTATTTTTCATTTAGCTTTTGCTTTATAAATTTACCCGCATCAAAGGCAGCATTCTTGCCGAGATCAACATACTTGTGCATACTCTGGTTAAAAGATTTTGCAAATTCGTCCGACTTGAAAGCCGAATATACAAAGCCTTTCTTGTGAGACTGGCGAGCCTGACTTTTAGGCACAGGTGCCAGCATATAGATTGCTGTAGCAAAACCGGCAAAATATATTATCAGAATAGATATTAGTTTGGTAGCAAGGGCTCTCATTAACTCCCCCCGATTAGGACAGTGTTATCGGTCGTCCCCCCAGCCGCTCCTTGCCTTCATCTCTACTATATACTTAAGATAAAAAACCGCAGATGCCAAACGTAAAATAGCAAATAAAATATTCCATTTCTATTATGTTGTGCACAGGAAGCAGTTTATTTCTGCCGGCCCCAAATCTAAAAAGAACTGATTTACATAACCACCCACATTTTGGTCTGAAATTGAGGTTAGAAAAACATTGATTTTTCAAGGTAGATTGTGTATTCTATTATCAGACTCAGCGGAGCATCCAAGCGGATATTATTAGTGACTCTTATAAATTCAGAAGGATAAAAAGGTTTGATCTCCTTAGGAGGGAAAGGAATGTATAAGTCAGCAATTATTCTCTGGACGATTCTAAGTTTTCTATTCAATTTTGCTGCTGGCTCCTATGCCCAGTATTCTGGCGGCTCCGGTACATACGCAAATCCTTACCAAATCGCAACGGTTGCCGACTGGCAAACTTTGATGAATACCTCGGACGATTGGAATAAGCATTTTATCCTGACAGCCGACCTGGACTTGAAGGGGATTACGCTATCACCCGTCGGTAACGGTCCTAAAACCTTTACAGGTGTCTTTGACGGCAACGGTCATATCATCAGCAATGCAGTGATAAACATGCCTGAAAGCGATTACGTGGGCATGTTCGGTTATGTTGACCAAAACGGACAAATATGCAAAATAGGTGTAGAGAATGTTGAAATTACCGGTGGGAATTATGTCGGCGGATTGGTGGGATTTTTTAATTCCGGCAGGCTTGATACCTGCTATGCTGCCGGGTCGGTCAGTGGAAATGGATGCGTAGGTGGGCTGGTTGGAGATAACGGTGGTAGCCTCATTGCCTGTTATGCCATAGGCTCAGTCAGTGGAGATGATAATGTCGGCGGTTTAGTTGGATTAAATTTTTTTGGCAACCTGAATGCCTGTTACGCCAGCGGCTTAATCAGCGGCGGTAAGCAGTCTGGGGGCCTGGTGGGAGGGAATTTAGGTGGCAATCTCACCGCATGTTACGCTACCGGCTCGGTCAGTGGCACTGAGGCAGTCGGCGGCCTGGTAGGGTATAATTATCAAGGCAGCCTTAGCGCCTGTTACGCCACGAACTCGGTCAAGGCGGCTGAGAATGCTGTCGGCGGCATAGTGGGGGCGAATTGGTGGGGCAGCATCACCGACTGTTATACCACCGGCTCGGTCAGCGGCAGTGAAGAAGTCGGCGGCCTGGTGGGATTTAGTCATCAAAGCAGCCTTAGCGCCTGTTATGCCACCGGCTTAGTCAGCGGCAATATGAATGTCGCTGGCCTGGTAGGAATGAATTCTGGAAGCCTCACCGCCTGCTACACCACAGGCTCGGTCAGCGGAAATCAATATGTTGGTGGCCTAGTAGGGTATAATTATTATAACATAACTGCCTGTTATTCTAAAGGCTCAGTTAAGGGGGATATTTATGTTGGTGGCTTGGTGGGGTGTAATGATGGTAGTCTCACTGCCTGTTCCGCCAGCAGTTCTGTCCGTGGAGAAGATTATGTCGGTGGCTTGGTGGGAGATAATGGATATGGTAGCATTACCTACTGTTATTCCACTGGTTCGGTCAATGGAAGTGAGGATTCTGTCGGTGGCCTGGTGGGAATCAATCGTTCAAGCGGCAGCCTCATTGAATGTTATGCTACTGGCTCGGTCAGTGGCAGTGATTCTATCGGTGGCTTGGTAGGTGAGAATAGAGGTAGCCTCACAGCTTGTTATTCGATTGGTTTAGTTAGTGGAGATGATTATGTCGGAGGCTTGGTGGGTGGGAATAATCAGGGAAGCCTAACCGCCTGTTACACCACAGGCTCAGTCAGCGGTTATGGTGTTTTGGGCCGTGTCGGTGGCTTAGTGGGATATAATTTCTCTGGTAACCTCACCGAATGTTACGCTACAGGCTCGGTAAGGGGAAATAATTCTATCGGTGGCCTAATAGGATGGAATGAAGGCGGCAGCCTCACCGCATGTTTCTGGGATGTTGAAACTTCTGGCCAAACTACAAGCGATGGCGGCGTGGGTAAGACGACGGATGAGATGAAGACATTAAGTACCTTTACCGATGCGGGCTGGGATTTTATAGGCGAGAAGGCCAATGGAACAGATGATACATGGTCGATTTGCGAGGGCACGAATTATCCGCGCCTAACTTTGCAAATTCCAACGGCTGATTGGCTTTGTCCGGATGGGGTAGGCTTGGAAGATTTCAGCTACTTAGCTCAGTTCTGGATGATTCCGGAAGATGATGATATCCCAGCCGATCTGGATAAGGATAACGCCCTCGGAATCAGCGACCTGATTATCTTCTGCCAGCAGTGGCTGATGGGAAGATAATTCACAAAACGACTACGAAGCGACGAACAGCGAGCGACATTCTATGGAGTACAAGATACTGTAGATAGCTGTTTATCAAGAGTTTCTTTTAATGTCTTGCAGACGGTTGTGATTTGGTCTTTAGTTAGATCGTTGTAGAATGGCAGCGCAATTGTACGATCGCTGACAGATTCGGTGATGGGAAAATCACCACGTTTATAGCCGAACTGGTTGACTATTAACGGCTGTAAATGCACAGGCGGAAAATAATTTCCGACCTGAATACCATTGCTTTTCATTTCTTCTAAAATTCTGTCGCGCTGCCGAGCAGAGAATTCATTCGCGAGCCGAACAACAAAGACAAACCAGTTGATGTCACACCCCCTTGGCTCAGTTGGTACTATCATTCTATCATCGTCTGCAAGCATTTCCTGATACCACTTTGCAACCTGCCTGCGCTTGGCCTTGATTTGCTCAATCCTTGAAAGCTGCGCTATTCCGAGAGCACAATTGATGTCGCTAAGTCGAAAGTTATAGCCTAAGCGTTTGTGACATAGCCAATTATCGTTCTTGTCCCTTCCCTGATTGCGAAACGACATACACAGGTTTGCTAATTCGTCATTGTCTGTCAAAATCATTCCACCTTCGCCGGTGGTTATTTGTTTATTAGGATAAAAGCCAAAGACGCTCATTGTGCCGAATGTACCGGCCTTTTTCCCGTTCAACGACGAGCCGAGTGCTTCGCAACTATCTTCGATTACCTTTAGATTGTGTCTTTGGGCAATTTCGCAGATTTTATCGAAACCGGCTGGATTGCCGAAAACCTCTACCGGCAGGATAGCTTTTGTTTTGTCGGTAATCCTGGATTCAATTTTTGCAGGGTCAATGTTCAGACTTACCGGGTCAATATCAACAAAGACCGGTTTGGCACCGGCCATCATAATAGAAGTGGCAGAAGAAATGAAGGTAAATGGCGTAGTAATGACCTCATCGCCTTGGCCTATTTCCAGCGCCAACATGCACAAAAATAAACCGCTTGTACCGCTATTAACGGCCACTGCTCGTTTTGCTCCTGTGTAATCGGTAAAGGCCCGTTCAAATTCTGCCACTTTTGGGCCAAGCGACAAATCTGGGCTGCAAAGCACTGCACGAACCGCTTCGATTTCTGTTTCGGTAATGTCTGGTCGAGATAAATATATCTTCATAATGAAATCCTTTAACCAAGATAGATCGTATAATTATCAAATCGGAATTGTACTGTTTGATGTTAATTAATTAAAGATATTTTCAGCAACTCGCAGTTGCCGGTTTTGAGCAGGCGAAAGATAATAAATTAGCAGTACTTATAGGACGTGACACATCAAAAATAGTCGTTTATTGATACAAATGCGAGAATTCCGGTTCTTGTGTTAAATGGCTTTTGGTTTCAAGCCGAAATAGAATACGGTTTGAACCTGCCTAAAGTGGGTAACTGACGGAGCTGAAAGAAATGGCAAAAGGTAAAAATGTACTGACGACGGGTGATGTAGCTAAGATTTGTAATGTTGCTCCTCGAACGGTATCCAAGTGGTTTGACACGGGCCAGCTAAAGGGCTATCGCATACCCGGCAGTAAGGACCGCAGAATACCACTGAATGAGCTAATCCGTTTTATGAAGGCGCATAATATGCCGACGACGGGACTGCCGGTTGGCAAAATACGGGTCCTGATAGTGGATAGTAATGAGGAGGCGTCTTTAGCTTTAGCCGAAGCTTTGAAAACCAAAGCCGGTTATGAAGTACAAACCGTTCAGAGCAATTTTGAAACCGGTGCGACCGTTCAGAAATTTGTACCGCATGTTTTACTGGTGAACCTCTTGGCTGAGGATATAGATGCAACCAGCATTTGTAAAAGTGTTCGTGCCGATGAGGATTTACAAACCATCAAAGTTATAGCCCTTACGAATTATCTGAATGATTCTGAGCGAGTTGCGTTATTGAAGAAGGGATTCGATGGCTATATATCCGACTTTTCAGATATCACCATTGTTATTAATAAGATAGAAGAAGCAACCGCCATTATTTATTAGTCTTGCTTCTCTCGATGCTTGGGTTCATGTCTAATGAATATGGGACAGGGTTGCTCTTGATATTGAATTAATAAAAAGGCTGGAGCAGAGGAGACCAGCCTTTTTGTATTGGTTATCTTTCACTCTTAGTAATCTTTAAGACCTCTCATCCATTCTGGCCAGTCTTCCGGCAGGACACCACCGGCTATTGTCCACATACCATTTACATCGAAATTACGATGCCATTTAAATGTCCACAACTCTTTAAGCCTGACCTTTCTGACAGACCAATCCAGGAAGGCACAATTTACCGCTGCTTTGTGTCTGTTAAGGCAGACGCGTCTCATTTCATTGCTACCGGAGATATTTTCCATAGCACCATCGTATAGTGGGGGTACATCAATGTCAAATGGCCAAACATCATACCATAGGCAATCAAGAAAGATCGGTATTTTTTCAGCAGGTCTAACATCAATTTTCTTCCAGTAGTTTTCCACGTTGCCGCCAATGGCACCGGTTCCTCGATTACAAAGCCACTCATTTTCACCGTAGCTGGCGTAGCTACCGTCGGTAAATTTGCCCCAGGCCGCGAATGGATTTACGCCTCCCTCGCTTAATGGTTTTGTGGCCGTAGGGCATAAACCCATCTTAGGGTCTTTATAGTAGTCACGTAATGTATATGTCCATCTGTCTCTGCCCGTTTGGCTCTCACCTCCAAGACCTACATCAAAATAACCATTGTTATCATTGGTATACATCGACCAGATAAGGCTCCATTCGTGTAAGTTTGCCTGGCAGGCTATCGTCCTTGCCTGGTTCTTCACACTCTGTAACGCGGGCATCAATATGCCCATTAACAATGCAATGATAGCAATTACCACCAGAAGCTCTATCAAAGTAAAACCCGTTAGAAGCAATTCCCGATTTCTGGGTTGCCTACTTTGAGTGCGGATTTCTAACAGGTTAAAGCCCCTCCTTTTGCTCATTTTTATTACTCCTTCTATCATGATTTTTGGTCTAATCAATAAATAGTATCAAAAGGACAGTCAGATTTCAAGCGATATTTGTTTTTGCCAGGAATTACATTTTATTATTTCTCTTGCAGCATATAGCTTAATAATTCTATTAGCTGCTCGGCATCGACTGTTTTCTCCTGCCAATCACCCGTGATTACTCTATAGTTGCCATCTGGAAGTTTCCATTGTAGAAGCACGGTTCTGCTATCATTAAGGTTTGCTTTGTCACCATAATATACTGCCTGCTCACCTCTTTTAAGTAAGTATTTATATCTTGACCGAACTGCTGACAAATCGCTGTTATTGGCGTTGCCACGCAGAAAATATGCTGCTAACATCTTGCTGTCTTTAAATATGCTGTCCCCCGGTATTTCCCGCCCGCTGAAGAAGTGCGCCAGTAAAATCATCGTCGTAATTATTATCGCTGCTGCTACTAACTTATTTATCCTTAAGTCTATGATAATATTGATGGTATTCATACCACGTTTATGTGGATTAAGCGTGTGTGGGATATGGTGTTTTATATCCTCAGCGAGGTCCGGATGCACAGGTTCCTCGCCGGCCTTTGCAAGTTCATTTAATGCCTTCTTTAACTGCTCTTCTTTCATCTCGGACCACCTTTTATTCAGAAACGTGCTTTCTTAGAATTTTTAGTGCCCTGTTTAGTCTGCTTTTGAAGGTACCTTGCCTTATACAGGTTACTTCTGCGGCTTTGGCAATACTTAGGTGTTGCATATAATGTAGAACGATTGCCTGCCTGAGTTTAAATGGCAATCTTTCAACAGCAATTTTCAACCGGCTTAACTGTTCATAATATTCAACTTTGTGACGCTCAGTGATGCCGCTGTCCGGTTGGTCGAGGGTTTCTGTATAGCTTGTCTCTCTGCTTTTATGTTTTCGCCAATACAATTTTGAGACGTTACTGCCTATACGGTACAGCCAACTGCTTAGCGCTGTGCCGTCTCTTAGCTGGCCTATATGTCGCCATGCCTTCAAAAATGTCTCCTGTGTCAAATCTTCGCTTACTTGACGACTGTGTCCGAGCCTTCTCATAAACAGATATATCTGCTGGTAGTTCCTGTCAACAAGCTCAGTTGCGGCTGCATGTTCGCCGGCTGCGAGACGGGCCGCGAGCGAATGTTGTTCGTTTTCCATATGTGATTGAATCTCTTTAGAGTTACCCTGCTGATTTATTGGATGTGCAAGACCTATATTCTGTTCTATAAATTGGAGGTTTTTTGCCATTATTTTTAACCTTCTGTGTGAGTATTGAATTATACCTTAAATTTGACTTTCGCACAATGTCAAAAGTTGCTAAGATTGCCTGCAACTGCATAGATAATTGTCAAGCTAAAGGATAGTGCTATAAGTAGGTTAAAATAAATTGATATGTAGTTATTTAGCTCACGAATCCTCGCCTTCGCGGGGACAAGTTTATTGACGGTTTAACAAAGAATTGAATATGAAACCTCTCCTTAATCTTGATTCTTTTAGCGATATTGTTCATAAGTTGTGGGACCTGATGAATCCGTGTACGCTTTGTCCACGGAAGTGCGAGGTCCGTCGTAGCAAGGGTGAGATTGGATTTTGTGGCATCGCGGATATGCCGGTAGTTAGTTCTGTAGGGCCGCATTTTGGTGAGGAAAGCGTCCTTGTCGGCAGAGGCGGCTCAGGCACTATATTTTTTGCCGGCTGCAACTTGGGCTGTATCTTCTGTCAGAATTTCGATATCAGCCACAAACGCTATGGTCATAAAGTGACAATTGAAAAGTTAGCCCAGTCTATGCTTGAGCTGCAAAGATACGGCTGTAGTAATATCAATTTCGTAACGCCGACGCATGTAATCCCGGCGATTGTCGCGGCGATTGAATTAGCAAGAGAAAAAGGTATGTCGCTGCCGACAGTTTATAATAGCGGCGGCTATGATTCGGTTGAAACGCTTAAGCTACTGGATGGTTTCATAGATATTTATATGCCGGATATGAAATATTCTGATTCAGAGGTTGCCAAAGAGCTTTCATCTGCGCCGGATTATCCACAGGTTAATTTCGTTGCCGTCAGAGAGATGCATCGCCAGGTGGGTGACCTTCATGTAGAAAAAGGTCTTGCTATATGTGGCTTATTGGTAAGGCACCTGGTTTTGCCGGAGAATTTAGCAGGTAGCTTTGAGATTATAGACTTTTTAACAGAGCAGATAAGTCCAAAAACTACAATTAATGTAATGGACCAGTATCGTCCCTGCTACAAAGCCTCCTCGCATCCCAAGATAAATCGAAGGCCTACACTTGAAGAAATTGGCTGTGTCCGCAGGTATGCAATTGAAAAAGGCTTGACAGTTCTTGACTGAATGCATCTTTGACCAACAATTCCTTGCTGTGCAGAGCTATATTTGTTATAGATAAGGAGAGTACGACAAGCTTTCGAAAAGTTTTTGTTTTAACCTCGTTGTAATTCAGAGAGTAATACTTTTTGTTGTATATGTGAACCTAAAAGGACTCATCCATGCTTAAGACTAAACCAAGGCAGAGTTGGGTAAATCTTCGGGATGAAGAAATTATGCAGATGCGAATCCGGGATTTGCATGTTAAGGTCCTGGACTCTACTATTGAACCCATTGTGCAAAGACTCTACCGAGAGCTGGATGCTCATAACATACGGTTCCACCCTCCATGCTATTTAGCAGACGAGTGGCTCTGTCCGAATAAGGTTCCCATCATCGGTATTCCCTTTTTTCTTGCGCATCCGCGTTTGAAGCGAATCGAGCGGAAATTGATGTTTGAAGTTGAGGGCGGCACAGAAAGATCTTTTATGAAATTGCTGCGTCATGAGTGCGGCCATGCGATGAATTACGCGTATGAGTTGTACAAGCGGACGCGATGGCGTGAGCTGTTTGGTCCCTTCTCAACAAGATACTCAGATTCTTATTATTTTCAGCCGTACTCTCGACGGTACGTGATACACTTGCGTGATAACTATGCTCAGGCACATCCGGATGAAGACTTCGCTGAGACTTTTGCCGTTTGGCTTAATCCAAGCAGCAACTGGCAACAAAAATATAAAGGCTGGCCTGTAATTAAAAAACTTCAATACGTTGACAGGCTAATGAGCAGGATATGTGACCAACCGCCGTTGAAGAACGTCGAAGGGTGTCCGCCGTGGTCTGCTTCACGCATGACTTCTACATTAGCTGCCTATTATGATCGCAAACGCAGGAGCCTCGGAACCGCGTTCCAGGGATTTTATGACGACAATTTGAAACTTTTATTTAGCTCAGCACACACAAATCCATCATGTGTAAGAGCCTCAGAGCTTTTACGACAATATCGCTGTGAGCTTATCGACTATGTCACGAAGTGGACAGGACATCGTAAGTATGATATACATCAGTTGGTTAGGAGGTTAATCATACGATGTGACTCGCTTAACTTGTATGCTCGAAGTAGTGATATACAAAATATTGTAGGAATTACGGCCTTAATTACTGCCATTGCAAATAATACACTTAGAGCTGCTGGAGAGCACAAGCGCAAATGAACCGAAAGTTAAATGTAACAGTTTTAGTTGATAATGTGGAGATACCCCGTGATGATCCTGAATTTAATAGTGTTCCGGAAAAGCCGGTTACTGAATATCATGTTATTCAAACGTTGCGCTCACTGGGTCATTCGGTAACAATCCTTGGCGCTATAGATGTTGAGGGAATCGCCAAAAGCCTCACAGAAAATAAGCCGGATATCGTATTTAATCTGACAGAGCAGTTCGGAGGAGACCGGCGATTCGATAAAAATATTGCTGCTCTTCTCGAACTGCTTGCAATTCCTTTTACTGGAACCGGTGCAACCGGACTTATGCTCGCTCGTGATAAAAGTCTGTGCAAGGAACTGCTGAGTCTTCATAAAATACGCGTCCCAAATTTTATTTCACTGCCGTGTGGCC
>Ga0315532_1002996_pt1 | contig 11116 bp, 8 predicted proteins | sample SalMarWE160370MG_FD_203082 | JGI IMG/M metagenome (GOLD analysis project Ga0315532, IMG submission 203082) | Salt marsh sediment microbial communities from the Plum Island Ecosystem LTER, Massachusetts, United States - Salt Marsh Sediment WE1603-70 ... | reverse complement strand
GGGTGTCGGAAACGTGCCCAAAAAGCGGAGTCTTCGTGGGGGGAAACTTTTTTCCGGGATATCCGGGATATTTCAAAGATAATAATATCTTGATAGCCTTTTTTGCTCTTGATTATAAGCAGGGCCCGGGCACCAAAATCTTTGTTAATGCGACCGATTTTGCCGGCAACAGCTCCAGAGCGGGTTTTCCTTATTATATTAAAAGAAAGGTTTTTAAAAAGGATTTAATCGAAATTTCCGACAGGTTTCTTAACTGGAAGATGCCGGAATTTGATGTTGATATTTCTCCTGATTCCAAGACACCTCTGGTCGACAAATTTCTTAAAGTTAACCGCGAGGTTCGTCAGGATAACTATGAGCAACTATTAAGTATAGTGAGAAATACTGATAAAAAGTTATACTGGAAGGGTACATTCCTAAGGCTCCCAAAGTCAGCCAGAAAAGCCGGTTTTGCCGACCATCGTAGATATAAATACAAAGGTCATATCATTGACCGGCAGATCCATATGGGCGTTGATCTGGCTTCTGTTGCACACTCACCGGTTTCTGCATCCAACACCGGAAAGGTTGCCTTTGCTGAGTACATGGGTATTTACGGAAAAACGGTAATCATTGACCATGGCTTTGGGCTGTTTAGCATGTATTCACATTTAAGCGATTTTAATGTAAAAAAGGGACAGATTGTGTCCAAGGGTGAGATAATAGGCCGTACCGGAACTACGGGACTTGCGGGGGGAGATCATCTGCATTTCGGAATGCTTGTTCATAACACTTTTGTCAATCCGGTTGAATGGTGGGATGCATCCTGGATAAAAAACAATATCTCAGGCAAGATTAATACGGTAAAGACTAATAACAGGTAAAAGGCATATGTCAGCCATGAAAAAATATAAAATAAACAAGACATACCAGGAGATTAATGAAAGAATCAGGTCCGGAGAAGTTGTTGTGGTTACCGCCGATGAAATCATCGATATCGTCAGGGATGAAGGACCTGTTAAGGCTGCAAGGCGTGTAGACGTTGTTACTACAGGCACCTTTGCTCCCATGTGTTCATCGGGGGCGTTTATCAATTTCGGACATTCAGTTCCTACAATAAAAGCTTCCAAAGTATGGTTGAACAATGTTCCCGCATATGCGGGATTGGCCGCGGTGGATTGCTATATCGGGGTCGCAGAACCGTGTGAGGACGATCCATTAAACAAGGTCTATCCCGGTGAATTCAACTATGGCGGCGGTCATGTAATCCAGGATCTTGTCGCAGGGAAAAAAGTGCATTTAAAGGCAACGGCTTATGGTACAGACTGTTATCCAAACCGGATGATCGAAAAGGAGATTTTACTCCGCAAACTTCCTCATGCCACGTTATGTAATCCCAGAAACGGATATCAAAATTATAATTGTGCCATAAATCTCACTAAAAAAACAGTTTATACATACATGGGCACATTGAAACCCAAAGCAGCCAATGCAAATTACTGTTCGAGCGGACAGCTCAGTCCGCTTTTCAATGATCCTTATTATAAGACAATCGGGCTGGGTACCCGTGTTTTTCTGGGTGGATCAACAGGATATGTCACCTGGCACGGCACCCAGCACAACCCTTCGGCAAAAAGAACAAAAAAGGGTGTTCCCGTGGGACCGGCAGGCACTCTGTGGGTCATGGGAGATCTTAAAAAGATGAGTCCCAAATGGTTGATGGGAGTAAGTATTCAGGGCTATGGATGTTCTCTTGCCGTGGGCTTGGGTGTTCCCATACCCATATTGAACGAAGAGATTGTTCAGTATACGGCGGTTTCAGATGAAGAATTATTTACCCAGATAGTCGATTATGGTCATGATTACCCTAACGGCATTTCAAAGAGCTATGGCCAGGTCAGTTACGCAGAGCTAAAAAGCGGTCATATCGGATTCAGGGGCGGGAAAATACCGACGGTTCCGCTATCGAGTATGGTCAGGGCACGCGAAGTTGCTGAAATATTGAAAAAATGGATTTCCAAAGGGAAATTCCTTATCGGGGAACCTCAAGTTACGTTACCCGCTTAGTTATTGAGAAGTTAACTCTTTACGCTCAATTAGGGTTACAATATTCAATTTAAATAGTCAATTTCCTATGTCAAACACCATACGAACTTTTATAGCTATTGAGCTTCCGGAAAAAATAATTTACACTATCGGCAAGGTTCAGGAAAAAATAAAATCTTATGGGTTTAAGATCCGATGGGTCCGCACAGAAAACATCCATCTTACTTTAAAATTTTTAGGCGACATCAAAGAGGCAGATACGGAAAAAGTCGCAAGGGCTATTTCTGAATCGGTTAAGGGTTATCATCCCATATTGCTTGCGGTAAAAGGAATAGGTGTTTTCCCGGGTATAAAACAGCCCCGTGTTATATGGTTGGGTATTTCAAAACAACTTGATCTGCTGACCGAACTGCAAAAAACGCTGGATGAAAAATTAGAGGCAATCAGTTTCCCAAAAGAGAAGAGACCTTTCAAAGGTCATCTTACGCTGGGAAGGATAAAGTCTAAAATTGATGCAAAAAGATTATATGACGTATTGAAAGAATTTACTAAATTTGAATCCGAACATTTTTTTGCCGACAGGATCATTTTGTATAAAAGTGAACTGAAACCCAAAGGAGCTGTATATACAAAACTTTCAGAAGCATATTTGACGGCTTCGTAAAAAGTCCAATTTCTGCGTTGCGCTTCATTTCGTGTTTATTGCGGCGTACATAAGTACGCCTCATTCCACGAAATTCGCGACGCCTTGAACTTGAACTTTTTACTTTGCCGTCTCAATTATCACTTTTTACGAGTTCATCATATTTGATGGTCTCGTAGAGACTAAAAAACGCCTTTTAACGAGAGTTTTATGTTTTAGGATTTAACTGTTTGTTAAAACAAGTAGAAATGGTTTCATCACACCTAAATCTTAATACCTAAAACGTGATAAACTCGAATTTATAAATACAGATAAATAATGTGTGGAAAAATCTAAATTGATCCCTATATGTGGGTCGATAAGGAGGAGATCATGAGCATATCTCCGGACAAGGAAAAGGCGGTGGAAGCCGCCATGTTGCAGATAGAACGACAGTTCGGCAAAGGATCTATAATGAAACTGGGGAGTAGCCCTATTGTCGATGTGCCGGTGATATCAACCGGCTCCCTTGCTCTTGATAAAGCACTGGGAATCGGGGGACTTCCGAGAGGAAGGGTTATTGAGATTTTCGGTCCGGAATCGTCCGGGAAAACCACCCTTGCACTGCATGCGGTTTTCGAGGCCCAGAAACAGGGCGGCATTGTGGCATTTATTGATGCAGAGCATGCCCTGGATATTCCGTATGCAAAAAAGCTCGGTGTAAATTGTGACGAACTTCTGGTGGCCCAGCCGGATACCGGGGAACAGGCTCTCGAAATTGCGGATATGCTGGTAAGAAGCGGTGCAATAGATATTGTTGTAATAGACTCGGTTGCCGCACTGGTTCCAAGGGCGGAAATAGAAGGAGAGATGGGAGATTCCCACATGGGACTTCAGGCCAGGCTCATGTCCCAGGCACTGAGAAAGCTAACCGGCACCATTAGCAAAACAATGACGTCGGTTATTTTCATTAACCAGATCCGCATGAAAATCGGTGTGGTATTCGGCAACCCTGAAACCACAACTGGAGGAAATGCACTGAAGTTCTATTCTTCAGTCAGGCTTGATATCCGTCGGATCGGAGCGATTAAAGACGGGCAGGAGGTTGTAGGGAACCGGACCAGAGTGCGCGTTGTTAAAAACAAGATGGCGCCGCCTTTTACTGATGCTGAATTCGACATCATGTACGGTCAAGGCATATCACAAACCGGCGATCTTATCGACACAGGCGTGGCCGCCGGAGTTATAGATAAAAGCGGTTCCTGGTATTCATATGATGGGGAGCGAATCGGACAGGGACGCCAAAACGTAAAAAACTTTTTAGATAATAATCCGGATATTTACAATTCAGCATTAATAAAAATCAAAGAAGCTTTGGGCTTTTCAAAAAACAAGCATAAAGAGGCTCATGATGATCCATCACCAGAGACCCCGCAAGCCTAAAATGGAGTAATTTATGACAGGAAACGAAATCCGCAGGAAATTTCTTGATTATTTTGAAAAACGCAATCACCGGATCGTAAGAAGCTCATCTCTTGTTCCTTCCGATGACCCAACTCTGCTATTTGTCAATGCAGGTATGGTCCAGTTTAAGCGCGCTTTTCTTGGAGAGGAAAAGAGAGGCTATGTAAGGGCGGTAACCTCCCAGAAATGCGTGCGGGCCGGAGGTAAGCATAACGATCTGGAAAATGTCGGTTATACGGCAAGGCATCATACATTTTTCGAGATGCTGGGTAACTTTTCATTCGGAGATTATTTCAAGGAAGAGGCCATAGATTTCGGCTGGGATTTATTGACCAATGGGTATGGACTGCCGGAAGACAAGCTATGGGTTTCGATTTATCTTGATGACGATGAAGCCCATGAACTCTGGAACAGAAATATCGGTGTGCCGGAAAACCGGATTTTACGGTTCGGCGAAGAGGACAACTTCTGGGCCATGGGTGATACCGGTCCGTGCGGTCCCTGCAGTGAAATACATATGGACCGGGGAGAGGAATTTGGCTGCGGAAAGTCGGATTGCAAGGTGATTGTGATCGTTTCTTAGAGATATGGAATCTGGTTTTCATGCAGTTCGACCGCGATGTTTCCGGCAAGCTGACACCCCTTCCAAAACCGAGCATTGATACCGGGCTTGGGCTGGAAAGGCTGGTTTCCATAATACAGGATGTGCCGACAAATTATGATATCGATCTGATTCTGCCGGTCATGAACAAGGTGGAGGATCTTTCTGAAAAGCGGATTGGAGAGTCCCGTGAAGCGGATGTGGCTATGAAAGTCATTGCCGATCACAGCAGGGCCGCAGCATTTTTAATTGGCGACGGGGTCCTTCCTTCCAATGAAGGCAGAGGATATGTGCTGCGCCGTATTATGCGAAGAGCGATCCGATACGGGCGTAATATAGGTCTGACACGGCCCTTTCTTCATGAAACTGCCCGTGTTGTTTTTGATATCATGAAACCCGAATATCCCGATCTTTCGGAGGCTGCGGCTTTTATCACTAATGTCATTAAAAACGAAGAAATCCGATTTTCAGAAACACTGGATCATGGGCTTAAGATTTTAAACGACGGTCTTGCCGATCTAAAGGCCAAAGGTCAAACCCGAGTGTCGGGTGATTTAATATTTAAGCTTTATGACACTTTTGGATTTCCGGTTGATATTGTCCAAGATGTGGTCAGGGATGAAGAATTGTCACTTGATATGGAAGGTTTTGAAGAATATATGGAAGCGCAGCGTGAACGGTCGAGATCCGTGGCCTCATTTGCTGAAATCAGCGATGCTTATAAAAACCTCTCGGCCGCAGGCGTAATGCCGGAGTTTGTGGGTTACGATAAGATATCCTGCGAGTCAAAAGTGCTTGTACTGGTAGAGGACGGCCGGGAGACTCAGGAGGCGACTGGAGGTCAAACGGTTGAGGTTGTGGCGGAAGTCACGCCTTTTTACGGTGAAGCCGGTGGGCAGGCCGGGGATACCGGAAAGATTACCGGTGATGATCTTGACATGGAAATTTCAGACACCATCAAGGATCCCACGGGGCTTATTATCCACAAAGGTAAAATCATTTCAGGACGTATTAAAAAAGGGGAAACCGTAACGCTTACCGTTGATAAATCTCAGCGTGATGCTACAAAATGCAATCACACGGCCACCCATATACTCCATTTTGCCCTGCGAAAAATACTGGGTGATCATGTCAAACAGGCCGGTTCTTTGGTGGCGCCGGACAGACTCCGGTTCGATTTCACCCATTTTTCCCAGACCGATCCGGAAACTTTAGATAAAATTGAAACCCTGGTGAACCAAAAGATACGTCAAAATACACCTGTCCGAATTGTTGAGATGGATGCAGAAGAAGCGTTCAAAACAGATGCCACAGCGCTCTTTGAAGAAAAATATGGTGACCGTGTCAGGGTTGTTTCCATGAACGATTTTAGCAAAGAGCTGTGCGGGGGGACACATACGGATATGACCGGCAATATCGGTTTTTTCAAAATTACCGGGGAATCGAGTGTGGCTTCAGGGATACGGCGTATTGAGGCGTTGACCGGTGCGGCCGCCGTCGAATATATTCAAAAAGACTCAAAGATTATAAATGACTCCGCCAGGTTGCTTAAAGAAAATTCTGAAGCTGTTCCCGGGAGAATTAAGAAAATATTGTCCGTTCAAAAATCGCTGGAAAAAGAGGTGGAACGATTAAAAGCAAAGATCGCTATGGGGTCGGCAGACTGGACCGAGGAAGATATTAAATCCATTAACGATATAAAGGTACTGGCTAAAAAGGTCACGGTTGGCACGCCGGCTGAACTGAGAGATCTGGCGGACAGGTTTAAAGAGAAGATAAAAACGGGTATCGTTGTCCTTGGCAGTTCGGCCGATTCCAAGGCGCTTTTGATCGTTGTGGTTACAAAAGATTTAACTGACCGATTTCATGCCGGGAAAATTGTTAAGGAGGTCGCATCCGTTGTGGGAGGTGGCGGCGGGGGCAGGCCGGATATGGCACAGGCCGGCGGAACCAAACCGGAAAATCTGGATCAGGCTCTCGAAAAGGTTTATGAGGTGGTGGGAAGTCGTTTCTAAAACCTAAGTTGAGCGATTTTTTATTTTCCCTTTACATAAAAATTAAATCGGACCGCTGCAGGTATCTTTTCATGGGCTTTAAACGATTTTCATCAACTCTGAAAACAATCTCCGGCCTTGCTATTTTTTCAAGAAGCGCTTTTATCAAGGTTTGGTTCTCAAGTTGACTAAATAAACTTTCCATCTCCTGACATGTGTCCAAGAGGGTAACTTTATCCATGATGCCGTCGAAAATGCCGGTTGATTTTAGCTTTTCATAAAGCTGTCGGTGGTAGTTTCCTGCGGAAAATGACTTGTTTTTCAGACCTGATTTTTTCAACTGTTTGGTCAGCGGCTTGGCGTCGATAATAAAGCAAGGAGTTTCTAGAAGAAAATAGCGGGAAAGGGCTTCTTCCCTGCTGCTCATTTTTTTGAGTTCCTTCAACGCTTGGCTTCTTTGGTCCGAAACGGCAATCTCGCTTTTTAAGCATGGGAACTTTTTAAAGACCGGACGTTTGGTAAGCTCCGGCAGAAGTCCTGCGATCTGATTGTACTCCGGAAAAAGGACGCATTCGAGCGGCTTGAAACTGTGAACCCTGCAGCGAGCCTTTTGAAGAAAAGGGCACGGCTTTTCCAGCTTTATCAATAAGTTCAGATACCGGGGATTGAATTCGTTGCATTGGAACCCGAAGCGGCAGTGATTTAAAAATAGGCTGGAAACAGGAGTATTTAACGTCAAACTAAGTCTGATCAAATCAAATAGGCTTACGCCAACAATAACTTCGGTCATCCAACAGCCGGGTGCATCACAATCTTCCGGGCACAGCATATTTCGCTCTGTTGTGGCAAGGCCGGACTGATATTGGAAGTAACGTTCCAGCATTTTCAGAATCGTTTTATTTTAACACCCGAGAAAAATGCAGTTAGCTTAAAAAGGTCTCCCTTTGTTTTTTAAGCCCGCTAAAAGCGGGAAACATTTCGAGACCTTTGCAAAACGTCCCCTTTTGAACAATTCCTGCGTCAGGCTCAAATTTTAACCCGCCACCGAACTTTGGTGGGTTAATCCTCAAAATACTCTATGTATTCGTGCCTGCCCCGTGAAATGCGAAGCCTATTTCTCTGGGGTGGTTAAAATTTTCGCCTTCCTTGACCTTGAACAAAATTGAACGTTTTTCAAAGGTCTCATTGATAAAAGGTCCGATTATTCCCCGCCTTTTAGCACATCAATCATCGTAAAGACTTTTCCTTTAGATCCTTGTTTTACCTTTTTAGCCAGATAAATCAGCGCATCAAGGGTGCCCATGGCATATACATCCCGGCCGTTAACATTGTGTGTGAATTCAAAATGGACCGTCTTGTCGTTTGAGTCAAGGCTGTAAGTGTGCCACCCATGTCCTGACAGGTAATCTTCGGGGATACCCAGAACAGTTTTCTGGGTCTCGGGATCACGCTCTTTGGTAATTTTCTCTTCGGAAAAAGGTAACCCCAGGCTGTTGAAATAGCGTACCATTGCCTTGGCGGTTCCGCTGGTGTCGGCCTTTCCTTTCTGGTGGCTTTCTTTGATTTCAAGAGAATATCCTTTAAAAAGATCCGGGAATGTTTTTGCGGCGTATTCCATCATGGCCTGAAAACCGACGATCTGTTTGGCCATATTTGGTGCGATCACCGCAGAGATGGAAGAAGCTATGACAGTATCTTCAAGGAGCTGTCGGTCGCCGCCTGTTGTTCCCATGACAAAGGGAAGGCCGTGTTTGCAGTAAAATTCGGCATTACTGTTTACGGCCGGAGGAAGAGAAAAGTCCACATTAAGAAAGGGACCTTCCTTTTCTTTAATGGCCGAGACGGCTTGATCCCTGTCTTTCGGCTGAATGAGGCTGAAAGAAACGGAATCTATGATGGTCTCAGTTTCGGTAATTTCAGGTCCGGTCAATGATTGTGGAATCAGTTCAAACCGGCTGTCAGCAAGTGCATGACCGGCGACGTTGGAAGCCATATTTCCGGGCAAGCCGTTTACCATAATTTTTATATAATTCATTTGGCACCTCCTATTGTTAGGTTTCGAAATTAAAATCAACAGCCTTTTAATGGTACACTGTTTAATTCAGCCGGGGCGAAGCGCCTAAATTTATTTTATGCAAAAACTATAACAGAAATGCGATGTTGATTCATTAAATTTTTTCAACAACTGATTTCAGATCAGGGAATTCCGTGTTTTCAAGAACTGAAAGATTATGCTTTAATGTTTTTATAGCATTAGGGATATATTTTTCAAAGTATGTTTTTTCTTTGATGCGGCTAAGATAAGCGAAGGCCCCCAGTATTTGAAGGTTTCTTGTTATAGAACAATATGTATAACAGGTAAGAAAGTTATCCGGATCGATGTTCAGAAGGGATGGAAGCGTTTTACCGGAAAAATTAAGGAGTTGATTCCGCACCCAAGGAGACAACTCAACATAAGGATCGATCAGCAAAGATGCAAGGTCGTACTGGAGCGGCCCTAAACGTCCCCCTTGAAAGTCAATAAAATAAAAACGATTATTTTTTACCATGATGTTTCGTGACTGCATGTCCCGGTGCATAAATCCGTTGACCGAAAATTCAAGAGCCTTGTCCGCAAGGGTTTTAAATTCATCTTCAAGGTCTTTAAAGGAGATATTCATGCCAATGTATTTCCTTAAAAAAGCATCAACAAAGTACCGGCATTCTTTCTCGAGAATAAAATCCTGATTGTAATGTGAGGTTTGATATGTCCAGGCCGGATCAAAGCCCTTTGCACCGGTTGCGGAAAGTTTTCCGAGAAGGCCTATGACCGATTTGTAGTATGAGATGATCTCCTCCGGCTTTTGAGTGTTCAGAACAAGGGTTTGAAGATTTACATCCCCTAGATCTTCCATGAATACAAGGCCTGAAAAAGTATCATGAAGATATATTTCCGGTACCGGTACATCCTTATCATGCAGATGACGGCCGATGGCAACAAATGAGTCCACTTCACTGGTTGATTGGTTTTTTCTGATGTTGTGATCTGCCATGACCAGTGACCTGTTTCCCGAGGTTAGTCGGTACCAGTTTCTGTCAGACCCATCACCTTTGAGCTTGGTACGGAAGATCTTTTTGTCCGGCCAACTCGGGAAAGCGTATTTGAAAGCTTCAGGCGCCATCTGTTCGAAAACCAACTGGTTGTACCTTTCCGGGGATCCGATATCTTTCCATTGGTATTCCTTTGCAATAAAAGCGCATACTTTTTTATTTTCTGATATCAGCTGCCGGTATATATCGATGCTGCTTGAAAACATATTATCAGGTATTAATTCAAGAATCTGTGGATCCAGAACCTGTATACCGGTAAAAGTAAGTTTTTCGGTTTCTCCGGGCCGATAAATATTCGAGCCTGAAACAGAGCGAGAGGGCGGGGGCGTGGAATCATGGAAATCTGTAATAAAACCGTTCTTATTCACCGACACGGTGTTAAACTGTGGGTCGTAGTGAAGAACCAGTGTGACCGGATGACTATGATTTAAGTGAAAATCATAAACCTTTTTCAAATCTATATCGGTAAAAATGTCGCTGTTTATAACCATAAAGGGATTATCGTCCCAGAAGTCGGCAACATTTTTTATGGCCCCCCCTGTACCAAGGATTTCCGGTTCATAGCGGGTGATGACAGGGATTGCATATTTTTGTTGCATCAGATAGGAATCTATCTTTTTATAAAGATGATGGGTGTTGATGATAACCGCTTTACATCCTGCATTCTGCAGACTTAAGATAATGATATGGAGCAGTGGGCGCCCTGCAACAGGAAAAAGCCCTTTGGGTGTGTTTTTCGTAAAGGGAAGCAGACGCGTGCCAAAGCCTGCGGCAAGTATTAAGGCTTTCATTTATAGACAATTCAAATATTTTTGGATTGCATTGGCATAGAATTCTATCCTGTCCTGATTATCAGAACCTTTTACACCGTTGGTTGTAAAAAGATCTATTCCATTATTGTAGTTGACTATGGAAAGCGCTTCTTTTCGTTCGATTTCCTTCTTTTTATACATGCGATTTCCTATGGATTCAATTTTTTTTATACGATCTTTTGTTTTAATGGAGTTTGAAGGGTGTTGCATGAAAAAATTTAATACGATCCAGTATGATTCAAAATAGGTTTTCAGGAAACTTGAAAACAATCTCAATTTTCTAAAACCGGAAGAGGTCAGATTATAGGTGTCAGGCAAGGTGGGATGAGGCATTAAAATGGTTTCATCGATAAATGTCTTTATGTTTTTACGAACAAAGTATTCCGTAGTTTTATCAACATCATATGCGAATTCATATTTAAAGAAATATTGAAGGAACTCGTAGTCGGCGTGCAAATCGGAAGCCGAAAACAGAAAAGCATCCTTAACAAGGATTGCAAGAGAGGTA
>Ga0315532_1002982_pt1 | contig 11150 bp, 6 predicted proteins | sample SalMarWE160370MG_FD_203082 | JGI IMG/M metagenome (GOLD analysis project Ga0315532, IMG submission 203082) | Salt marsh sediment microbial communities from the Plum Island Ecosystem LTER, Massachusetts, United States - Salt Marsh Sediment WE1603-70 ... | reverse complement strand
CAGGCATAATGCCGAGTTCCGGATTATGCCGAGTGGCTTATAAACTATCAATTTAACCTTTTGGTATGATTATAGATGTTTGAAAAATAAATACTTGACTGCTTGGCATAATTTTCTGTCTTCTCCAATTTAAACCAAAACTCATAAAACAAAATAAGGAGGAGACAGACATGACCCATCATTTTTTCCCATCACCAGAAGTGTTGGAACGTTTGTATGCAGGCCCATTAAGTGACCATATAGACAGGTTCGCAAGGCAGCTATTAGATCAAGGATACGCAACTAAAACGGTACAGGAAAAAATACGACTAGTGGCTGATTTAAGCCGGTGGCTTGAAAGAAAACAATTTAAAGTCAATGACTTAGACGAGGAGCGAATCAATGAATACCTCAAAATTCGTGCTATCCACCATGCCCCCAACCGCTATGAGCAAGCAACCTTTCGAGCTTTGCTCAGGCAATTGCGTAACGATGGTGTTATTCGCATTTGTGCGCCGGTTGTTAGCGATAGCGCGCTTGATCGTATCGAGAAAAGCTTTGGACGATACCTTGCTCAGGAGCGTGGCCTCACACAAACAACGGTGGACAATTACCTTCCTATAATACGGCGTTTTCTAACCGTGCGCTTTGACGCCAATGTAATCTTGCTGGAAGAACTGGTATCAGAGGATATCACACGGTTCATTCTTCGCCATGCTCATACAGGTAGTCCGCGTCGCGCCCAATTGATGGTGACGGCATTGCGTAGCTTTCTCCGTTTTATCTACCAGCAAGGACAAACAGCCACAAACCTGTCTATGTGTGTTCCTACAGTGGCCAATTGGGACTTATCAGAATTACCCAAATTTCTTAAGCCGGAGGAGGTAGAGCGCCTTTTGAAGAGCTGCGACAAACGTAGCCCCATAGGGCAGCGAGATTACGCGGTTCTGCTCTTATTGGCCCGGCTCGGTTTGCGTGCCGGGGAAGTGGTTCATATGGTGTTAGAAGATATTGATTGGGAAGCAGGGAAACTAATTATTCGTGGAAAGAGCGCCCGACAGGACCATTTGCCGCTTTTGCAAGATGTGGGTGAAGCTCTGGCCACCTACCTATACCATGGACGGCCCCACTGCTCATCCAGAAGAGTTTTTATCCGCCAGCTGGCACCCCATAAAGGATTTTCAAGCTCTACAGCTATAGGCGATATTGTCAGACGGGCTTTCGCACGCACGGGACTTCAGCGAACGTATAAAGGTGCCCATCTGCTACGCCATTCACTGGCCACACAGATGGTTAATCAAGGGGCCTCTCTAAACGAAATTGGTGAAATCTTAAGGCATCAGCAGCCTCATACCACTGAAATTTATGCCAAGGTAAATTTGGTGGCGTTGCGAAATCTTGCACAGCCTTGGCCAGGAGGATTGAACCATGAATGATTTACAAACAGCAGTCGAAGAGTATCTCGCCGTTCGTCGTAAGCTCGGCTTTAAGCTTTACCAACCTGGCAATTTACTTCACAACTTCATGCTTTTCGCAGAGCAGGAAAGCGCCTCATTCATCACGACGGAGTTAGCGTTGCGATGGGCTACACAACCGAAAAATTCTCAACCGGTATGGCAGGCAATCCGGCTGGGTGTGATACGGCGCTTTGCCAAGTACCGGAGTGCAGTGGATCCACGTACTGAGATTCCACCACAGAAACTACTGCCAGCCTGCTACCATCGGAAACCACCATATATCTATAACGATGATGAAATAAGACGTCTTATCAAGGCAGCTCAAAGTCTTTTTTCGCCGAATGGGCTACGGGCTTCCACTTATTCAACTTTGTTTGGATTGCTTGTAGTTACTGGTATGCGGGTAAAAGAGGCAATCAGCCTTGACCGTAATGACGTTAATCTCACAGAGGGTATACTCACGGTTCGTGATAGTAAGTTTGGCAAGTCTCGATTTGTACCTATACACACTTCCACCCAGAAGGTACTCCAGGATTATGCCATTTTGCGTGACAAAATCCGTCCGCGATTGAAATCCCCGGCTTTTTTTGTCTCTGAGCACGGTGCCCGTCTAACAACATGGAGTGTTCGTTGGAATTTTATCAAATTGTCACGTCAGATCGGTCTCCGAGGCCCAAACGACAGTCATGGCCCGCGTCTTCACGATCTTCGGCACAGATTTGCTATCCAAACACTGACCGCTTGGTATCGATCGGGTATGGACATTGAGCAAAATATACCAAAATTAAGCACCTATATCGGTCATAGACATGTGAGCGATACCTATTGGTATATCTCGGCAGTACCAGAGCTTTTACAGCTGGCCACTTTACGTCTTTCGGAAGGAGGAACATTATGATGAAAACTAACGCCGCGTTTCCAAAATTAATGCAAGCATTCTTCACCGATCGTCTTATGAACCAAAGGAAGGCAAGCCAGCATACCATTGCCAGCTATCGTGATACCTTCCGGCTGCTCCTTGGATTTGCTACCCAACAGCTAAAGAAGGCTCCGTCAAAGGTGGACTTTGAGGATCTGGATACTCATTTTATTGGGGCTTTTCTCGATAACCTTGAAAAGCATCGAAACAATAGCGCACGTAGTCGGAATGTTCGATTGGCGGCAATTCACTCATTTTTCAATTATGTTGCTATACATGAACCGTGCCATGGTGCATTGGCTCAGCGCATTTTAGCCATTCCCAGCAAACGCTATAAGCGAAGACAGGTTGTGTTCTTGAATCGGTGTGAAGTCGATGCTCTCTTGGCAGCACCTGATCTGGATACTTGGATAGAACGTCGGGATCGTACACTTATGCTAGTTTTGGTGCAAACAGGCCTACGCGTTTCTGAATTGACCGCACTTCGATGTCAAGATATTGTTTTGGGTACTGGAGCCCATGTTAAATGTACTGGCAAAGGGCGTAAGGAACGATGTATTCCTTTACGGAAGGAAACCGTGGCAACATTGCGTGCCTGGTTGCGTGAGTGTAACGCAAAACCCACGGCACCCCTGTTCCCTGGTACACGAGGGGGGGCTCTCAGCTCGGATGGGGTCCAATACTTGCTGAATAAACATAAAGCAACCGCCAGTCAGCAATGTCCGTCTTTGAAAAATAAGAAGGTATCACCGCACGTGCTTCGTCATACTGCAGCAATGGATCTGCTTCAGCATGGTGTGGACAGCTCTGTTATCGCTTTATGGTTGGGTCACGAATCGGTGGAAACCACACAAATTTACATCCACGCTGATCTTAAACTAAAGGAAAAGGCCCTTGCCAAAACTGTGCCCCTGAATGTAAAACCTGGCCGCTATAGGCCTGATGACCATCTTTTAGCCTTCTTACAGAGCTTATAATTATGCCGAGTAAGACACACACCAAATCAAGAGATTCACCGGATTTAGCTGGTCATTCGGCATAATCCGGAACTCGGCATTATGCCTGTTATGCCGAGCTCGGCATAACAGGCACTCCTGTGCGGTTCGTATGCTCCTGGCCGGTAAACCGCTCAGTGAAATCAAAAACCGCCTGGGCCATGAAAATATCCAATCCACCATGACGTATTTACACATGGACCTGACACGCAAACGAGATGTGCAGAAGAAATTCATCGAATACAGTGCTAAAATTATAAAACAAGATCCAAAGATAGAAGACTTAATCGATTGGGAAAACAAGCAGGATACACTGGCTTGGCTGGACACGCTTTAAATTGGGATACAGCCAGGTTCAAGAACATCTAAAGGTCTCTTTAGACAATATTTATTATGTTGACAGTTTTATTACCAATTTGTAATATCTTTGATAACCTATTGTTTTTAATAATAATCCCTGCTTGTAAAGGCTGAGTCAGATAATGCCATTTATTCAATGGGTTATGGCTACTCACAACATAAGGCAAGAGATCAAAGGTTTGATTTCGGTTTAAACCTCCACTTTTAGAGAATTGAAGCTTCATGCGAGGTATCGTGCATTAACCCTGCAACAGACTGTTTCTATTCAAGCACTTAACAAATTGTCTTATTAACTATTTCCTGTACTTCGGTCAGAAAAGCAACTCTCTCTGTCGGTAGATCCGCCGTGTTCTTAAATCGTTCCGGATTGTACATCTCTTCAAGAAAAACCAAATGGAGACATTTAACATAAGGATCCCCTCTGTAATATTGATCGTAAAACCAGGTTACATCCCGGATTAATTTTTTTAAAAGAAAGTCCACAGCGCGATTTATATTTTAGATATTTACTCCAAACTGCCGGTTGAAGCTGAATCGGCAGTTGTTGGGCCTCAGCCATGACATCCACATATTTGGCTTTAGTCTGGCCGATAGCCCCGTATTTCAAGCATTTTACTATTGAGTATCTGTTATTCATCGGTACACAGGCATAAATTTCAATAGATCGGTACACAGGCATAAATTTCAATAGATTTGTTATTTGCTCGGCTTTTTTTATAGTTTTGAATTCACGATATAAATATAATCATTAAATAGATAAGTTTCAAATTATTTCAGCATATAATACTCCCACTGGAAGCTCTGTTTTGAGGGCGGAGAAAGCCATATTATGTGGTCATACCCTTAAGTCTAAGACTTATGATAATTGCTGAGATAGTCGAAAAAGTCTGATTTTTGCAATTTTGTAAGAAATGATATATGTCCTGAAAATTGAAATGCTTTAATCTGTGATGATGGCACCCATTAAAAGGCCCCTGTCAAGAGAAAACACTTCTCCATGGCAAGAGATCTGTAATTTTTATGATTTTGGCCATAAACCTATACTTTTCGAAAATTAAAGGTTCAGGCACGAAGTTAAAACATTTTCAGCCATACGTTCAATACTCGGCATTAACGGAAGTTAGTTAAAACCATAGTTTGGGATAAATCCCTATCTTCTAGGGATATTCCCCTATAAAAATGAGCCCATCCCCTCATTGACAAAAGGGAACAAAAAAAATAAAGAAAATATTGTTTTAATCTAAGTTTTTCAAAAAAGGGTTTGCCACAATTCTCAAGTTTTCGTTCAAAAGGTTACCCTATGAAGAAACTCCTCAAAATGTGCCTGCCTCGCTCCTAACAGAAGGATAATCCTTACTGTTGGGAGGTTAGAATATCATGGCAGGAAATCCATGGTCCTGAAAACTAAGCCTATAACTCACAGATATTAGTTTTATTATCCTCTTATCTTCATTTTCAAAATACCTATTCCTGCAATTAGCAAGTTGTTTTTCTCCGGCGTTGATATTTCTGTTGTTCAATCTCACTTATTATCTAGTAATCTTGACGGGTTACAGTGGGGTTCCATATTCTGCGGTTATTTGAAAGCGCTACACAATTAGATCTTTTCGCTTCATCCGCTTTCATAAAGCGACTTCTTATCAATTATCTCCTGTAATCTCTATATAGAATAAGGGCCGGAGTCCGCTATCATTCTTTGAGGAATGGCGGAGGCTGAGAGTATTGGAATTATAAACAAGTATAAACAAGGAGGTTTGATATGCCAGTATAGATTAGATCACCAGTACCATCGGATATTGAAATCGCCCAGGATTCAGAGATGCTACCCATAACTGAGGTGGCCAAGAAAGCAGGGCTGTTGGATGAGGAGCTCGAGCTCCACGGCAGGTATATCGCTAAGATTGACTACGACAAAGTTTCTCTGTCTTTTACTTGATTCTCAGATGACCTGTATAGGGTTTAAAACCCTGTGCAATTAAGTAATGGGAACCGGACGTAAAAATCTGACAGCGGGTTCCCGTATCTGTTAACTTTAATAGAGGAGGAATAGTATTATGGCAAAATATGACCCCACCAAACAGGAAGACTGGCAGATTGGAGAGCTCGCCGAAGAGGAACTGGATTTTAACCGGCAGTGCGACAAGATCGGCATCTTGCCAGAAGAGCGCATCCCGATGGGCCGGAAAATCGGCCGGGTGGAATACATGAAGGTTCTGGAGCGCTTGAAGGACGAGAAGGACGGCTATTACATCGATGTCACCGCCATCACCCCCACCCCCCTGGGGGAAGGTAAGACCGTGACCAGCATGGGCCTGATTGAAGGCCTGGCCTATCGGGGCGTGAACGTCGGCGGTTGCATCCGGCAACCCTCCGGCGGCCCCACCATGAACATCAAGGGCACCGCGGCCGGCAGCGGCATCGCACTATTGATTCCCATGTCCGATTTTTCCCTGGGCCTCACCGGGGACATCAACAATATCATGATCGCCAACAACCTGGCCATGGTGGCGCTCACCTCGCGGCTGCAGCACGAGTTCAACTACGACGACGAGCAACTGGCCAAGATCGGCATGAAACGGCTGAACATCGACCCCAAAAATGTGGAGATGAAATGGTGCTTTGACCTGTGCGCCCAGGCGCTGCGCAACATCACCATCGGCCGGGGCACCAAGATGGACGGCTTTGAGATGGACTCCAGCTTCTGCATCGCGGTAGCTTCGGAAGTGATGGCCATCCTCTCCATGTTCAGCGACCTGCCGAATTTGCGTAAAAGGTTGGGCGAGATCACCGTGGCCTATGACAAGAAGGGCAACCCCATCACCACCGAGGACCTGGGGTGCGGCGGGGCCATGACCGCCTGGATGCTGCCCTCCATCAACCCCACCCTGTGCGCTACGGTGGAATTGCAGCCCTGCTTTGTGCACGCCGGGCCCTTCGGCAACATCGCCGTGGCCCAGTCATCCATCGTCGCCGACCAGATCGGCCTGAAGCTCTTCGACTACCACGTCACCGAGTCCGGCTTCGGCTGCGACCTGGGCTTTGAGAAGTTCTGGAACATCAAGTGCCGGGAGAGCGGGCTCAAACCCAATGTGGCGGTGCTCACCTCCAGCATCCGGGCCCTGAAGCACCACGGGGTCAACGCCGGGGCCCTGCCCGTCCCGCCGGGGAAACCTATCCCCGATGAATACCAAACCTCCACCCCCCAGACCCTGGCCTGGCTGGAGGACGGCCTCAAGAACCTGGTCCACAACATCAACATCGTCAAGCAGTCCGGAATCAAGCCGGTGGTTTCCATCAACCGCTTCCCCACCGACACCGATGAAGAGGTCAAGATGGTCAAACGGTGTGCCGAAGCCGAAGGGGTCCGGGCCGCGGAGGGCAACTACTGGCGCTATGGCGGCGCGGGCGGCGAGGAGCTGGCCGACGCGGTGATCGACGCCTGCAAAGAGAAGGTGGACTTCAAGTTCCTCTATCCCATGGAGATGCCGCTACGTGAGAAGATTGAAACCATCGCCACGAAAGTCTACGGCGCCGACGGGGTGGTTTATACGACCGAGGCGGAGGCCAAGGCGAAGAAATTCGAAGCCGATCCCCAGTTCCAAGATTATCACGTGATGATGGTGAAGACGCACCTGAGCCTAACTCACGATCCCAAGGTAAAGGGCGTGCCCAAGGGCTGGCCTCTGGCGGTCCGGGATTTCCTGCTTTACAGCGGCGCCAAGTACATCTGCCCGTGCACCGGCACCATTTCCCTGATGCCCGGCACCAGCTCCAGCCCGGCCTTCCAGAAGGTGGACGTGAATCTCAAGACGGGCAAACCCTACGGCCTGTTCTAGTAAAGGGGGTTCTCATTGTTATTGAGCGGTACAAAGTGATTAAGCATTCTGAGAGGCTAACCCGGATTTCTCATGAAGAATTTAACTGGTTTTTTAATACATCTAAATTAATGTAAAATCGGTCGGTTAAGTAATGATGGGCAAGAGTCACCTTTCTCTTGCCCATAACCCGGCAGTGAAGGGCGCAAACACGTGGTGGACTTTTTTCGTTCGTGATGTGCTGATCTTCTCAGAAAGGAGGCAGAGAAATGATCATAAAAAAAACAAGCCTTTTCGAGGGAATTGATTTTAATGTAATGGAAGAGATAATCAATATTTGCTCTGAAAAAAACTATACTAAAGATACGGTGCTATTTAAACAGGGTGAGAAAGCTGAGTGTTTGTACATTCTGGAAAAGGGGACTGTTAAACTAATAATAAAAAACCAAGGCACTCTAGTCTATAGTCTGTCAGAGCCGGGTGAAGTATTGGGTTGGTCGAGTTTGGTTGAACCCGGAATATATACCGCTTCTGGTGTCTGTTCCACGGATATAAAGGTGCTGAAGATCGAAAGAGAGAAGTTAAACAAGATATTTGATAAATTTCCTAATACAGGCCTTAACATTCTCAGACGACTGGGGGGTGTATTCTCTTCAAGAATCTCAAATGCTTATCGGGATCTTTTATCTGCTAGAGGACAAGATACCACTCCTTCTTATGGTTAAAAAGTATATGAGAACAAAGGCGTTATCAAAAGACAGACCTTTATAGCGCTCCTGCTTCTCATTGAAATTGGGCTAATTGGCCTTGCAAGAGTCAAAAGAAAATTCAGAAGCTAACCAACATTCACCAAATCTCAAGGCATGGTCAGCAATGCCCCTGTAATGGAATGATGGGTTTGAAGGAGTTTTTTACAATTAAAATGTTTTATTTCCGCCTTTATCCCCAATATTCCAACATTCCAGCATTCCATTCTGAAGGCATAAACAGGTTACCATTAATAAACCTGTATTTTCAAGAAGTTGTAGAAATTCCGAGACGTTAAATTATGGAGCCACGCCAATATGATTATTTCATACACCAGAACTTATTGAGAAGTTACTATGTGATCTGCTATCATGTCCAAAAAATTCGTGCGGCATCTTTTTTCAATAAAAAATATCAAGTTTTGAAACGCCGATTTTTAAGAGATGCTCTCATTGTATCCCAAAAGATACCAGGTCTGAGGTGCCAAATGGATATCTTAAAAACGATCTCGACTTGATATTTACAGTTCGAGTTTAATATCTATCAAATTGTTTATGATGAGATCATGGCAAGAGATTTCAGGAATCAAGGAGGCAATAATTTTTGAGATATCATTATTGTATCTCTTTATGAGTGAAAATAGACACTTGTAATGTGTCTATATTATCCATGATATTAAATGTAGTTGAAAAGTTTAGCCCAAACATTATTACTCCACCCGATCGCTGAAATATTCTTGAAAATGACATATAGAATTAGTATTCTAACGTACAAAATTGCTGGGGATGGAGTCCCCCATTAACCGCATTTTTTGCTGATGACTCCTACCAAAGAAAAATCCGGTGGGAGTTAGGCAAATTGGCCCTACCAGCAACGAGACTTCTTTATTACCTTCTTCCCACCGATTCTTTTCCGTATTATTCAAAGTTAACGTTCATTGAACCGTCGGAACTAAATTTCCAAGGAAGGGGTATGTCCTACCACATTAACGGCAAACGTAATTTGGAATTGTCAAACGATTGACTATTTTCCCTACTGAATAAAGGCATAAGTCTGGTTTCCGGTTTGGGCCGGGACTTTGAACACGAAGCCAAAAAGCTGTCTGCTTTGAAAAACCGCCTGATGGACAGAAGGTTCCACCTGGCAGTGATAGGGCAGTTCAAACGGGGCAAAAGCACCTTGTTGAACGCCTTAATCTCAGAGCCGATTCTGCCGGTATCCGTCATTCCCCTGACCGCCGTTCCCACGTTTATCCATTTCGGAAGCGCTTCGACGATTAGGGTTCATTACAGTGATAATCGAAGGGTGGAAGAATTTAGCGGCGCATCGACGAGCGACTGAACTGCCTTTCTGGTCAAGTACGTGACTGAGGAAGGTAATCCGAGAAACAGACTCGGCGTCACCGAAGTCGAGGTGGTATTACCGGCCTCGATTCTTTCCAAAGGGGTTGTACTTATCGATACGCCGGGCATCGGCTCGACATACCGGCACAACACTCAGGTTGCTTTGAATTTTTTGCAGCAATGCGATGCCGCACTATTTCTCATTTCGGCTGACCCGCCAATAACGGATGTGGAACTGGATTTTCTCCGGCAAGTCCGGCAAAAAGTGCCGCGGCTGTTTTTCGTTCTGAATAAGGTTGATTACCTGCATGCGGACGAATGCGATCAGGCTCTGTCCTTTTTCAGAAAGATACTGATAGAACATCTGGAGATTGACGAAGATATCCCCATCTTCTGTATCTCGGCCCGTCGGAGAATGGAAGCCAAAGTTAAGCAGAACAAAGAAGAGTGGGTAGAAAGCGGTGTTGCGGAACTGGAAACGCATCTCATCGATTTTCTCGTTAGAGAGAAATTCGCCGTACTGTGCGAGGCCATTTCGCGGCGGGCAGCGGATGCCGCGGAAGCCGCCTTGATGGGTGTACGGATATCCCTGCAGGCCCTCCATCTTCCGGAGAAAACGCTCGAAGAAAGGTTTTTGATCTTCGAAAAAAGCTTGCAGCAGGCCGATCAGGACAGGACAATCATCCAGGACATTCTGGAGGGCGATAAGAAACGAATGACAGTATTTATCGAAGGCCATGCCCAAGCCTTGCGGGAAGAGAGTAAGGCCTTTCTGAAAGAGGTGATGAATCAAGGGTCTCGGTTTAAAGGCTATGGAAAGTCCACCAAGTCCCGTGTGCAGGACGCTTGGGCCGAGTCGATTCCCGATTTTTTCGAGCACAAGCAAGCAGGATTGAACGAAAATGTCAAATCGCGTTTGCTGGATGCACTCGCCCCGCACGAGCAGCGTACGGAGCAACTCATCGAAACTTTACGCAAAACCGCAGCCGAACTTTTTCAAGTGCCCTACCGGCCCCTGCACAGCGAAAATGCCCTGGAAACGGAGAGACGGCCCTACTGGGTTCTGAATACCTGGAACACGGATGCGATTCCAATGCTAAAATCCATGGATCAGCGGCTGGACGACCTTGTGCGGCGCAACGTGGAAAATCTTCGATGGTCCACAATGCAAAATGTCAATATTTCTTTTGCGCGTTTTGCCTCCAAGATCAAGGAGCGTTTGGAAGAAACCGTGGCCGCCACCCAGGGTGCTATGAAAACGGCCAACTCCCGGAAAAAAGAGCATGGTGAAACCGTGGCCGAAGAGGTGTGTCGCCTTGAAAAGGTTGCCGGTGCATTGGAAGCCTTGAGGGTTGGTTTAGAGAACTGACTCCCCTTGAAACGCCTCGGCATAACGTCCTGAAACGCAGATTTTGTCCAAAATTAGTATAATATTTAGGGGTGCGTAACAGTAAAAATGTTACGGATGAATATCGGGATGGGGATTGCATTTCCCTACTGCACATTGCTGGCGATGGCTTGTGTTCCGAATTGAC
>Ga0315532_1002976_pt1 | contig 11171 bp, 12 predicted proteins | sample SalMarWE160370MG_FD_203082 | JGI IMG/M metagenome (GOLD analysis project Ga0315532, IMG submission 203082) | Salt marsh sediment microbial communities from the Plum Island Ecosystem LTER, Massachusetts, United States - Salt Marsh Sediment WE1603-70 ... | reverse complement strand
GGGCTCTCTGGGACTTTGCGTGGATGGCACATTGGAGTCCCGAACTCGTTCGGGTTGATTGCGCCGCACCCCCAACGAGTTGGGGACTCCGACGCCTTGACCCCGCGATTTCCCGAAGAGCCTTTCTATGTTTGACACCAAGTACAATCTGATTATACTGTGCACGTCGTTCATCGTTGAGACGACCACCATCAGCATCTTTATGAAGATATCGCTGGTGTCGGGTGCGATTCTGGCGACGCCGCTTACCCTTTACCAGTTGCTGTGCTTCGTCACGCCCGGGCTCACGTCCGGGGAGCGCCGCTCGCTCTACTGGATCATCCCCGGCGTGACGATCTCTTTCCTGGGGGTGTTTCTGGCCTGGGTGGCGGAGCGACAGAATCACAAGAGAGATAATGCCGCGTGACCCCCTGCTCGGCTCAGGCCGGATCGTCGTGCAGGCTTCCTGCTCCCGCAAGTTGCGATGGTCCATTCTCTGCCCTGCAACCGCCTTGCTGCCTGGCCTACGAAAGGGTCTCATTGAAACATTCGACCCAGGCCACACCTTTTCGATTTCAGAGTTGGAGCGCGTTTGCCCGACCGTGAGCCGGGCCACCATTCGGCGAGTACTGGGTGAACTGCGCGAGAAAAATCAGGTCGAGTGTCTGGGTACAGGCCGGTGGGCACGGTAGCGGAAGATTTAACGTGCTCAGGCAAAGCCTGGAGCACGAGGACAAATCATGACTTGCACGCTTGGCATCGCGCCGCGCTGGTGAACTGAGCAGGGGTGCAAAGGCACCGCGGCACGGTAGGACCGGCCGACCTGCAAACGGTTGGGATGGTTTGCGCTGCTTGACTGCTTGCGATGAAGGCTTTTGACTTTTGCGGAGGCTTGCACTATACTACTTGCGCTGGCAAAAGAAATCTGGCGGCTCTTCCTCTGTGAGGTGCAATGTGGCTGTTGAGATCCCAACCGTGCTTGGCCAAAACATAACCTTGCTTTATGACTCGCTTGACTTGCAGGCCATTGACAGTAGCAAGCTGAAAGGGCTTATGGGCAGTCAGGCGAAGCCGGTGGTGATGGATATGCCTGAAATGATCGTTGCGGTCTATCCTGCCGAATCACTAGTCATTCAAATGGGAGACAGACGCATCCGGATAACGCTTCAGCAGCGTAGCGACGATATAGGTGGTGTGCCCCTTTGGGAAACTGCACTCAAGTGTGATCAGTTGGTCTCTGCCCAGTCCACATTAAACGCTTACGGGTTCAACTACGACGTGGGTGTGGTGCTGACTGGCGAAGATGCCAACAAGGCTGTTCTGGATCTGTTTATTTCCGATACTCAGGTGATTGAAAGTGCCGTTGAGGGAGATCTTCTATCTTTCGTTCCTCGACTCATCTTTCGGCGAGGTCAAACTCGCTATGATTTGGTGCTTGAGCCGACGGCCGAGGAGCGCATCAAAGTACATTTGAACGCTCACTTCGAATTCGAAGGGATTACCCTGCCTCAACAAGACCAGCTTGAAACATCTTTCCGCGAGGAGTTCGGGTATCTGGTCTCAATGCTACCTAATCTATTTGAGGGAGGCGAGTAGCAATGGCGATGAGCACCGCTTATTTTCCTGAGCGTAAATCTGACTCTGCCTATCTTTTTATGCTGGACGAACCTGATGCCGAGGCTTTGAGAAAACGAGCACTATACAAACCCGGCGCAGAGGCTTTGAGCAAACTTGTCCTGGAGGCCCTAGGTACCTCAGCTTGGCAGTCCTCTCAACAGACTTTTGGCTATCGGTGGAGGGGCGAGGACACGTTGGATTGGGGCAATCTGGACAACTGGCTTCAGATCAAATTGGCTCGAGATCTGGTTGCCAGCAGTCCTGGAGCCCAGATCCAGTTAGCAGAGTATGATGCTCTGCGGCAGTTTATTGTCGAAAGCTCGCGCTTGCGTCAGCTGGGAGAATTCTATTACTTTCGCGATATGCCGCCCGTGCGACGTTTCTTGCGTGCCCACCCACAACTAACTGAGGTTCTTCTTGAAGCCCACGCCCACCTGCAAAAGTGCTTTGGACCTGATCCACAGGTTGCGCTAGAAGTCGTCAGTGATCCTGAAGCAGAGGGCCCGGACGAATTGTTGGCTTATATCCTTACCTCTCTTCCTGCTGATGAAGCTCTGGCCCGGCTGGACAGGCTGGATGAGGAATGGTTCCTTGATCAACTCGATCGTGTAGGTACCTTTTTCAATTTCAACCTCGAGTTTGTATGAGTTTCGACTGGACTGATCTCCTGACACTGGCAGAAGCACTAGAATCTGACCCGAATTCGCCCGGGCCACGGGAGGCCTCATTACGCTCAGCCATCAGCCGTGCCTACTATGCTGCATTCTGTGTTGCTCGAAACTTTGGGCGTGACAGGGGGGAGTTTACACCGACTGGAACAGGTACGGATCACGGGTTAGTCAGGGGCCACTTTCTGTTATCGTCTGACCGAACCCGTCGGAAGATTGGCGCTGATTTAGACCGGCTGCGCGATAGTCGGAACAAGGCGGACTACGACGATGTCTTAGTCGGTAGACCAGCACCTCTGGCTCAATCGTCGATCGACAGGGCACGAAACGTACTCACCGCTGTGAGCTCCTTGTAGTTATCAAAATTGCTACGCGGCTACCAAGTCGGACGCTACATCAGCCTCGAGCGCATCATCGAGGGGACCAAAGAAACCTACTACGAGGCATGGCTGCGATCCAGCCAACGATGGAATACGGGCCATCACGACTGACACCCTGGTACCAGTACAGTCTTGGTGTGCTGATCTATGCCTATCGCGAGTTTGAGCAGCGAGTGGGCGAACTGGCTACGGCGCCGGGGGCCAAGAGTGAGATGGTCCAGGCGGCCTTCAAGACGTTTCCCCCAGGTCATGCGTTTTCGATTTCGGAGTTGGCGCATCTCTGCCCGACTGTGAGCCGAAACGTGCTCATCACACCTCCCTCCACACCCCCACGCCCACCCAGTTGCCCAGTTTCCCTGCTCCACTTCGCCCGAAGATTCTTTTACGAATTCGTCTCACGGAAACTTGCACAGCACACAGGGGTGAGTATACTAATAAAGGAAAGCCCCGGCGCTTTCATGGAGCCCGAGGCTGTGACCAAGGCGGTGGAGACCCTGGTGCGAATATGATAACACATCGCCCGCCCACCGTCAAGGCTAGAGCCTGTCGAACGGTGCGGCGGGCGCTTTCGTTGCGCCATAATATGAATATAGTGACGGCCATGTGGAAAACCTCTACGACAATGGCAATGACAGACATGACAAATTCTGTTTCCCCTTTGCTCAATCTCCGCATCCTCGTCCTCACCCTTGGTGAAGCACATCACGCTGGCTGGTGGAAGTCCCAATTCCTGTCCCACACCGGCCTGAGTTTCCTGGAGCACGTCTATCCCCGTAGCACCTTCGCGGCAGCGGTGCGTTCAGCCGGGCGGGCAGCGCGGGCCATGCACGATGCCAACGTGGGCAAAGGCGACGTGTTCCACCTGTTCCGCCTCCCGCGTGAGATGGAACGCCAGGTTGATATAACTCTGACGGAACATTCACAGGCTCTACAGACGCAGTATCATCCATTGCTGGAGGATTGCGCACAGTTGCTAAGGGCGCTAGAGGTGCTGGCTGGCGACGCACCGGCGAGATCGTCGGTGGGGCCGATGCGCTTGTCGGCCAAACCGGGCCAGTGGGCACCATCGATAGCGGCGGCATACTGGCAGGCTTTTCGAGACGGAACCCAGGTGTTTCCTTACTTCGAGGTCGAGAAGACGAACTTATGAATACCTCGCTGGCGCAACGTGAAAGACGGCCGTATACCGTCACCGGACTGACCATAGGGGCGCCCTCGCTGGACGAAATCGAGACGCTGCTGCTGAATTGGTGTCCAGGTGAGTCACCGGGCGACTTCGCCGAACGAGTCAGACGAGAGGGGATCCTGACCAAGCGGACTGCCCGGCGGGTGCGAGACATAGTACTCGAGATATTTCGACCGTGGTTTCTCAAACCCGATGACCGGGCGGCGCGTTGGCTCAAGGCTTTCGTCGAAGCGGATGGTGACCGGCGGGCACTGAACGAACTGGTCTTCCTCTACAAGGCCCGCAGCGAGGCCGTGCTGTACGACTTCACGCTGGAACGCTTCTGGCCCGCCTGCTACGAAGGGGATTTGTACCTGCGCACTCCAGACATCGAAGACTTTCTGCAAGAGGCGCAGGAGGCCGGCCGCACCACTAAGCGCCTTTCGCCCCAGACACAGGCGCGCCTGGCTCGTGGAATCTCTGGCGCACTGACCGGTGTGGGCTTCTTGAACGCGGAGCGCCGCTATGCCCGCGAATATGTGCTGTATCGAGCCACCGACTTTGCCGTCGCTTACCTGGCCTACGATTTGCACCTGGCCGGACTGACGGACAGCACACTGGTGGAGCACTCAGACTGGGGGCTGTTCGGGCTGAAGCGAGAGCATACCCTCGACCGGCTGGATGCGCTCAACGAACGCGCGGGGATGATCGTGCAACGGGCCGGATCGGTGGTGAGCATTACCTGGCTGCACACGACGATGAATGAGGTGATCGATGCCTATACCCGATGAGATGCAACTGGAGACGGACTTTGAGAAGTTGCGCCAGCGACTGGACGACCCTGATGCGCTGAACCCAGCGCACAGTGACCCCATCTTCTACTTTGTGTACTCGCCGTCCCAGATACTGACCGTGCGCAAGTTGCTGCCGGGCTGGATCGCGCGCTTGAGGAACGAGAACGGCCTCGAGGTCGAGACGCTGTCGCTATCGGAGATCATGTGGGAGTTGATTGACGCTTCCGGCCGTTGGGAGGCCTGGCTGGAACTGGAACCCGAACACGATCTTGAAGATATCAACGAAGCCGTCCGCGATGTGCTCCTTCGTTCAGATAATGCTCTGGTGAAACGGATAGCGGAGCGAGTTGCATCTCCTCGCGAAAACGCGGTTCTGTTTATCACCGACGTCGAGTTGCTACATCCCTACATTCGCTCGCGGGTGATTGAGAACTATTTGAGCAACAAAGTGCAGATTCCGACCGTATTTTTCTACCCTGGCCGTCGAGCCGGGCAGTACGGCTTGCACTTCCTGGAGTTTTACCCCGAAGACCCTCGCTATCGTTCGACGCTTGTTGGACAGGAGTAAGGACAGGAGTGAAAATGAAGACGATCCGCGAACTCTTCTCGACCCGCCGTCCCATTGACCGGCGTATCGAAAAGGTGATTGACTATTACGCCGACGACGAGGATCGCTTGGCCTCCGAGATCGAGGAATACGAGGCGACCGAAAACGTCGAAGCCTGCTTCCGCAAGTTCCTGGAGACGTACCAGGCGGGCGTCCAGGCTGGCCAGGTGACCGAGGTCGGCATGTGGGTGGCGGGCTTTTACGGATCGGGCAAGAGTTCCTTCACCAAATACCTGGGCTTCGCGCTGGATCCAGAGCGCATGGTGCACGGGCAGCCATTCCTCGACTTGCTCGCCGACCGGCTGCGCTCCCCCGACGTCAAAGCCAGCCTGCGCACGGTGGCCAAGAAACTGCCGACCGCCGTGGTGTTGCTCGACCTGGGCGCGGAGCAACTGGCAGAGAGCACCGCCGCCACCGTCACCAACGTGCTGTACTGGAAGGTATTGCAGCTCGCTGGCTATTCCAAGGAGAAAAAACTGGCCCAACTCGAATTCACCCTCGATGATCGCAGGCTGTATGACGATTTTCGAGCGGCCTATCGTCAAGCGTACGGCGCAAAATGGGAAGAGATCCACAATGACCCACTGATCGGCGTGTCGCGGGCCTCAAAGCTCCTGCCGTCCTTCCTACAGCAGGATTTCCCAGAGCCAGATAGCTTCAGCAAGCTCCGCTTCGCCATGGCCGACGATGTGCGCGACCTGGCAAAACGGATGATTGACCTGGTGCGCCGGCACACCGGACGTGAGAACATTCTGTTTCTGATTGACGAGGCCGGACAGTACGTGGCCCCTCGGGGCGAGCTGATCCTGAACCTGGATGGCCTGGCCCGCAACCTGAAGGAATTGGGCCAGGGCAAGGTGTGGATCATGGCCACCGGCCAACAGACCCTGGCCGAGATCGTCGAAAGGGCGGCCCACAATTCGCCGGAACTGAACAAACTGCGCGACCGTTTCCCCATCTCGATTGAATTGGATGCCCGCGACGTTCGGGAGATCACCTACCGCCGCTTGCTGACCAAATCGGATGAGGGCGAGGCCCAACTGCGAACGTTGTTCCAGGCCAGCGGACAGGCCCTCGTCACGCACACCCGGCTGACGGGCACCTCGCTGTTCAAGGACGACCCCAACGCCGAAGACCTCGTGCGTTACTATCCCCTATTGCCGCAGCACTTTGAGGTGTTGATGGAACTGATCCGCGTACTGGCCCGTGGCACTGGCGGCATTGGTCTGCGCTCGGCCATCCGCGTGATCCAGGACGTGCTGGTGGACACCAGGCGCATCCTGCCACCCGACGCGCCCAGGCTGGCCGACCGCCCAGTGGGCAGGCTGGCCTGCGTGGATGATTTTTACGTCACCCTGCGGGCCGACATCAACAAACTACTGCCCCACGTCGTGGACGCCGTAGACCAGGTTGAGCGCAGTTTTTCTGGAAAAGGGTCGAATGGGGGGCTGCACCTGCGGGTGGCCCAGACCGTGGCCGCCCTCCAGCCATTGGAAGCGTTTCCCCGCACCGCCGAGAACATCGCCGCGCTGCTCTACCCCGAACTGGGAAGTCCCTCATTGCTCGGCAGCGTGCGCCAGGCGCTTAACGACCTGGTAAACGACAGAGAGATCGGTTTGATCGAGGACCCGCAGACTGGCGGCTACCTGTTTCTGAGCGCCAGCGTCAGGCCGCTCCAGCGTAAGCGCGCCGAATACGCACCCACCGGCGGAGAGGTGACCCGGGTGCGCAACCAGATCCTGCAGAACCTGCTGGAGCCACAACCCGCCATCAAGCTCGAAAACGTACGGGACGTGCGCGCAGCGGTGCGCGTGGGCAAGCACTGGCTGATCGGCGATCGGGAGGAGATCGGCTTCCGGCTGGAGATGGTCCCCGGTGGGGCCTGGGACGAGCGGCGCAAGACGCTGCTGACGGAAACTGCTCAACAGACGGAGTATCAGAACGTGATCGTCTGGCTCTTCCAGCAAGACGACGTGGCTGAGGACATTCTGCTGGAAATCCGCAAGTCTGAGAAGATCACCGGCGAGGTTGACGAACGCAGCGCCGACCGTGACCTGGCCCAGTACGCCCGCGCCGAGCGACGGTTGGCCCAGCGCAATCGCGAGCACGTGGAGGCCCGGCTGCGTGATGTCCTCCTGTCCGGAACGTTCATCTTTCGCGGCCGGCCGACGCCGGTGCGCCAGGAAGCCGATACGATGGAGGCCGCCGCCCGGTCTATGCTGGGCAAGGTCGCGGGCGAGGTCTTTCATCAGTACCACCTGGTCAAAATCCGGCCCAAGACCAACCTGGCCGCCCAATTCCTGGAGGTGGATCGGTTGGATCGTATGCCGCGTGAGCGGGATCCCCTTCGTTTGGTCGTCCAGCGGGCGGGCACGCCTCGGTTGAACGTCAACCACCCGGCGCTGGCCGAGACCCTGCGGGCCTTCACTGCCAGGGTGAACGAAGCAGGCGGCGGACGGCTGGCGGGCAAGGCGGTGCAGGACTACTTTGCCGCCGTCCCCTACGGCTGGTCAAAAGACGCCGTGCGCTACCTGTTCGCGGCCCTCCTGGTGGCGGGCGAGATCGAACTGCACACCGCTGGCCAGGTGCTCAAGACGGCCGGCCCGGCGGCGGTCGAGGTCTTCAAGAGCACGCTGGCTTTTAACAAGGTGGGGGTGGGGCTGCGCGATAGCAAGGTGAGCCTGGAGATCCTCGATCGGGCCGCCCACCGCTTGCAGACGCTTTTTGGCGAGCAGGTGCTGCCACTGGAGGATCACATCAGCCGTGCCGCCCGGAAGCACCTGCCCGACTTCCTGGAGCGCGTCGGTGCGCTGCCCGACCGGCTGCGCCTGTTAGGGTTGCCCGGCGAGGGCCGCGCACGCGACCTGCTGGGCCAGTTGACCGAACTGCTCAAAGGCGACGCCAGCGACGCCCCTTCCCGGCTGGGGGTGCCCGATAGCCACGTTCCTGAGGACATCAACTGGGCGCGCGCGGCGACGTCCGCGCTCGACGATGGCGGCGAGCGCGACGTCCGGCAGGCGCGTCAACTTTTGAACAGCCTGGTCGAGATCGGCGAACTGTTCCCTGATCAACTCGCGCCGTTGGCGACCGCAGACCAGAGCGAAGCACTACAGACCATCCTCGGCTCTGAGCGTTTCCACGAGCAGTTGCCCGATTTGCGGGGTACGGCACGTGCGGTGCGCGAACGGGTGCGCAAGGGCTATGCCGACGAATGGCAGCAATATCGAGAATCGTTGCGCACGGCGTTGGCCTCGTTGGAAGCGCGCGCCGACTGGGTGTTGTTGTCCGATGCCGCTCAGGAAGAGATCGCTGCCCGGCTGAACCTCACGCTGCCCGAGACTCCGGCCGATGAGAACCTGCTGGCCGACTACAGGACGCTGCTCGTGCGCTTCCGCAGCCTGCCGGCCCTGGTGGCCGAGTTGGAGACCGAGATTGAGCGCCGCAGGTCGCCGGTTCCTACCCCGACCTCGGAGCGCGAGACGATTGAGGACGAAGTAAGCAGACGCTTGGATGAACGAGAAGCTGAACTGGCGCAAGCCAGAAAACTCACCTATCTGGGCGTCATGGCGAGCGCAATGGCCCACGGGCTGAACCAACCCATCGGGGTCATTCGTGCGATCACCAGCGCGTCCATAAGCGATTTTCAAAGCGGGCTTCTTACTCTCGAAGAAACTCAACCAAAGTTTGCAAAGATCCTGGCTCAGACTGATCGCCTGGCCCGGATCATTGACAACATGCGCGCCTTCGCCCGTGGCGACTGGCGACCGCGCGAACGAGTCGAGTTGAACCAGGTGGTGGAGCAGATGTGCGACATGTTTGCAGATCAGTTCGAGAATCGCCATATTGCCCTTCAGTGTTCTGTCGAGCGCACCGAGCCGGCCTTGATGGTCTGGGCCAATCCAGTTCAGTTGCAGGAGGTGCTGATTAACCTGCTGTCCAACGCGCGCGATGCGGTTGAAGGCCACCCCGATGCCAGCGTGCACGTCAAGTGTTGGCGCGTGGCTGATGACGACGGCTGTGCGTTTTCGGTAGAAGACAATGGCCCCGGGTTGTCGCCCGAGTACCGCGAGCGGCTTTTTATTCCGTTCGTCACCACCAAGCCCACCGAAAAGGGAACCGGCCTTGGGCTGTTTACCTCGCGCCGCGTGGTCACCGAGCTGGGCGGCCAACTGACTTATGAAGACCGGCCAGGCGGCGGCGCCCGTTTCGTCGTTCATCTGCCTCCCGTCCAGCCAGACGCAGAGTGAGCATGCCTACGTGATTCGAGAACACGGATTTACAGGATTAACGGATCAAGATAATATCGCAGAAATGAAGGAGTATTGTCCTTATGGAGCGTAAAATCAAACTGCTGATCGTAGATGACGAAAGTGAAATCCGAGCGACTTTTGGGGAGTTCTTCGAAAAGCGTGGGTTTGACGTCGAACTTGCCTCCGATGGCGAAGAGGGGTTGGGCAAGCTGCGGGAAGGCGAATTTGACGTCGCCATTGTAGATATCCGAATGCCGGGGATGGACGGCGGCGAACTTGCCAGACATGTCGTTGAGGAGGGCATTGACACCAGCCTGATCATCCTGACCGGCCACGGCGAAAAGCAAGATGCGATCAAGGCGATCAACCTTGGGGTTGGTGGCTGGTTTGAAAAGGCCACCGTCGAAATGGACGATCTCCTGCAGAAAGTGAATGAATTGGCGCAGGTGATCCCGCTGGACGAGGTGCGGCGGATTTTGTCTGCCATCCCTGAAGAGGAAAGGTAAAGATGTCGTCCTTGTACTATCTGGACACCAACGCGCTGTGGAAGTTCTATCAGGATCAAACGGGCGATGTGAACGTCCGCCGGCTGGTTGCCCGCTCCCCATCTCAGGTTCTCATATCGCCGCTCACCATGTTGGAATTCTTCGGCGTGCTGATGAAATACTATCGCAAGCGGCTTATCAAGCGCAAACAGATTCACGCTATCGCCAAACGGTTGCGTCGTGACTCAGCCATAGACAACGTCCATCGCCCTTTCCGGGTAGTCCAGATCCCAGATGGTTCTTTTCGCCAGGCACAAAGCATTCTATTGCAGGACGCCAGTCGTTACAGCATCCAGACAAACGACGCGCTGCACCTGGCGATTGTGCTCAAACTCAACACAGCCGATCCTGTTGTGTTGGTGACTGCGGATGGATCGCTCCAAAACACAGCTCAGCGTAGAGGCATAGATTGGTACAACCCAGAAACCAATATACCAAAAGCATACTGAATTTCCCATCTCGCTCTCGCCGGATCGCCAGATCCGGCGGCTAAGGCGTGGATTTGACAATCCACGCCGAGCGGGACCTGGGAATCTTAGCGTGCGCTTAGTATAGTTGGAGCAAGTGAGCACACTCACAGATTGGGGAGTGAGACGATCCCCAATGTTCCAAATCGCGAACAGTTTACATTCGGAGAAGATCGGAATGGAAATGAATACTCTAACTATTCCCTATCCGCCTGAAGTGCTGTGGGCCCTGGGGCAAGAACCGGACGAGTTTGAAGCTCAATCCCGCCTGCTTCTGGCCGTGAAGCTCTACGAAGTAGGCAAACTCAGCACGGGTCTGGCCGCCCAATTGGCTGGAGTGCCACGCATCACGTTCATGTTCTTGCTAGCAGGCTGTCGGAGAGAACATTGTGTTGCTGAGAAAAGCCCCACTCAGGCACGATTCTGAGCCTGAATCAGGGTCTTGTGCACCACTTTTGCCGCAAAAAGCCGCGAATTTAGGGACGGCATTTTCACTCCGACAGACTGCTAGGCCAGCATGGCCTTTCCCCATTCGGTGAAACAGAGGACGAACTAGAGGAGGATCTGGCCAATGCCCGCCAGGCCCGTCGTCGCGAATAATACAAAATACGAATAAAAATGCCTTTTGACAAACCCACCCGCAATCTGCTTGCCAAAATCGTCGCCGCCTGCCGCGACCGGCTGGCCGACGACGTCGCC
>Ga0315532_1002969_pt1 | contig 11181 bp, 8 predicted proteins | sample SalMarWE160370MG_FD_203082 | JGI IMG/M metagenome (GOLD analysis project Ga0315532, IMG submission 203082) | Salt marsh sediment microbial communities from the Plum Island Ecosystem LTER, Massachusetts, United States - Salt Marsh Sediment WE1603-70 ... | reverse complement strand
GCCTTTTAACTTTGTATATACGCAAGGGGTCGGTGGTTCAACAGCTGGGTTGGCTAGCACTCTATCAGTTGCTGGGTATTCAGAATGGGATGACGTCCTCGTCACCGAATACATCGGCCCGGCCACGCAGAATTACGTGGCGCTGTTTACGGACGGGGATATGGAAGCGAGTGATACGAGCGCGTGGTCCGAGCTCGGCAGTGCGAGCGTCACCAAGGAATCGGCTATTCGAGACGACGGACGGCAGGCATTGCGTGTTACCTCATCCGGGGCCGGAAGTCCGGGCACGCACCAGGACGTGTTTGAGGTTGGAAAACGCTACCGTATGACAGGCTGGACCCGAACGGATACGAGCCGCACCGTTCAAATCGGAGATCGTTCTCTGGCCGGGGGATGCGCATCCTTGCCAAGCACGGGTTCAAGCTGGACGCATTTTGACTGCACGTTTACCGCTGGCCACGTGGGCGCGCGTCTTGGCTTTGCTTCTACCGGAGCGAGTCAGTGGGCCGAGTTTGATGACGTGCTCGCAACGGCGTTATAGGTTGCAGGTGGCAGGTTGCAGCCTCTCTTTAGAGAAATATCATCCAAACAGGCAACAACTCCAATCAGAGAACTGCAACCCGCAACCTGTAACCTGCAACCTCATGAAAAAGATAATCATCGCCCTCCTCGTCCTCATCGCCGCCTACCTCGTTGGCGCGGCCGTGTTTGCGGTTGCGAACGGGCAGGCGGACGGGAAGGTGCTGAACGTGGAGAAGCAGATTATCGCGGACGGGGATATGGAGGCGGCGGATACGAGCGATTGGAACGCGGGCAATAGTGCGACGCTTACGAAGGAAAGCGGAGCGGCAGAAGATGGCGATCGGGTGTTGAAGGTGGCTTACAATGGTACGACGAATCCTTTTGCGTATCAAGCTCAGGTCGTCGGAAAAACCTATCGCGTTACGGGTTGGGCGCGGGGGGATGGAACGGCGTATCCTGTTTACTCGGATTCGGGTTATACCACTTGGGCCGGGACCACTTCGACGGAGTGGCAGAGATTCGATATTGTGTATGAAGTGGTTGGAGGAATACAAGCTCGTTTGTACGCCAAGACATCTTCTTCAGGCTATACGGAATGGGATGATCTCGTGTTTGTTGAACATGTCGGTAAGACCACGAACGCGGAACAGCAGCTTCTCGCGGACGGGGATATGGAAGCCGCGGATACGTCGAGCTGGGCGTTTTCTTGCAGTGGTACCGGCGGTTCGAATTCTAAAGTTGCCGGAGCGGCGGAAGACGGAAATCAAGTCATTGAAGTGACGAGAACGGGAACCTCGGGATACTGTTATGTCAGGCAGGCTATTTTGACATTGGGAAAGACGTACCGCGTGACCGGCTGGGTTAAGAGCGACGAAGTTTCTGTTCCGAGAATTCTTATGGGGAATGGATTGGCGGTGGGTTCTTATTGGAACGGAACGACGTCGACTGCGGAGTGGCAGTGGGCGGATTTCGTGGGACAGCCGAGCAACAATACCAGTTTATATTTGGGAACGACCGATCTTTTAACCGACGGTTTCGTTGAGTTTGACGATATCACGGTTACCGAATACACCGGTCCGGCCACGGATAATGAGCAGCAGCTTTTGGCGGACGGGGACATGGAGGCGGGGGATACGTCGAGCTGGGTCTCCATCCAGTCCGACCTGTCCAAGGAGTCGGGAGCCGCGGAAGATGGGGATTTGATATTACGCGTGTCGTATAACGGGACGGGTGCGCCCCAGGCCAGGCAGAACAGCTTGCTGACCGGCGGCGGGATAATCGATTATCACCTCACGGGCTGGGCCAGGGGTGATGGAGATGCGGCATACCCTTCCGTTACCGCCGGGAATCCGTTATGGACCGGTACCACGAGCACGGAATGGCAAAGAATCGATGTGATCAAAGCACCGAATGTTACTACGTTCGTTGCGTATTGCAATGCCGCGGCTGCGGGATATTGCGATTACGATGATCTTGTTATCAGCGAGTTGCGCAGTGTTCCTTAGAAGCGGCGGCCGGACGTTTGGTGACGCGTTGCCGCACCGGGGCACGCCACCGGCGCGCCCCAGCCAGAGTCCATCCCCCGCGCTTTGCCTTACCGTAAACCCATCCCCCTCGCCTTACCGTAAACCCATCCCCCGCGCCCCCTTCCCTTAACAGGGAAGGGGGATCTCTGCCATGAACAACATTTCCTAAAATCGTACGTAAACAGTTCTTTATTTTTCAGAATGTTGATAAAGAGAAAAAACTCCTAAGAGAGCTCCCCTCCCTGTTAAGGGAGGGGCCGGGGTACGGCGGTCGCGACCGCCGTACCGGGGGTGGGTTTCCGTAAAAAAAAGGGGGGGGTGGGTTCTCGATAAGAGAGGCGCGATCGCGTTTAACGCGATGCCCCTACGAGTATCGGTCTTGTGTGCTATAATTTCACGGAATCTTTATAACGATATGTCTGAAGAAACTCCTATCCATAATCCTCCGATTGAGGCCAAACCGAATCCGCAGATTCCCAAGTTATTGGGAAGAGTCGTGGACGCCTGCATCATGGGGCTGGCGCTCCTTACGCCGCTCTGGTTCCTGCCGTTTACGCTCGACGTTTTGGAGCTGAATAAGCAGACGCTCCTTGTCGCGCTCACCATGATCGCGCTCATCGCCTGGGTGGCGAAGTCGCTCCTTGAACGGTCGATTACGCTCACGCGTTCGTGGCTGCATCTCGTGGTCGCGTTCTTCCTGTTGGGCTACCTCGTCACGTCGCTCTTTTCGCTGGACCGCTATATTTCGTTCGTGGGCAATATCGGCCAGATGCAGTGGGCCTTCGCGACCGTGGCCGCGTTCGTCGTGATGTACTTCATCATCGTCAACCGGTTCCGTACGACCTCGCGCGTGTACGATACGCTCCTGTGGTTTTTGCTCGGATCGGGGATCGCGGCGCTCTACGGCCTGTTTCAAATATTGGGATTCCATCTGTTCGGCGCCGGCACCTCCATCGCCTCGAAGAGCTTTAATACCGTCGGGACCATCAACGCGCTGGGCACGTTCCTCGCAATCCCCACGGTCATCGCTCTGGCTCTTACGGTGCTCGGGTGCGATGAGCGCGGATGCTACCTCGGTTCGCACAAGCGCACGTCGCTCTTCTGGAGAATTACGATCTTCGCCATGCTGGGCTTGGGCGTGATCGCGGCCGTCATCATCGACTTTTGGGTGATCTGGGCGTCGCTCATCTTCGGCATCATTCTCATCGTGGGCATCCCGTACATCGCCACCCGTAAGACGCCAAAGCCGGAGACGGTGGCCATCCCCGCGGCGCTTCTGATCATCGCCATTGCGCTCCTCATTTTCCGGACGCCCTTTAACGCGGCTATCCCGGCGGAAGTGTCGCCGTCCGCGGGCCACACGTGGCAGATCGCTCAGCAGGTTCTGCGCGATGCGCCGCTCTTCGGTTCCGGTCCGGGGACGTGGATCTATGATTACGCGAAGTACCGTTCCGTTGCCGTGAACGTGTCGCAGTTCTGGACGGTTCGGTTCGAGCGCGGACTCACGGCGTTCCTCACCATGCTCGCCATGCTCGGGCTCGTGGGGACCACGCTCTGGCTCATGCTCATCGGTTCCGGCATCGCGAAGTCCGTTTCACACCTCGTTCGGCGGAAGAACCGCGAAGAGTGGCTCGCGTACCTCACGGTGTTTACGGGCTGGGCCGTGACCGCATTCATCGCATTCCTCTATAACTACAACCTGTCGCACCACTTCGCCTTTTGGCTGCTTCTGGCGCTCTTAGGCGTGCTCGTGGCGCAGGGATCGGTTACGTGGGATCAGCGCAGCAGGAAGTGGGTCATGGGCGCGCTTTCCACGGCGCTCATCCTTCTGGCCGTGGGCGCGATTTCCGCAACGTGGCTCATGGGCCAGCGTTTGGTCGCGGACGCGAAGTACTCTTCGGCCGTGGCCGCGTTCCAGCGGCAGGAGGATATCGGCGTATCCATCGAATACCTGTCCTCCGCCGTCGCACTTAACCCCATGAACGACGTGTACGAGCGGAACCTGTCGCAGGCCTATCTCGTGAAGGTCGGGGGCATCATGCAGAACGAACCGACGGAGGAGCTCGTGAGTCAGGTGAATACGCTCGTGTCCATGTCCGTTGATGCGGCGCAGAAAGCGATCGAAATCAATCCTTCGAACGTGGACAACTACGCGAACCTCGCCACGGTGTACCAGGCGATTGCGAGCTTTACGCGCGGATCGGACGAGTTCGCCATCCGGAACTACGAGGAGGCGCTCGCACTCGAACCGAACAACCCCGTGTTCATGAACGAGATCGGCAAGCTCTACGTGCTCCGGTCGGATGCGTATCGCACGCTCCTCTCGTCTCCGGATGCCGCGGCGAAAACGCAGGCCGAAGAAAGCATAAGAATGGAACTCGATAAGGCGTCCGATTGGTTTAACAAAGCGATCACGACGAAGCCGGATTACGCGGCCGCCCACTTCAATCTCGGACTCGTGTACGAACGCGAGGGGCGCCTTGATGATTCCATCCGGAAGTTCGAGGAAGTGCTCCGCGGGAATCCGCAGGATATCGGCGTGGCGTTCCAGCTGGCCATCCTCTACTACCGAAACGGAAACAAGGAGGCGTCGCAGAGCATGTTTGAGCAGATCGTTCAGGAAGAGCCGAGCCATGCGAACGCGCGATGGTTCCTGTCGAGCATCTACGAAGAGCAGGGGCGCTACGACCTCGCGCTCGACCAGATCGAGGAGGTTCAAAGAACGAATCCGGAAAACACGGACGTCGCGGCCCGGATGGAACAGCTTGAGTCCAAGAAGGCCGGGAACGACGTTCCGAATGAGCCGGTTCCGCTTCCGGAGCCTTTGGAGGAAGGCATCTCGAGTCCAGGCGTGCAGAATCCCATTCAACCATAAGGGCTTTCTTAAGAAAGTTGGAAGAGGCATGGGAGACCGTGCCTCTTTTGGTTTTTGGCGTTTGGCATTTGGCATTTGGCTGCTGGCTATCATTCCATGGGCTAAGGGCTAAGGGCTAAAGCTTGCGTGTTGGCTTTTAGCGGCTCGCCGGGATGGTAAGGACGTCTCAGCCAAATGCCAAACGCCAAATGCCAAACGCATAGTTCGTTATGTACAGATGTTCGATTACGCTGGGAAACGATAGCGAGTCGCCAGCCGCCGTCTCTCATCCGGTTTCAACATTCTCTCCCCGCCATGTACAATCCACCCATGCCTCGCAAGCGAAAAACGTTTGATGATCGTCTGACGTCCTGGCTGCGCAAGCCGGAGCGAACGAAACGCCCGGTTCCACGCAAGGGGGGGAGCGACGCGGACGTCCTCTTGGCAGAGCTCCAGGAAGAGCAGAGCCGCCTTTCGGCTGAACTCGAAAAGGCTTTTTTGGCGTACGATAAAAAGACGCGGAATCTGTCAAAGACGTTGGCGAAATGGACGGAGTCCGGCGCGGGGATCAAGGAGCTCAATCGCTTGCGCGAAGAACAGGAAGACCTCTGGAGGGTCGTTCGCCGCACGCAGGCCGCGGAGCGAACGACCCGCCAGCTCGAAACCGAGCTTCGCGAATGGTCCGGCCGCGGGGAAGCCGGCGTTCGTCTTACGCACCCGGATCATCCCCTGGCGCGCGCGGAGATCGTTTCGTCGGAACTGCGCCTTCGCGGACGGGATCCGTCCGGACTCGTCATCGAACGTTCATCGGAACCGTTTGAAGGAAGCGCGAAGGATGTGGATCCGTTTTCCGAAGTCCTCAAAGCGGCTTCCCGAGAATCCGATCCGGAAGCGGAAACGCTCATTATCCCTGAAGAAACACCCATGCCGGTCATTGAGGGCGTGGAGTGGCATACGGAAGGGGATGAACACCTCGTCCGAGAAATTGAACACTGTTGCAGGGAGATCCGCCGCACGCACGCGCATGAAGATTGCGACGCGCTCGCCGGCGAGATCGTGATGATGCTCAAAGACCTGCGAAGGCTCCATGCGCACCTCCGAATGCATGATCGCAAGGCCGGCATCCGCCGGTACCGTCTGGCCATCGGGGATTCGTTGCCCCGCTGACGGCGGCGGATCATTCGTTGACGAAACGGGCGAAATTAGGCATAATCTCCACGCTTTCTTTAAGGGCCATCAGCTTAGCCGGCAAAGCGCTTCGATGGACATCGGGGAGGCGACCGGATACATTGAAAATGTCGGTCCATAACAATTATTCTTGGGCCTTTAGCTCAGCTGGCTAGAGCACTTCCATGGCATGGAAGGGGTCATGGGTTCGAATCCCATAAGGTCCACCAGATCAAACACGCGGTATTAACACCGCGTGTTTGTTGATGTAAGTTTGTTTTCGTATAGTTCGAGTCTCATATGGATCGATTACCATCAAAAAATAGTAAGGAGCTAAATGAGGATATTTCAAGAGAAGTATGGGATAGAGCTTGCCGATGCAGAAACTGAGGAGGCGGGTTTGAGGTCGCTTTCTTTGATGGCTCTGATGACCCAACTTGAATTAAGAGCTGATAACGCAGGAGCGTTGATTGAATAGGTCGCTCCTTGCGGTAGCCAAAATGGTGCTATAGCCGTATCCTTATAATTGTATGGGTTTTGAAATCAGATACAACATCACCGAAGATCTATTTAGCAGAATAGAAGCCATCGCGCGCGTTGATGGCAATTTAGAGGTGGTAAGGATGAATACTGATTGGGCCCGCTTGCTAGAGAATGACGCAAAGTTGAAGGAAGCGGTAGGTTCCATTGGCATTGAGGGGACTGTTATTAGTGTTGATCAAGCGAGGGCAGTTACCAAGGGTGAAACAGATATTGTCGTTGGAGAGAAAGAGCGTCGCGAGTTTGAGGCGTACTATGCGTCTCTTGATTCAATTCGTGAGCATCTAGATAAGCCTCTCACACAATCCTTGTTGCTGAAATTGCACGAGACAGTCACAAGGGGAGATGCCAAAGCCACACCTGGTCGGATCCGAACGGATCAACGAAGTATTCGTCGCAAGGGCAAAATCGTTTTCACTCCTCCACCACCAGACGTTCTTGAGTACCTCCTTCGCAAGTTTATTGAATGGTTCAATTCCGAGATAACCAACAAGCCACGTTCGGCTGTTATCTCTGCTGCCATATGTCACTTCTGGTTTGTCTGGATACACCCCTTCTGTGATGGCAATGGAAGGGTCGGTAGGTTGTTGACCACGCTTCTATTGCTAAAGCGCAAAGAGGAGGGTGTGCGATACTTTGCGCTATCCGATTACTACAATAATCATGCAGACGAATATTACGATGCACTAGAAGCAGTAAACGTTTGTGATCCTTCCACGCCGTCGTTAAATTTTGTGAAGGACCTCACATCGTGGATACGATTTTTCGCCTGTTCATATCTAGAGCAGATGTCTGTTGTGCGCGAAATCACCAATCGTATTCTACAGCTGAACATACGCGTTGATAGACTCCGAAAGAAAGGGATGATTAACGATGGTCACGAAAAAGTTTTATCGTTCCTCTCTTCGCGAGAAAGAGGTTCATACCAAGAGTTGCAGAAACATCTAGGAGTAACATCGGGTCGCGTAAGTCAAATTTTGAAACCGCTTCGTGAGGCGCAAATACTAGTTGAAGAAACCATCGGACGTCAGAAGTGGTTCATGTTGGGTGCGCCTGACGAAGAACCAGATGAGACTGTTCTTAAGTCAACGCTAAAGCCTAAAGCCAAGGTCCGTAAGAAAGTTAGTGGTGAAAAGACCATGAAACAGGCAGTTCTTCCAATTTTTGAACAGTAACTTTTAGTTATTACTAAACTTGCGTAGCAAGATTTCTATTAGCCGCGTTCACATTCTATTGGCGTCATCGGGGCGTGTTCGAGCATCCAATATTCGCACATTGCACATTTTTAATACAGACGCTCGTTTAATAATAATGCGCAATGCGCAATGCGAAATGACAATTGACGCGTCCCTCTATTCACGATACGCTCACGCCTGCTCATCACTACGCATTCTCATCTATGCCTCTCCAAATTGCCATTGTGGGCCTGCCGAATGTGGGCAAATCAACGCTCTTCAGCGCGATTACGAAGAGCGCGGTTGACTGTGCGAATTTTCCGTTCTGCACCATTGATCCGAACGTCGGAGTCGTTGAAGTCCCGGACCATCGTTTGGAAAAGCTCGCCAAGGTCTCCAAGTCGCAAAAGGTCATTCCCACGACCATCGAGTTCGTGGACATCGCCGGACTCGTCAAAGGCGCGTCCGAAGGGCAGGGGCTGGGGAACAAGTTCCTCGCGAACATTCGGGAATGCGATGCGATCGCACAGGTTCTTCGCGTTTTTGCGGATGATGACGTGACGCACGTGGAAGGGAGCATTGATCCGGAGCGGGATGCGGAGATCATCGGCATGGAGCTGGCCTTCGCAGACCTCGATACGGTGGATAAGCGCCTTGAGAGCGCGCGCAAGCAGTTGAAGGCCGGGAGCATCCGCGAGGTGGAGATTCTCATCAGAGCATTGGAGAAGGCGAAGCCCCTGTTGGAAGAGGGCAAGCCGATTCGTGATCTCACATGGACGGATGATGAATGGAAAGAGTTGAAGAGCCTCCAGCTCCTGACGCTCAAACCCATGCTCTACGCCGTGAACGTGAGCGAGGGTCAGTTGCAGGACGGATCATGGAAGGATCGCGTCCCGAACCTCTCCGCTTCCGGCGTCACGCTCGTGCCGGTGTGCATGAAGATGGAAGCGGAGCTCTCCGCCATGGCGGATGAGGAGAAAGCGGAATACCTCGAATCGCTCCGTCAGGAAGAATCGGGACTCGACCGGCTCATCAAAGCCGGGTACGAAATCCTCGGCCTCATCACGTTCCTCACGAGCGGGGAAAAAGAAACGCGCGCGTGGACGGTCATGAAAGGCAGTCCGGCGCCGGTTGCGGCCGGGAGGATTCATACGGACTTCGAAAAGGGATTCATCCGTGCGGAAGTGTGCCGCTGGGAGGATTTCGTCGAGCTCGGCGGAGATGCGGGCTGCCGCGACGCGGGCAAGCTCCGCATTGAAGGGAAGGACTACATCGTGCAGGACGGGGATACGTGTTTTTTCAGAGTGAGCACGTAGATTTAAATGTCGAATGTCGAATTTTTGCGCCGAAGGCGCATTCGCCTACGGCGAAGAATATCGAAATCTCTCGGAAAACCTATTCGCTTTTTCGGACGATGGCACCGAAAATCAGCATCAGCTCTTTGGCCTCCTGGAGGAGGATGTCCTTGGCCCGTTCGAGTTTTTCGTCATTGAGACGGTCTAGCAATTTCAGCCAATACATCGTCTCCTTTGCTTCCTTTTAGCATATCCGAATACGGTAGAGAAAGTCGCGGTTGCTTAAACATTCGTTCGCTTCAATGTAATTTGCACCAACGGAACCGGATGAGCGAACGAGCTGTTTTGCATCTTCGATGGATATAAATGTTTTAGGAATATGATAGAGAAAGAAACGAACGCTCTTTGCAAACGTGAGCGTTCGTTCTTCCAAATCCGGCTTTTTCCTGTCTGCGTTCGACATTCGAAATTCGGTATTCGATATTTATAGTCCCCTGATCATCTTCCTCACGTCCGCCTTCATATCCGGCCGTTCGAGCGCGACAGTCAGATTCGCCTTGAGCCACTTGAGGGGCGTGCCCGTGTCCAAAAATTCCCCGCTGATTTCGCACGCATAGATCGGGCGCTTTTTCATGAGCATCTTAATCGCGTCCAGGAGTACGTACTCCCCGCCGTGCCCGGGCTTCATGCGATGAATTTCGTCGTAGATATCCGGCGTGAGGATGTAGCCTCCGATGGAGGCCAGGAGCGACGGCGCTTTGTTCGGTCCGGGCTTTTCAACCATGCCCTTCAATTCATAGACGCCCTTTTTCACCTTTCGCTTCGGATCGATGATGCCGTACCGCTTGGTCTGTTCTCTATTGACGGGCACCACGGCGATGACCGGATCCTGCAGTTCATTATACGTATCAATGAGTTGTTTGAGCCGCGGAATTTTACCCGTCATAACCTCGTCGCCCCACATCACGGCAAACGGTTCGTCGCCGATCACACCCTCCGCATTTAAAATGGGCGTCGCATTCCCGTACGGACCCTTCTGCCGGATGTAGATGAAGTTCGCAAGCTTCGCAACGCGCGTCACCTCTTTGAGCGCCGCGGTTTTTCCGGTCTTTTTGAGCCAGCGCGTCAGGATCTCGTTTTCATCAAAATGGTCTTCCACGGGCCGCTTCATGGAGCTCGTCACGAGGATGACGTCTTCGATGCCGCTCGCCACGGCCTCTTCCACCACGTACTGGATGACGGGCTTGTCGAGCACAGGGAGCATCTCCTTTGGCATGGCTTTGGTAGCCGGGAGGAAGCGGGTTCCGTATCCGGCAACCGGGATAATGACCTTCTTCACGCGTTGTTTTTTCATAGGTTTTCTTGATTGTACACGGCGGAGAGGAAATGTTGAATTCGGAGGGCTCGTAGTTCGTAGCTGGTAGTTTGTATCTCGGGGGGAGGATCGTCGATCCTGTTGTTGGCGAGGGAAGCAGCCGTATCCCGAGCGGAGACGCCAAGTTTCATTTTAAATCGGAACGGTCAGAAAACCGTTCCCGAGCGGAGACGCCTCTGTACGTTCGTTTCCGCTGAGTGTAAGTGGCGTCGGAGGGAGGGATCTCGTATGGCAAGGAGATACACGTTTTAAAAACCAACAGGCATCCCACCTTCTTCCCGATGTCTTTCTATTCCCTGCTTCTCCTTGCCATACGAGATCCCTCCCTCCGACGCCGGAATCATTTTTAGATAAAAAGCTTCCCGAGGCGTCTCCGCTCGGGAACGAGAAGAGGACGGTTTTAGTAATGACTCACGCCTTCGCTCTCGAGCAAAGGGCCGGTGTTTCATTTGCGTCGTCCGCGATACGCCGTGTCCCCAGCTACGAGCTACCAAGCGCCAATAAGCGACTTTCTGCTATAATCCCTCCATATGAAACAGCTTACGCGTTTTATCGCCTTCATGTGCCTTTTTGCCCTCATGGGGCAGGGCTGCGCCAAAGGTCCCACGCAGGAAGCGCGAAAGCTTTCCGAGCGGCAGGAGCTGAATATCTGGTCCGTGATTGATGATGAGGACGTCTACCACGATATCCTCGCCACGTTCCGCAAGTCCTATCCGTACGCCACGAT
>Ga0315532_1002967_pt1 | contig 11183 bp, 9 predicted proteins | sample SalMarWE160370MG_FD_203082 | JGI IMG/M metagenome (GOLD analysis project Ga0315532, IMG submission 203082) | Salt marsh sediment microbial communities from the Plum Island Ecosystem LTER, Massachusetts, United States - Salt Marsh Sediment WE1603-70 ... | reverse complement strand
ATCCCATAAAAAATTAGTATAGCCAGGACAATCAATAATGTTAATTTTATGGTCTTTCCATTCCAAATGACAAACTGCTGAATTGATTGATATCTTTCTTTCAATCTCATCCGGGTCATAATCTGTTACAGTATTGCCGCTATCTACTCTGGTGAATCTTGAAGTCACTCCCGTATCGAATAAAAACGCGGAAGTCAGAGAGGTTTTTCCCGAGGAGCCATGACCTATAATAGCAACATTCCTGATTTTATCTGCAGTATAATCTTTCATCTCGAAGCCTCCAAAGACATATGAATATCAATACTAAATTAGCCTGTTTATGCACTGTGCCTTGCATCTGTTGCAATCTCAATTCGTGAATAATCCAGGTTTAAATTAAAAATTTAATTTTTAACAAAATTAGTAAGGATTATAATACTATAAAAATTCCCTATTACTCAAGACAAAATCATAAATGTTCCCTCAAACTTATATAACAAAACAATCAATCCAGATTTTCTAAAAAAGACTTCAGATCTTGCGGCAAAGGAGATGAAAATTCAACCCTCTGCTGAGTCTCTGGATGGTTAAACAGTAGCTTAAAAGCATGAAGAAAAAGACGTGGACACTCAACATTCGTGGATTTACGGCGGCCGTACCGAGTATCACCTACAAGAGGATGACCAGAAGCGGAAAGATGAACTCTTATCTGGTGAGTTCTTCCAGTAAGTGGTTTTACCTCCAGGAGGGTAAACTTTGCAAATCTTTTCTGAACAGAATAGAGTGTCTCCGCCTTACGCGGTTTCCTACTCTTTATAGACATTCTTTCTCCATGAGTTGGATGACGTCCAATAGACCAGCTAATCCTACCCTCCTCAGCGGTTATTTTCCCCCACACCAGACAAAGATAAAGTTTTTGCACCTTTCTTTGCTTAAACTGGCGTTGAAGCCTCCTGTAAGCTTCTGAAGTTTTGGCAACAACCATCACTCCTGATGTTTCTTTATCAAGACGATGTACAATGCCAGGCCTGTCATCAGGGCCAATATCTTTAATTTCAGGAAAATAGTAGAGTAACGCATTGACTAGTGTATGCTCTTTATAGCCTGCCCCCGGATGAACCACCAAACCTGAAGGCTTATTGATAACAACAATATGTTCATCAGTGTAAATTAATTCTAGCGGAATATTCTCAGGAATGTTTTCTTTATAGTCTGGACGTTCATAATCAATCTCCACCCTTTCTTTTTCTTGCAATTTGTAACTCGATTTTCTTAAAACACCATCAACCCTAACCTTTTTCTTCTCAATTAACTTTTTTACCTGTGAGCGGCTCAAAGCTCTAACTTTCTCTGTGAGAAAAATATCAAGCCTTTGTTCTTTCCCTGAACAGGTAGTAACTACGAATTCTTTTTTAGGCACGCTTCTTTTTTTTAAAAATGAATATCATCACCAACCCAGTAATTAAACCTACAATACAGAAAAGCTGAGGAAAAGATAGGCTCATGTAAGGAGAAGGATTTTTTATGAGGTAAGTATTATCAGGATGGTCTCCACGGTAAAATTCAACAAAAAACCTTATTATGGAATAATTTATAATATAGAACGAAAAAACCTGTCCATCAAATTTCTTTTTTTTCAGTATAATAAAGAGAATCAGGGAATTTAAAAAATTTAGAACAGACTCATAAAGCTGTGTAGGATGAAGTGCAGTCCCAATTGGAATTCCTGTTAGATTATGGCTGTATTCACTATGAAAAGTCACACCCCAAGGCATTGTACATTCACGTCCGAAGCAGCAACCAGCACAAAAACACCCAATACGGCCGAAGCCATGTGCCAATGCTATAGCAACACCAACAATATCAGCTGTTTTCCATGTAGGAATCCTGTGTTTGTGCAAATACCACACGGCAAAAACAAAGCCGAAGGCTAGACCACCCTGAAAAACTCCCCCGCTGCGGGCCAGACTCAAAAGCTCTCCAGGATATCTCTTATAATAAGAAAAATTTCCAACCAGCAGGACAGTTTTAGCACCAATTAATGCAATAATAATCGTATAAAAAGCCATATCAATGAGTTTTGAACCTTCAAGGCCATGTTTCTTTCCCTGAATAAAAATAAACCATAATGCAAAAGCTACACCGAGAGCCATCATGAAACCATAGGTATGAATAGTGAAGGGGCCTATTTTTACTAATATTGGGAACATTTTGGACCTCTCTTAAAAAGAAAAATATAAATAAGAAACAAAGCTCCGATAGTTATGCACGAGTCAGCTACATTAAAAAAAGGCCAGTGCCATTTTTTAATGTAACAATCTACAAAATCAATCACATAGCCTCTGAATACTCTATCAATTAGATTACCAAGTGCTCCAGCCAAAATAAGAGAAAGAGAAATTTTCATAAGCTTCTCAGAAGAAGGAGTCTTAAAAAAATAGTATATAACCAAGCTTAAAGCAAGAAAGGAAGTTAATGTCAGGAAGACATAAACAAGTGAATTACCAGGCCAGGAGAAAAAACCGAAAATTGCTCCTTTATTTCTAATGTAAGTCAAATTTAAAAAGCCCGGGATTACTTTTATACTACTATAAAGACCCATACTTCTGTTTACAACTGTTTTAGTCAGCTGGTCTACAGCTACTAAAAAAAAGATAAATATAAAATAGAAACTTTTGTTCTTCATAAATCTAACTTCTTTACTACTTCCTCACACCGCCTGCAGAAGTAGGGATATTCAGAGCTTTTGCCTACATAAGTAGAAAAATTCCAACATCTCTGACATTTTTGTCCTTTGGCCTTGGAAACTTCCACTTCCATTATATCTCCATCATGGACTTCAATCTCAACAGTAGAAACAATAAAAAGCGAAGGAAGCTCCTTTTCATATTTTTCTATAAGATTTTTCTGGGTAGTTGGAACCTTTAATTTGACTCCTGCTTCTAGAGAATTTCCAATAAGCTTTTTCTCCCGTGCAAGCTCAAGCTCCTTCAGTACATCTTCTCTTATCATCCCCAAGTCTTCCCAGTCTTGAAAAGCATCGGATCCAAGCCACGTCTGGGTAAATGAAGGAAAAAATCCAATATGAATGGACTCATCTTTATCTTTAAAATCCGGAATTAGTTCCCAGGCTTCTTCGGTTGTGAAAGCTAAAATTGGAGCCATCAACACAAGCGTTGTTTTCAAAAGATTAAAAAGAGCTGTTTGAGCAGATTTTCGCAGAACAGAATCTCTTGCCGAACAATAGAGTCTATCCTTGATAACATCAAGATAAAATGAACTCAACTCGACAGTAAAAAAATTATAAACTGCATGAGATACAATATGATATTCATAATTCTTATAAGCGTTGAGAATCCTCTTCCCTATCCGAGAGCATTTTTCTAGTATCCATCTATCGAAAAGTTCCATTTTATCGATGGGGATTGAATCTTCATCAGGCGAAAAATCATGAATATTCCCCAGGATGAATCTCCATGTATTCCTTATCTTACGGTAGGCTTCCACAAGACGTTGTAGAGTTTCATTTCCGAAACGAGTATCTTCTTTGTAATTGAGCATGGCCACCCATAGTCTCAAAATTTCTGCTCCATTTCTAGATATGATTTCTTCCGGCTCGATAAAATTTCCCAGGGATTTCGACATTCCTCTCCCCTGTTCATCAAGAACAAAACCATGAGTTATACAAGTTCGATAAGGAGAAGCTTTTTTTGCTGCAAGTCCGATAATAAGAGAACTATTAAACCATCCCCTGTATTGATCATGCCCCTCGATATATATATCCGCAGGCCAAGGAAGATCCTTTTTCTTTCCAAGGATATTATGGCTGGCTCCTGACTCGAACCACACATCCAGAATATTGTTCTCCTTACTGAATTCTGTTGAACCGCACTCAGGACACCTTATATCGAGAGGCAAAATCTCTTCTACTTCCCTAGTAAACCAGGAATTAGAACCCTCCCTGGAAAAGATATCTGCAACTCTTTGTGTAATCTCTTTATTGGCAAGAATATAACCGCATTTTTGACAATAAAACGCTGGAATCGGCACTCCCCACGAACGCTGCCTCGAAATACACCAATCGGGCCGAGCATCTATCATGTTACTAATCCTTTCTTCACCCCAGCCCGGAATCCATTTAATCTTTTTTACTTCCTCGAGTGCCTTTTTCCGAAAATCATTCTTATCCATGGAAATAAACCACTGAGCAGTGGCCCGGAAAATCACAGGATTTTTACATCGCCAGCAGTGGGGATATGAATGAATAATCTCACTGGATCCCAAAAGAGTACCATTTTTATCCATATCCTGGATTATTACTTCATTAGCATCGAAAACATTCATTCCAGCGTATCTTCCAACTTGAGAAATGAATTTCCCTTCGTTATTCACAGGGGTATAAATATCAAGGTTATATTTCAGCCCAGTCAAATAGTCTTCCTGACCGTGACCAGGAGCCGTATGAACACACCCTGTTCCCTGATCAAGTGTAACATAATCAGCCAAAACAAAAATCGACTCTCTATCAATAAACGGATGCCTGGCCTTTAACCCTTCTACTTCTTTGCCAACAAAACATGTCAAAATCCTGGGCTCTCTAAAGCCTAATACTTCACTGATTACAGGAATCAAGCGTCTGGCAGCGATATAGACTTCCTCACCATTTTCAAAAGCAGCATATTCATAATTCGGATGGAAAGCGATAGCCAAGTTAGCAGGAAGCGTCCAGGGTGTCGTGGTCCAGATAAGAACAGAAACTTTTTTCCCTTTCAGTTCCGGAAATTTTTCAGAAAGCCTAGAAACAACGGGAAATTTCACATGGACAGAAGGGGATTTGCGGTCTTTGTATTCGATTTCTGCTTCAGCAAGTGCAGTACGGCAGTGGCAGCACCAATAGACAGGTTTTTTCCCCTTATAAACATTGCCATTAGCAAAAAAAGCTGCAAGATGGCGCAAGACTTCACCTTCATATTCTGGATCCATTGTTAAATAAGGTTTATCCCACTGTCCAAAAACCCCCAGCCTCTTGAACTGCTTTCTCTGAATATCTACAAATTTCAAGGCATATTTCTTGCATTCTTCTCTTATATCTATTACAGACATGCTTTCTTTTTTCTTTCCAAGTAGTTGATCAACCTTAATCTCAATCGGAAGCCCGTGGCAATCCCAACCGGGAATATAAGGGGCCTTATATCCCTGCATATTATTTGTTTTCACAATAAAATCTTTTAAGATCTTGTTCAGGGCTGTTCCCAAATGAATATTCCCATTTGCATAAGGAGGCCCATCATGAAGCACAAAGGAAGTACAATTCTCCCTTTTCTTTTGTATCTTTTCATAAAGTCTAATCTGTTCCCATTTTTTTAGGATCTCAGGCTCTTTTTGTGCAAGCTTCGCCTTCATAGAAAAAGAAGTCTTAGGAAGATTCAATGTTTCTTTAACATTAGCGATATCTGCCATGGTACTCTCCAGCACATTTTTATTATAGAATAAGCTATTTTATTTCTCCACCACAAAAAGTCAATACTCATAAAAAATACCGATTATAATTAATATTCGATTCAATAAAGAAAGCGACTCTCTCAATCTTGAGAAAAATCACGCTGACAAGCAGATTTCATCAAGCTTAAATAAACATATCGGCATTCTTTATGAATAATTCAGGTTAATTAATCTTTTATATAATGTGAACCACGGCTTATCGGGTTGCTTAAAGCAGCATAAGTAATCAAGATTGCTACCTGGATGCCGTGTTTTAAACTCACAACTTTTGGATCCATTATGGCCTCTTTGTAAAACTTCTCAATCCTGTGCATCAGATAGTCTAGGTCTGCCCTTGCCCTTTCTAAACGCTTTTTCGTCCGGATAATTCCAGCATAATTCCACATTGTAGACCTTATAAATAACCAATCCTGATTGATTAAGGCAGGGTCAATTTCCTCCTGTTTATCTGAATAATACCATTCATGAATATCAGAGGCCTTATAAGGCATTTTCTTATCAAAATGCGCAACTATATGCCGGGCTGCCCTTGTTCCCCAGACTAAACCTTCTAAAAGTGAAGTCGAAGCTAAACGATTCGCTCCATGGAGACCCGTACAGCTTACCTCACCAACAGCAATAAGCCGTTTAAGGGAACTCCTTCCCCATTCATCAACAAGAACTCCCCCGCAGCAGTAGTGAGCAGCAGGAACAACAGGTATAGGATCTTTTGTAATATCTATTCCATACTTCAGACATGTATTATAAATATTGGGAAATCTTTTCCGGATATTTATCTTGGCATAAGATGCCAAATCCAGTGTAACAAAGCTGAAATTGCTGTTAACCATCTCAGCATATATAGCCCTGCTTACCTCATCACGCGGAGCAAGGTCTTTTTTCGAATTGTATTTTTCCATAAAGGTCTGTCCACCTTGAGTTTTCAGTCTAGCTCCTTCTCCTCTTACAGTCTCGGAGATCAAAAACATTTCCCCATCCTTTTGATAAAGAGAAGTTGGATGGAACTGGATATATTCCATATTTACAATTCTGGCACCTGCACGATAAGCCATAGCAAATCCATCTCCAATGGATCCCTTTGGATTCGTGGTATTCAGAAAAACAGCTCCACAGCCACCCGTTGCCAGAATAGTGTAAGAAGCAAAAACAATTTTCACTCTCTTGGATACATTATCTAAAATATATCCCCCTATACACTGCGGCTCTTTATAAAATGCACTAGGATTCTTCGAATGATGAGGAATCGTCAGCAAATCTACAGCCGTATGGTCCTGTAAAATAGTCACATTAGAGTATGTTTTTAATTCAGCAATAAACTTCTCTTCTATAGCCTTTCCTGTAGTGTCTTTTACATGAAGTATACGCCTTCGAGAATGTGCAGCTTCCTGAGCATAATCTAACGAATCGGGAGAATTTTTGGTAAAAGGAATCTTTAATTCTTTTATTAATATTCTATCAACTAAAACTTTTCCTTCTTTGGCTAATATTTCCACAGCGTCTGGATCATTTATTCCATTACCGCTTTTTATAATATCTTCTTTCAAAAGTTCAGGATAATCATCCTTGCCTAAAGATACGATTCCGCCTTGGGCATAGTAAGTATTTGATTCCTCAATCTTGGAATTCTTTGTGACCACAATGACTTTTAAACCGCCTTTCGCTGCCTCCAGGGCAGCACTGACTCCGGCAATACCACAACCTATCACCAAAATATCTGTTTTTATGGTTTTTTCGTTTAGCATATTATTCAGTTCTAATGCGATAAGATGCTGTTTAAAGTCATAAAAATTCCATGTTGATATTCAAAGATTTGAAAGAATGAGTCAAACTCCCAACAGAGACATAATCAATACCTATAGAAGCAATCTCCTTTGCCTTGATTAAATCAATATTCCCTGACGCTTCTAAGGGGACCCTACCCTTGACCCATCTTACGACTTCTCTCATCCCTTCTAAGGACATATTATCCAGCATGATCATATCCGCACCACTTTGAACAGCTTCTTTAACCTCATCAAAATTATTTGTCTCAACTTCAATTTTTGTTCCTGGTTTTACCTTTTCCTTTGCTAGTTTTACTGCTTCGAGAACACTTCCAACAAGCTTAAGATGATTATCCTTGATTAACACCATGTCTGAAAGACTGAAGCGATGATTCTCTCCTCCACCTACCTTTACTGCATACTTCTCCAAAATTCTCAGTCCTGGCGTTGTTTTTCGGGTATCTAAAACCTTTGTCTTGCTTCCTTCCAGAGCTTTAACAAATTTTCTTGTGAGGCTTGCAATGCCTGACATCCTCTGGAGAAAATTCAAAGCTATCCGTTCACTTTTAAGAAGGCAAATTGAATTCCCAAGTAGTTCAGCCAATTTATCTCCTCTCTCTACAACCTGACCATCTTTAAAAAGCTTCTCAAATGAAACAGAAGGGTCTATTATCTTAAAAACTCTTTCAGCGACATCTATTCCTGCCAGGACTCCTTTTTCCTGGGCTATTAGTACTGCTTCGGAATCAGAATCCAGGGGAATAATATTTTCTGATGTAATATCACCTTGAGGCATATCTTCCTTTATGGCTGCCTCAATAATTGAGTCAATTTTTTCTATGTCCATGGGAAAGATTATAAATTTATTACAACCATCAGTCAAATCAAACTAAACAATTACATAACCTGGATTATTCATAAAGAATGCCGATAGAATTAATATAATACCAAAAAGCAGATGAATTTGAGGGGATGGAAGAAGCGACATTGAAAGATTCAGCCTTTCTGAGTCGATCTTCGAGGGAACCCGACAAAGTCGGACGGGCCTGATGGATGTGTGAGCACTGTAGAATCAAAGGGGCGGTGTTAATGATGGCTCGGGGACATCACAGCGTTGCTTAAGATAAGCACGCGGAGTTCCAGCAGAGCCGAGAAGATCGGGGAGGAAATGGCGTTAAAAATCTTAGTGGAGCGCAGACATGCCCTCAAATTTATCTTATCTAAATCTATTATCGGCATTCTTTATGAATAACCCACGTTTGACATTATAAGAAAAAGTCAATTAAATATAATTAATGCCAAAAAAGAACATCTTTTATATTCTTCTTTCTTTTATTGTATCAGTAATCCTTATCTGGTTTTTACTGTCTCAAATTGAAATTAAAGACCTCTTTGAAATATTCTCGAATATTTATTATCCTGCTTTCCTTGCTTTTATAGTCATTGCCCTGACCTCAGCTCTGCTCCGTGCATGGCGTTATAAATGGCTTCTTCACCCCAGTAGTATAAGCTGGGGAAATATTTTTCTGGTTACATTCATAAGGAATCTCTTTGTTGATCTTTTTCCTGCTCGCATAGGTTCACTCTCATATATTTATATATTAAACAGGAGACTTAATTTTTCTTTTGAAGCTGCTACATCAACATTTGTAGTGAGTTTTGTCTTCGATTTTCTCACACTCAGTCCATTTCTGATTTTCTCAATATTTTTCGTTGGCCTCGGGAATACGGCCTTATCAAGTATTTCACTACTTGTTATATCTACAATTTTTTTCTTCCTTGTCTTTATAATTCTATGGAAAATAACCCAACTCTCTGTTTTCATGCTTAAAATATACAGATTATTCCTAAAATCTATCCGGCTAAAAGAGAAAAAATGGGCAAAGGTCAGCACTGAAAAAATCCATCTGACCATAGAAGACTTAAAGCAAATTAAAAAAAGAAAAATCTACTGGCCTATATTCTTCCTCTCTTTAGGCATTCGGTTGGCAAAATACGGTTCACTGTATCTACTTCTTTTTTCCCTGCTCAAAAGCCATGGCTTTTCCCTTAAAACATTGATCTTTTGCAAAACCATTCTAGGAACTACAGGGGCTGAAATGACCGGAGCCCTTCCCATTAAAGGAATCGCAGGTTTTGGCACATGGGAATCTGCCTGGGCCCTAACTTTCAAACTTATGAATTTCGAACCAAGTTTGGCCATTATGTCAGGTATTGGCATTCATTTAATCACCAATCTTTTTGAATATTTTCTTGGTATAATTAGTATCATAATTCTTGCTTTTCCATTTATAAAAAAAGCAAAGCACATCCGTTATTAATTTATTTGCCTTTTCCAGCAATCTCTATTAAAATACATCTATATTTCAGTGAAACAAACCTACCAGCCAAAAAAAGCGGCTGATAAAAGCTTAAAATTTAAAACAGATAAAAAAATGATTTATATATCAGGGAAAACAAAATGATAAAAAAAATAACAAATAAAACTGATGCAAGAAGGAAGCAATATATTAAAAACCTTCTTAAAAAACCCGCTAAAGAATTGAAATTTTGCGTCCTTGGATCTGGACATGGAGGGATGGCTATGGCCGGCCACCTGGCAATCATGGGTTTTAAAGTCAACGTTTTTAATCGAGGCAGAAAGAGGCTACAACTTATTGCCCACAGAAAAGGGATCAAAGTTGAAGGAGAGATTCAGGGAGTCGGGGAAATTGAACTTGCTTCGTCTAACATAAAAGAATGCATTGATAATGTAGATATTCTAATGGTGGTTGTTCCTGCTAATGGTCATCGATTCATGGCAAAGACTTGTGCTCCTTATCTAAAAGAAAATCAGATAGTGATCCTCAATCCAGGCCGCACTGGAGGAACATTGGAATTTTTCCATACTCTTAAAAAAGAGGGAGTCAAAAAATTCCCTTTTATAGCTGAAACCCAGACATTCATATATGCTTCGAGAGCTCTTGGACCAGCCCAAGCAAAAATATTTTCAATAAAAAATTCCGTTCCATTAGCCACACTTCCAGCCTATTGGATCCCGGGAGTTTTAAAGGTCATCAACCGAGCTTTTCCACAATTCGTACCTGGAGATAATATATTCAAAACGAGTTTTGACAATATCGGAGCAATCTTTCACCCTGCCCTAACAGTCCTTAACGCTGCCTGGATCGAAGAAACACACGGCGACTTTGAATACTACATACAGGGAGCCAGCAAGTCCGTTTCAAAAGTATTGGAAAAATTGGATATATACGGCTTACAGCGCTTCAGGAAAAGACCTTTATGAAGCCATTCATGCAAATCCAGGCTATCTCGGCATTAAAGCACCTGACCGACTTAACCACCGCTATATCGATGAGGATGTCCCTATGAGCCTTGTTCCACTTGCATCGATCGGAGACATGCTAAAAGTTAAAACACCTTGTATAAAATTCATTATTAGCATCGCTTCATTCATGAGAGGAAAAGATTTCTTAAAAGAAGGAAGAACAGTCGAAAAACTAGGACTTAAAGGAATGTCTATAAAGGACATCAGGATGCTGGCAGTATCAGGGGAAATATAATTTGACTTCATTCAACAGCAAGAAAATATTAGGGGCTTCACTTGGGAATTGTGTGCACGTAGCCGGAATACTCAGTTTTCTAAAACTTGCTAAAAACTTCGGCTATGAGACTTTTTTTTTAGGACCGGCCGTATCTCTCGAAAAATTAACAGCGGGTATAAAAAGCTTTAAACCTGACGTTATTGCCATTAGCTACCGTCTGACCCCTGAAGTCCTGGAAAAACTCCTTTCTTCTCTGCAAAAAAAGGTCAAAGAAAATGGCTTGGAAGATAAGACTTTTGTGTTTGGGGGAACACCTCCAGCAGCCAGGATCGCAAGCAAATTCCCCCTTTTTGATGCTGTTTTCAGCGGAAATGAACCTTTAGAAGACATAATA
>Ga0315532_1002964_pt1 | contig 11194 bp, 7 predicted proteins | sample SalMarWE160370MG_FD_203082 | JGI IMG/M metagenome (GOLD analysis project Ga0315532, IMG submission 203082) | Salt marsh sediment microbial communities from the Plum Island Ecosystem LTER, Massachusetts, United States - Salt Marsh Sediment WE1603-70 ... | reverse complement strand
TAGAACTTACCGCTTCGGATAAAGAGGAGACCGCTCGCAAGGCGTGTTTGGACATTATTTCGATGCACACGATTCCGCATAAGAGCAACGAGCGGCAAGTAACGGGTGACGAAATATCCCCCGAAACTGCCAGCAAAATCCTCGCCGCTCTGGCCGAGGAAGAGAGTTAAACATCCTTATTATACTTTTCGGCCCAAAAGTAAAATAAGGACGCTGGATATTAAACGAAAGTATAATAGGACGTAAGCATTTGCAGATTAGGTTATTATATAGAAGGAGGGATGGTATCGAGCAGGGTCGAAAGAAAATTTATGTAGCCGATGAGGTTCTGGATGTTATAAACAGGTCCTTCTCAGAGACGTGATAAACTGCGTGAAGGCTTCCGGTGACGGAGATTCAATTATCATCTGTTCACCGGTCGGTAAAGAAAATGTGATTCTTTCTGCATGCAGCATCAAACGCGACACAGAATATTTAGCCCCAGAATTTATTCGGGGGTTCTTATTGCCATAAAACGGATCACCAACAATTGCATGGCCGATACTATAAAAATGCACACGAAGTTGATGCCTACGACCTGTGATAGGATGTGCACGAACAAGTGTATAATCCTGGAATCGTTCGATGACCTTATACTCGGTGACACTTGGCTTGCCACGTTCCATATCTATTGCTACTCGGCCGGAGCCGAATTGGCGCAAAGGCTTATCAATCGTGCCACTGTTACTGGTGATACGGCCGTGAGCAAGAACAAGATAGGTTTTTTCAACGGTATGCTCGGCAAATTGCTGGCAAAGATGATTATGTGCAGCAGTGTTTTTGGCAAAAAGGATTACTCCACTGGTTTCCTTATCAAGGCGGTGCACTATGAAAATTTTGTGCGGATACATAGCTGAAAGCTGGGCGTGCAGGTTATCTTTTTCTCTCTCGCGTTCAGCGATGCAGGCTAGCCCTGCCAGCTTATCGACTGCAATAATATTATCATTCTCGAAAAGTATATTCAACATATATGACATTATAACATAAAAGAATACAGGAAACAGAAACATGCAAGATACTGCAGCTATATCCCATATATATTCCACACTAAGGTGGACTCGGCCACGAACGAAAAAAGATCTGAAAAACTACGTCAAGGTCTTTTTAGGCATCGATGTCCCCGATAGGAGCATTTGTCCTGAGCACAATAGTCCTATAGACTACCTATGGCACGCCTACTCAGCGGATTTTTCCGATTCACAAAAGATGACTGACGATGAACGACGGATGAGTGACGAAATACGCATGCCTGCCCCGAGCGCAGTCGAGGGGGCGCATCACGCACGACGAGAAAACGCCGATTGCATCGTCTGGGCAAACCGGGCCGGCGGGAAAACGGAACTGGCTGCGGTTGCCACGCTTTTAGACTGCATCTTTAAGCCGAACTGCCAAATCAGAATCTTAGCCGGCTCCGGCGAACAGGCAGGCAGAATGTACCAATACCTTACAAGTTTTTTGCAGCATGGCTATGAAGAGTTCCTTGCAGGTCCCATTAGAAAAGAAAGATGTCGCTTCATTAACGGCTCAATAGTTGAGGTTCTAACGCAGTCGCCGGCCAGCGTTCGTGGCCAACACATCCAGAAGCTCCGCTGCGATGAGGTAGAGCTTTTTGATGAGGACGTCTTTTCCGCAGCAAAATTCACTACGCATAGTACAAATAATATCACCGCGGCGATGGAGATGATAAGCACCATGCACCGCCCTTACGGCTTAATGCAAAAGATAACTGTCTCAGCTAATCAATTAGGCACACCCGTTTTTAAGTGGTGTGTCTGGGAGGTGATTGAAAAGTGCACTGACAGAAGCTGTTCTCAGTGTCCATTGTGGGTAGATTGCCGGGGCAAAGCTCGAAAGGCTCAAGGGTATCTGAAGATTGACGACTGCATAACGCAGATGCAGCGGGCCAGCAGGGCGGGCTGGGAGGCTGAGATGCTCTGCAGAAAGCCTTTGCTGGATAACGTTGTTTTTAACGAGTTCGACCCGGCTGAGCATGTTCAGCCGGTTGATTATGATCCGAATCTGCCGTTATATCGAAGCCTTGATTTTGGTTTTGTTAATCCCTTTGTGTGTTTATGGATACAGGTCGATGTGGATGGCTTAGTGCGCGTGATAGATGAGTATGTTCGCAGCAGGGCGACTGTTGATGTGCACGCTGACGAGATTAAGAGCCGAACGCCGTGCGCTGAGGAGCGGGTTGCGGCGACCTTCTGCGACCCTGCTGGAGCCGGCGTCAACGATGTCACCGGCACGAGCGTGGTGCGGGAGCTGAGGGCGATGGGGATAGCTATACGGTATAGGCGGAGCAGCATTTTGGATGGTATTGAGCTCATTCGCAGGGCTATTCGTGATGGAAGTGGCAAAAGTTCGCTGATTATTTCACCACGGTGTGTGCGTCTGATAGAGGCTTTACAGTGCTATCACTATCCTGACTCTGCAGGTAATCGGGAGCTACCGTTGAAGGATGGTGTTTACGACCATCCAGTTGATGCTCTGCGCTACTTTTTCATCAATTACAAACACCCGGCAAAAACCACCGCTCGGCTGTATTAAATACAGAAAAATCTTGACAAAAATATTAATATAATTATAATAAAGTTATGACATAATATTGGCGAATAATAACTTAAGTTCTTATATTATAAACAATTAATTATGACATAAATATGACTATAATTTTTATATATCTATGACAGATTATAGCTGGATAAATTTCAAAATCAAATTGGATAGACTTCCATGGTACGTCTGGATTAAGCTTGGCGAATGTGCTGCGAAGTGCGAGCAGATAAAGTCTATTCCGCTTAAACCTCATATCAAAGAGCAGCTTCACCGGATTTATCTGGCCAAGGGAGTTCACGCTACCACCGCAATCGAGGGTAACACCCTCTCTGAAGAGCAGGTAAAAGACTTGCTCGAAAAGAAGCTTAAACTGCCGCCTTCAAAACAATATCTCGAACAGGAAGTGAACAATATCATAGAAGTCTGTAATAAGATAGCTGTTGATGTTTCAAGGGGCACTTTAAAAAAAATTACCGTGGAACAAATTTGCCAGTATAATAACTGCGTTCTCAGTAACGATATCCCGCGCGATGAAGCTGCTATTCCTGGTGTGATCAGAACCCACGATGTTGTAGTTGGCAATGTGTATAGAACACCACCGGCCCAGGATGCGTTTATCTTGTTGGAAAAATTCTGTGATTGGATGAACGGAGGAGATTTTATCAACGAGCAATTACCGCTTCATTTTGCCATTATAAAATCTATTGCGGCCCACTTGTATATAGCATGGATACATCCATTTGGAGATGGTAACGGCAGGGTGGCAAGGCTATTGGAATTTATGATATTGCTAAATTCAGGTGTGCCATCGCCAGCTGCGCATCTGCTTAGCAATCATTATAACTTGACTCGCGCAGAATATTATAGACGGTTGGACAAGGCAAGCAGAATAGGCGATCCGATAGAATTTTTCACATACGCTATCAAAGGCTTTCTTGATGGTCTGCAAGAACAATTACAATATATACAGGGACACATTGTGAGTGTTTGTTGGCGAGACTATATTTATGAGGTGTTTAGCACGCAGCACAGCAATAATACCATCAAACGAAGAAGAGAGCTGGCGGTTAGAATTTCAGAGCAAGACGAGCCTGTTGATAAGAATAGTATTTTGTTGCTTATGAGGAAAGAATACAAAGACAAAACTGAAAGAACCCTTTCGCGCGATTTGAATGAGCTTGAAAAAATGGAATTAGTTACCAGAGAAAAAAGTATGTATGCCGCCAACAAAGGCTTGATTTTGCAGTTTCTCCCTTTTAGCACATCATAGTAAAAACATCTTCACAAAACGATCCTATCGGCGTCTTGTGGTATTTTTTCGTCAACCACAAGAACCCCTCAAAAAACTATCCGGCGGTATTAATGGTGAATTCCCCAATAAATTGGGGAGCTAAGCAACGAATTGTGCACATAAAAAAGACAGGGCCGAGGTGCGGAGGGAGAGGAAAAGCGAGATAACCTCAGCCCTGTTGTATGCTTATGTAACTGCTCTTATTTGCAAATTATCCGGTTTTTTTTTCAAAAAAACCGTTTGTAAGTTCAACCGCGCAATTCAAGTCCGATAAAAAACCTACTTTAAAAACTACGCAAGTTGAAATATAACCAGTTACCATTATATATGCTAATTCAGGAATGACAAGCCAAATTTGATAACAAATATGAATTTTTTTCTTTTTTTGTGCAAAGGAATTAAACGCCGCAGAAGGGTATTTAGACAAGGTTTTTACGCTACATTATTGACGAGATAGGGTTTTTCGACTATTTTACGTTGCACTAAACGGCTGTGTAAATATTAACAATGTGATGGTGAGATGAGAAAAAAACCGGCGCCATAAAGGTGGCGGTTAAACAAAAATATTTGGCAATGCGATACTTTGACCTACCGTGAGGGATGGCTTAGGTCTGCCCTGAGCATAGCCGGGCAGATAAGTTTATCGTGGTGTTATGTTGCAAAAAAGGCCTAAAGTATAGATAGTGATTTTGAAAGAAAAATTATGCTCAAAAGAACACATAATTGTGGCCAGCTCCGGCTGGAAGATGCCGGTAAACGAGTAACGTTGGCTGGCTGGGTTAACTCCTATCGCGACCATGGCAACCTTGTCTTTATCGACCTTCGCGACAGAGAAGGCCTAACACAGCTTGTCTTCAATCCCGACACCCAGCCGGAAGCCCATAAGTTAGCCAGGTCCGTCCGCTGTGAATGGGTCATAGCTGCACAAGGCACCGTTCGGCCCAGAAGTGCCGGTATGGAAAATCCAAAGCTGCCGACCGGCCAAATCGAGGTTCTTGTAAACCAGTTGGAAATTTTCAACATCGCGAAAACTCCGCCCTTTGAAATTGATAGTGCGGAAAAGGTCGGCGAAGAGTTACGCCTAACTAACCGATTCATCGACCTGCGTCGGCCACAGATGCAAAAGAAGCTGCAGATACGCCACCGCGTTAGTCAAGTTGTCCGGCACTACTTCGACCAGCTTGGCTTTTGGGAGATTGAAACGCCCATGTTAGCTAAAAGCACGCCGGAAGGGGCAAGGGACTTTCTTGTACCCAGCAGGCTGCTTAAAAACTGCTTTTATGCTCTGCCGCAGTCGCCGCAGCTATTCAAGCAAATTCTGATGGTAAGTGGCATTGACAAATATTTTCAGATTGTCCGTTGTTTCCGTGACGAAGACCCAAGGGCAGACCGGCAGGCCGAATTTACACAGATAGATGTAGAGATGAGCTTTGTTGATAGCGATGATGTAATCAGAGTCCATGAAAATCTTGTCGCCAAGATCTGGAAAGAAATCCTAAATATAGATGTCGCTACACCTATGCAGCGGATAACCTATCAGGAGGCTATGGCTGACTATGGAATTGATAGACCGGACCTGCGCTTCGATATGAAGCTGCATGATATATCCAATATTGCCAAACAGAGCACATTCAAGGTGTTTACCTCGGCCATTGAAAGTGGCGGCATTGTTAAAGGTCTTTGTGCACCAGCCGGCGAGAAATATTCCAGAAGTGATATCGAAAAGACGCTGACCGAATTTGTTGCTGATTACGGCGCCAGGGGTCTGAGCTGGGCCAAGCTCAAAAATGAAGATGGAAACCTCACATTCATCGGCGGTCTCGGCAAATACTTTAACCCAGAGCAGCAGCGGCAGATAAGCCAGCAGTTCGGGGCAAAGGACGGCGATCTGATTTTATTAGTCGCTGATAAAGAGCAAATCGTCAATAAGGCTCTGGCTCCTTTGCGATGCAAACTTGGCCGGGAACTGAAGCTTTATGACGAGGATAGCTTCCAGTTTGTCTGGGTGGTTGGCTTTCCACTTTTTGAATGGAATGAGCAGGAAAACCGCTATGATTCTCTGCACCATCCGTTTACTGCTCCTATCGTAGAGGATTTGGATAAGCTTGATACAGACCCGGTTGGAATCCGCTCGCAGGCCTATGACATTGTGGTCAACGGCTCGGAGATCGGCGGCGGCAGTATTCGTATTCATAATCCAAAGGTTCAGGCTAAGGTTTTTAAGCTGCTCAATATCTCTCAGGAGCAGGCGGAACGGCAATTCAGCTTCTTTTTACGTGCTTTGGAATACGGCGCTCCGCCGCATGGCGGTATAGCCTTCGGTTTAGACAGGCTCATTATGTTACTGACAGGTACAGACAACATCAGGGACGTAATAGCATTTCCCAAGACTCAGAGCGGCCAATGTCTTTTGACTGATGCACCCAGCGAGGTGGATCAAAAGCAGCTTGACGAGCTAAGCTTACGGACGCAAAAGCATCTACGCGCGATTGAGCAGGAAAAAAATACCGCATAAATATAAGGAAGAAATCCCACGGTAAATCACGGGATTATTTGTTGTTAATTATCAGGAGGGATTAAAATGCCGGAACAGGTACAAAACTGGACGACAGCAGCTTACCTTGTAGGCGTGCCTATATTGCTTGGCCTTGTAGGTCATTTCTTGGTCTTTAAGGTGCTGCATAATATAGCAAAACGCTCCAGTAGCGCCGTCGATGACTCATTGGTCAGACGTTGCTATCGGCCATTACAGTGGATTGTCGTAGTTTTTGTGATTCGTCTAATTCTGCCCTCTGCGCTACCTGAGCAAACACGAACAAATGTAAATCACATCCTTAGCCTGTTGCTTATCGCTTTGGTATCGTGGCTGTTGGTTAAAACAGTGTATGTGCTGGAAGATTACGTCATCAGCAGGTTTGAAGTTGGCGTTAAAGACAATCTAAGAGCTCGCAAGATTCATACTCAGTTAAAGGTCCTCAAGCGAATAGTTATCATTCTGGTCGGAATTATAGCGATGTCTACAATGCTGATGACCTTTCCAAAGGTTCGGCAGTTAGGCACTGCTATTTTAGCTTCCGCTGGGATAATCGGTATCGTTGTGGGTATGGCTGCTCAGCGGACTATAGGGACATTTATTGCGGGCCTTCAGATAGCTTTTACTCAGCCGATCCGCGTTGACGATGTCGTTATCGTGGAAAACGAATGGGGCAGAATAGAAGAGGTTACCTTAACATACGTAGTAGTTAAGATTTGGGACCTGCGAAGGCTGATAGTCCCTATTACGTACTTTATTGAAAAGCCGTTTCAAAACTGGACTCGCGTCACAGCGAATATCTTGGGGACAGTGTTTATCTACGTTGATTACACGGTTCCCATCGACGAAATCAGAGAAGAGCTTGGCCGTATTTTGAAACAGTCGCAGCTTTGGGACAGCAAGGTTTGTGTGCTGCAAGTAACTAATGCGAGCGAGCGTACGGTTGAGTTAAGGGCGCTTATGAGTGCTGCAGACGCGTCGAGCGCGTGGAGCCTACGCTGTGAGGTAAGAGAGAAGCTGATAGAATTTATCCGTGATAAATATCCGCAGTCTTTGCCGAGATTGAGAATAACGAAATAAGCGTAAATCGTCTTACGGTTGCGAGGCTCGTTTCGTCAAACGTTTAACGATAAACGTAGCCGTGACGAGCTGCGCAACCGTTCTCCGTCAGGAGTCCCAAGTCCGTAAGGACTCCCAAGGAGGACAGCGATTTACTTTAATAGCAACCGCAATCGTGAAACGAATAAAGAAATAAATGTACGATGCGAATTAATTTAAAAAATTGGAGTAGATTGCTACGAATTCTGCGATTGCGGCCTCTTTCGTTGGCGGTGAAGTGTCAATTGATGTTCGGCTTGGCGGTGCTGTTTACCTTAGTGCTCGCTCTTATTCTGCCCTACATCTGGATGCGACAACTGATAAAAACGGATTACCTTGATACTGAGCGGGCCAGAGTTGAAACGCTGCTGTTAAGGCAACACTTTCAGCCCCGCCCAGCGCTGGGCGGGGATAAAAACGGTGATTCCCTTGCTCCTCTGGATAAAGCCGGTCATATACTGGACCCTAACAATCCCCGCATATACTGGATTCGCTTCGCCAGAGAAAGTGGAAAGGCCCAAAAACAGCTTCAAAAATTAAAAGACAAGCAGCAAAGAATAATAGAATCATTAAAAGACGAAGAAGGTAGAAACGACACGATCAGTTTTGAGAAAAGGAAAGATATCTATTATAGCGAATATATAAGAATCATCAGAGCAAACGATAACTGCATAGGCTGTCACAATCCCCAGGGCTCAGCGAGCCCTTTTAGCCAGAATGAATTGATAGGTGTGGTAATTATTCGAAGCCCAGCCAGCGAAGTCAGTAAGACGAAACTGCTAAATTGGGTCTGGGTGAGCGTAGCCGGACTTATAGCAGGCACCGGCGCAATAATTGCGTTTTACTGGATCACGCAGCGAGTGATCCTCAGCCCAATACGGCAGCTTCGGGCTTTGGCAAATAATGTCGCGGATGGTAACCTCAATATAAGAAGCGCTATACAAACCGGTGACGAATATGAGAAACTTGCCAGCGCTTTCAATCACATGCTGGACGGCCTGCAGGCGGCACAGGAAAAACTACGGCGGGCGAACCAGCAGCTCGATGCAAAAATAGCAGAGCTTTCGGAGCGAAATATTGAGCTTTTTAAGGCTAATAAATTAAAGGGCGAGTTCTTAGCTAATATTTCGCATGAGTTTAGAACACCACTTAATGCGATACTCGGCTTTGCGCAGATGTTGCGTGAAAAGCCCGGCATATTGCATAAAGACAAGACCAGAAAGTACGCAGAGAATATCATCAGTAGCGGAAATAGACTGCTGGGCATGATTAGTGACCTGTTGGAGCTGGCCAAGACCAGAGCCGGTAAAGTGGAGCTGCATATAGAAAAGACGTCTTTACCAGAAATTATCGACGTAGCAGTGGCGTCTTTTTCTCTGCAAACGAAGAAAAAGAAAATCAAGGTCAAAGTGGTGATTGAGCCAAACCTGCCGAATCTTATGACTGATGCCGGTAAGGTTCAGCAGATAGTGTATAATTTTATAAGTAACGCGGCGAAATTCACGCCTGAGCGCGGCAGGATTGAAATTTGGGCTGGTTCATCGCCGGTGGTAAGTAGCATTGCTTCCCCGCCCAGGGGCTCGGTCGAGGTGACTTCGGGTGGCTTGGTTGAGCCGGGGCTGGGGCCACGTTTCGTTCGGATTGCGGTAAGCGATACCGGCAGTGGTATTGCGGAGGGTGACAGGGAAAAGATTTTTGAAAAGTTCCGGCAGATCGATGGCTCTCTGACGCGCGAGACTGCCGGCAGCGGCCTGGGACTTACTATATGCAGGGAGTTGGCCGTTTTGTTAGCGGGAAGTATCGGCTTGGAAAGCGAGGTTGGCAAAGGCTCAATATTCTGGCTCGACATTCCAGTGACACTAACAAAGGAAACATCAAATAACTCCACGTAAAACGTGGGGCTAAATAAATTATAAACAAGTAAACAACTACGGGTTAAAACCCGTAGCATTTGCCGCAACAGGCTTTGCCTGTCCGCCTTTGGCGGATAACTTCATCTACGGGTTTAAACCCGTAGAATTGCGGCGGAGTATTAAAAACATGAATTTGAACAATTTTATCGAAACCGAAGATTTGACCAAGGTTTACTCGACCGGCAGGATCGAGGTCGTCGCGCTGAAGGATGTCACTTTATCCGTCAGGAGGGGCGAATATCTTGGTGTAACAGGACCTTCCGGTTCAGGCAAATCCACTTTGATGAACCTCTTGGGTGGCCTCGATACACCATCAGCCGGTTGCATCAGAGTTGATGGCAAATACATTTCAGATTTAAACAAGGAAGAATTGGCTATTTATCGTCGCTGCCAGGTCGGCATGATATTCCAGTCATTCAACCTTATTTCATCCTACACTGCGCTCGAAAATGTGGCTTTTCCATTGCTTTTTGCGGGTGTTGCCAAAAAAGAAAGAAAAAGCCGAGCTGAGCAGGTGCTGACGAAGGTAGGATTGGGCAATCGTAAGGGACATTTGTCGACAGAGCTGTCCGGTGGAGAGCAGCAACGGGTGGCTATCGCTCGTGCTCTGATTAACCAGCCGAAGATTTTGTTGGCGGATGAGCCGACCGGAAATTTAGACAGCAAGACGTCACGGGCGATTGTACAGACGTTGTCGGACTTGAACAAAAATCAGGGCCTGACCGTGATTATGATCTCCCATGAGGAGTCTTTATTAGCAGAGTTTGCGGATAACGTTATTGGCCTTTGTGACGGAAGAGTTGTTTGACAGGAAAAGGGATGAAAATTTCTGACTATATCGAGCAGTCTTTCGCCAATCTATGGAAGAAAAAACTCCGTACCTTTCTCACTACATTCGGCGTGGTAATAGGAATTGGAGCGCTTGTATCCATGATTTCTTTCGGCAAGGGCGTCCAGAAAAATATCTCCGAGCAGTTTAAGGAGATGGAGCTTTTTAATTATATTAGTGTTTCTGCGTCATCGTCCTCGAGGGAAAATCACCACGACCCCGACGAACAGCCTTCTGCAGAGGATGAATATTTAGCTCCACAATCTATTGGGGTGTCAGAGCCAAATATTCTTGACGATACCTTCATTCGTAAAGTAACTCAATTAAAAGGCGTCGAGTCTGCCTTTCCGGAGGTTCGTTTTCCAGCTATGATTAGATTTAAGGGGAAAGAGGAGTTCACGTTCATTCAGGTTCTGCCGGCTTATATTTGCCAATCAGAATTAATGAAGCTGCGAGCGGGCGAATCTTATACGTCTGATGATGCAAACTCTATTATTATAAGTGACTCCATGCTGCGCCGAATGAGGATTAAAAACCACCAGGACGTGATAGGTCAGGAGGTTGAGCTGTCGACGTTGACCCTTAACTTTAACTTTTTAAATCTTGCCAATATTGCATCTCTAACTGTGGGCAGGAGTGACCCAAACAGCAGATTAGTTAATAAGCTGCCTTTTGCCGGCAAGAAGTACACCTTTACTATTGTCGGTGTGGCGGAGCGGATGGGTTTCGGTGGAGCTATACCTTTACGAAGCGATGTTTATATTCCGCCCGGGCCTTCACAGCGGATGGAAAAACTGTCACTGACGAGTATATGGGACTTCTTTCAATCGCCGGGACGGATTAAGGGTTATTCCTCGGTGAGCGTGAGAGTATCTTCTGCGAAATATATTGAGCCTGTTAAAAAACAAATTCAGAACTGGGGCTTTAAGACC
>Ga0315532_1002950_pt1 | contig 11238 bp, 7 predicted proteins | sample SalMarWE160370MG_FD_203082 | JGI IMG/M metagenome (GOLD analysis project Ga0315532, IMG submission 203082) | Salt marsh sediment microbial communities from the Plum Island Ecosystem LTER, Massachusetts, United States - Salt Marsh Sediment WE1603-70 ... | reverse complement strand
TTGTATTGCGTCATGCGTATTGTGTATTGCGTTTTTATTCCGCAACGTATTTTGACCGTCGCCTAATCTGCGACGGCTAAACTACAGATTTTTGCTTTGCTTGTCGCCAGAACATAAGTATGAGAACGCCCAACACCACACAGCTCAAAGAATCACCCAGAAACCACAAATTGGGCATTTTCGTTATCAATCCTACTATAGCACAGACTATGCCTAAGAGAACTGAAGCTACGCCGGAGAATGGTACCAGCACGCCGTATTTCATAGGGTCAAGTGCCAGAATTATGAAAAATACGCCCACCAAAGCATACGTGGCTGACATCAGACGAGCCGCATACACGAATACCGGCGAATCCGGAAGCGATTCAATCCCAAAGATTTTGGCAAAGGATTGCCATGCTGAAATAGGCAGGAACATTCCAAATACCGATAGCAAGCATAAAATACCAGCTATCCATAAGCAGATCTTTAATGCACGCATACGCATCTCCTTTCTACAATGGAAACTGTGTTAAATGACTTTTATAAGCTATATGCTATCGTCTTCTTGTTTTTTCGCACGACTTAATATTGGAAATTCCGGATAAAAAAAGATTTTTGAGATCAGTCAACGAGTATGAGACCGTAATAATTGGGGCATTGACGGGTTGTTCGCACGACTTCTATGGGCAGGTGCTGCTTTTTAACGGTGGTGAAAACGTCGATTCCGCAGGCTTCCATCGATGGGCGGGCGCGTTCGGGATGCCGACACTGCTGCTGTTCTACATCGCACTGCCGGCAGAAAGGGCAGGAGCCGGCACCAAGGCCGAAAGCCTTCCAGGCTCCACGCAGAAAGATGGCCCGCTCTAACTCGGCAATCATTGCTTTGATTTTCGCCTTACGGTCAAAGTGTATCAATATCGCTCTGTGTCAGACAGGTCTGTTTTCTTGGCCGCAGCTCGCCGCCGCGAAGCGCTATGGCGAAGCGGGGTTTTGCTTTTGCTGTTCACCTGAGACCTAATCATTTGTCTTGAGCGGCGTGGAAGTGTAAGATCTCGACGATTTTTCTATGTCCTTGCTGTTGCGCCAGTGACAGGGCTGTTTTGCTGTTGCCGTTTTTGGCGTTCACATCAGCGCCGTTAGCAACAAGCAGTTTGACTATTTCGACATGGCCTTCGTATGCCGCGAGGTGCAGAGGTGTAAAACCATACTTATCTGTTGCGTTAACATCGGCACCTTTGACCATAAGAAGATTGGCAACATCGGTTAGGCCATGATAGGCAGCGAGGTGTAAAGGTGTAATGCCCAATTTGCTTTTGGCTTTGACGTCAGCACCTTCTGAGATAAGAATATCGGCGATTTCTCTCTGGCCTATGCCGGATGCAGAGTGCAGAGGCGTCCATCCGGACCGGCTTTTTGCATTTACATTAGCACCATTAGCAATAAGAACTGTGACCATATTCTTTTGGCCGGCAAGAGCTGCAAAGTGCAAAGGCGTCTCGCCGTGCTCGTCCTGTGCATTGATGTCAGTGCCTTCATTGACAAACAATATTAGCTTGGCCGTGTCTCCTGTGTAAGCCGCCAGATGGATATTAGAGATTTGAGCACCTTTTGATAAGAGCATTTCAACCAATTTCTGATGGCCCCATCGCACAGCCAGATACAAAGGAGACTCGCCGTTTTTGTTTTCCAGATTCACATCAGCGCCGTTTTCAATTAACAGCTTGGCTACAGCCTGATGGCCATATCTGGCCGCAAGATGCAGGGCGGTTTGTCCGTCCTTATCTTGGGTGTTCACATCGGTGCCCCTTAAAAGGTGGATTTGGATATGGCTGACGTCGCCGGATGCAGCGGCTTCCTGAATCGAGGTAGGTAACTGTTCCCCGCCAGCAGCCATTGTTTGGTGGATTGAGGTGTATGGTTTCGTCTCGCATCCCACAACTATTAGCATTAACGCGTAGAATAGGCAGAGTAATTTTTGTGATTTCATTTGTTTTTGCCTCCTATAATTACATCTTAATCTTGGCTCAGCATCTGCGATTTCCGGTTGGCGGTCGGTAATTGGAAATCTTAAATCTCTTTTGTGTATTCATTATAAGTTAACAAATAAGTTAGCAAAGGTCAATATTATCTTAATTAAAATTAAGATTCCTGGTTGTCTCAGAGAAGTTCAGGTGCCTGTTGAGAACCTCAGGCAAGGTCAAATGGAGTGGATTTTTTCAGTCTCGATAAATTGATAGTTGCAGCTTCGCCTGGGCTGAATATTTGTTATAATTGTACTGAATAGTTATGCTCCTTTCCAAGATTGGTTAAAAACAGATGAAAGTTCAGTGCGAGCTATGTCCGAAGATGTGTATCATTCAGTCCGGCCAAAGCGGCGAGTGCCGGGTCAGAATCAATATCGACGGCGTTTTGCGGACAGTTGTATACGGATTTCCCTGCTCGATGCATATTGACCCTGTCGAAAAAAAGCCTCTCTTCCACTTCTTGCCGGGTAGCGGAATTCTCTCGCTCGCAACTGTCGGTTGTAACCTTCACTGCATGAACTGTCAAAACTGGGAGATATCACAAGCCAATCCCGAACAAAGCCAGGCGTATGCTTGTTCGCCGGAGAAACTTGTTGAGCTGGCAAAAGAGCATAAATGTCCCTGCCTTGCATATACGTATAGTGATCCAATTATCTATTATGAATATACATACGACACGGCAAAGCTTGCAAAAAATGTCGGCATACGCAACGTCCTTGTAACAGCAGGATATATAAATGAGCAGCCGTGGAGGCAATTGCTAAAATATATCGACGCCGCCAACATAGACTTGAAATTTATTTCTGATGACCTCTATCGGCGTATTTGTTCGGGAACGCTGAAGCCGGTACAGAATGCTTTGGTCGTAGCAAAGGCAAGCGGCGTACATGTCGAAGTTACGAACCTCGTTATTCCAACACTTAACGATAAGCCTGAGCAAATACGGCAGCTTAGCCAGTGGATTAAAGCAAACCTTGGCAATGATACGCCCTTGCACTTTTCGCGATTCTTCCCTCGCTACAAGATGCGGCACCTACCACCAACTTCGTCACAGACTCTGGAAATGGCTCACAAAATTGCGAAAAGCGAGGGACTAAACTACGTTTACATAGGTAATGTCACCAGCAAAGAAGGCCAGAATACATATTGTCCGAACTGTAAAGAATTACTTATTGAGCGCAGCGGTTATACTATCATGCGGAACAAACTGAAGAATGGCTGTTGTCCAGAGTGCAGCAAAGAAATATACGGAGTTTGGAGATGACACGCCGAAAATTTATTCAGAGACTAATAAGCATTGTTTTGGGTGTCATTGCGAGCGTTAGCGAAGCAATCTCAAAGTCTTCCATTTCAAAAGGTCACAACAGATTGCCACGTCGCTTCGCTCCTCGCAATGACTCTAAAGAAACACTTAAGGAACCACAATTCAATTGTACGCGTAAATTCGTGCGAGCAGTCAGGCTTGAAAAATATCCCGGCTCCATAAAGTCCTTGCAGGACATCTGTAAACAAAATAACTGGAGTGGCTGATATGAATAGACAAGACAAACGACAGAGAACAGACGACAGAAAACAGAAGACAAAGAAAAAAAATTTGTATTCTGACCCTTCGGCTTCGCTCAGGGCAGGCTTTTGGTTTCTGTCTTCCGTCTTCTTGGTGATTGTGATAGTAGGTATTGTTGCGGTATTTTTCTGGAGCAAAGGTGTTTTGAAAGAAACCTTCGCCAAACCCTCTAATGTTGTTTTTCGCTCTGTACTTGCCGACAGAGGATGGTACCCTGCCGATGCGAATGCCCTTAACAGGCAAATCGAGGGCTTCTTCCAGAAAGCCGATGTTAAGCCGATAGATAACGTTATTGCTGTTATCCTTCCTCATGCCGGATACGCTTATTCAGGCCAAACTGCCGCCAGTGCGCTAAAAACCATCAACAGGAAATATAAACGAATCGTCGTCATTGGCCCAACCCATCACCTTCCTATGGAAGAGATACTGAGTGTGCCGAGAGTAACACATTATGAAACGCCGCTGGGACAGATACCACTGGATGTGGAATTTATAAACAATCTTCTCAAATATCCGGTGTTTCAAAACGTACCATACGCACACAAATATGAGCATAGTGTCCAGATAGAGTTGCCGTTATTGCAGCACTGCCAGAAGGATTTCACAATAGTTCCGATTGTGGCCGGCCAATGCTCGCCGGGGACAATTAGAAAAGCAGGCTCAATTCTCCGAAGTTTTGTGGATAGCGAAACACTCGTAGTAGCAAGCTCTGATTTTACCCATTATGGGCCAAGATTTAGCTATGTACCTTTCACGGAAAATGTGCCTGAGCAAATCAAAAAGCTCGACATGGGAGCATACGAATATATAGCTAAGCTGGACAGCAAAGGCTTCCTTGAATACAGGCACAAAACCGGGGCTACGATTTGCGGTTATATACCTATCGCGGTGCTGCTTTCAATGCTGGATGAGAGCACAAAAGTAAGTTTGGCAAATTACGAAACATCTGGCCAGTTAACGGGTGATTTCAGCAATTCCGTCAGTTACTTATCCGTTGTCTTTTCGGGAGCATGGCCGACTCTTTCAGAAATCAAAACACAGGAAACCGATCTTAAATTAACCGAAGAAGACAAAAAGCAGCTTTTAACTTTAGCACGCAAAACAATAAGTTACGCTCTGGAGAAACAACGAGTACCAAAGGCATCCGAATTGGGCGTTACAGTCAGCGATGCAATGAGCAGTCCTCGTGCAGCTTTTGTGACGCTCACAAAAGCTGGCCGGCTGAGAGGCTGTGTTGGTGACATTTACCCGCGACAGTCTTTGTACAAATCGGTCATTTCCAATGCTATAAACGCCGCTTTTCACGATGACCGTTTTACTCCAGTTTCAGACGCCGAATATAAAGATATTACTATCGAAATTTCCGTGCTGACGGTGCCGCAGTCAATCGATTCGTATAATAAAATCCGAATCGGCACAGATGGTGTTATATTAAGTAAGAATGGTCATTTAGCCGTCTTTTTGCCGCAGGTTGCACCGGAATGGGGCTGGGACCTAAATCAAATGCTCACCCAACTATCTCTAAAAGCCGGCCTGCCTCCGGATGCCTGGAAAGAAGGTGCGAGCTTCTTGGTGTTCCAGGCGGATGTTTTTGGTGAAGAACCATGAAGTTTGCCAAGGCTTTTTTGATATTTGCTTACGGCCTATTTACCATTGCCGCCCAGTCCTTGCTTTTCCGGGAATTCATCACCACCTTTGAAGGCAACGACATAAGCGTTGGAATTTTCTTCAGCTCGTGGTTTTTGTGGGTTGCTCTGGGAGCAGCGCTTGTTTATAGAGTTAAAACCTTCGCTGAAAAATTGCTCAAAAATATAGAATTTCTGCTCCTGGTATTTCTGCCGGCCTTTATCTTAGAGTGGATATTAATTGTCCAGGCTCGCGAGCTTGCAGGTGTCGAATCCTACACTCTATTATCTATACGGACTATTTTGCTGTTATCAATAGTGATTAACGCACCCGTTAGCGTCATCACAGGAATGTTGTTTCCGATAGCCTGCCGATGGCTTTACCCCGTTAGAAACCCTATAACATCAGATAATCCTGACCGAAAAGATATGTTTTCTAACGGGGTAAAGAAGTACGGTGACGTAGCAGTCAGCCGTGTCTATATAATCGAGGCTGCAGGCAGCTTTCTCGGCGGCACCGGAGCAACTGTACTTCTCGGATTAGGCGTAAGCTCAGCAAGAATTTTCTTTATATTGGCTTTTATTCTGTCTTTGTCGGTAGCATGGATTCAACTCATCAAGACGCGAAGATGGGCTTGGATTTTTGTGCCGGTACTTGTTTTAGTTTCTCTCGTCTCTGGAGCCGATAATTACTTGTCCCAGCAAATCCGAATAATAAAATGGAACAAGTTGCTTGCCGAAGGCCGGCTCGAAGGCTCGTTCCAAACGGCACAGGCTGAGTACCTTTACGGAGACTATCGGGGCCAATGGGTAGCTATTCGGCAAGGTAGTACCTGTGAAGTCCTGCCCGATTACGAATCAGCCGGTCGAATTGCAGCTATTAGTCTATGTCAAAGACCCGATGCGACGAGAATTCTGGTCATCGGCTCAGGATTAAGTCTTTGTCGACAATTCCTGCGGTTGCCGCAGACCGAAATCGTAACATGGGCACATTGTGACAATGAATACGTGCGGGAGATTAATTTTATTTTACCAGCGGAGTTCAGAATTAATGACAAGCGATTCAACGCTGAAGCATCAGATATTCGGTCGGCGTTAGCTGAGAAAAGATTATTTTATGACATAGTAATTATCAATCTGCCCGATGCAACCAGCTCGGTTTTAAACCGCTATTATACACTTGAATTCTACAGTCAGATTAAAGAGGCGCTACGGTCCAATGGCGTGTTGGCGATACGCGTAGCGGGCGGAGAAAATATCATGGGCACCGAGCTAATCAACCTCGGTGCATCGACAAAATTGACACTGGCAAAGGTTTTTTCGCAACTTGTTTTAACGCCTGGTGATGACACATGGTTTATCGCATCTGATTCTAAAAACCTTACCGGCCAGCCGGGCACTTTGCGAGACCGCTTTGCGGCGATAGATGGTGGAGCCGATATTTTTCCTCCACAGGCTCTGCTTTCGGTCTATTTGCCGGACCGGGCTGCTACCGCTCTGGAGAGCTATGCGGGCGCGGATTTACCTGAAAGCTTGTTGATTAACCGTGATTCCCGGCCTCTAACACATCTATACAGCTTGTTGTTGACGGCAAAGCAATCCGGAGCATCGGTTACCAGATTGGTTAAATATTTGGCCTTAACAGGCCCGCTTGTTTTTATTATCCCCATTTTAGTTTTTTTAGTTTTACGAACCACTTATGTATCGTCGTGCGTCGTGCGTCGTGCGTCCTCTCGACCTTGCTCGGGGCAGGCGTGCGAGAATCTTGACACAATACACAATACGCAATACGCAATACGCAATACGAGTTTCGACAGTTCATTTCTAATCTTCTCGGCCGGCCTGGTGGGAATAGGGGTGGTAATCGTCCTGATGTACCTGTATCAAACACGTTTTGGCTCACTGTATTTGTACATCGGGATTATCTCTTCTTTGTTTATGGTGGGCCTAACCGCCGGTGCAATCCTAAGCTCGTATCTCGTGAAGCGCATTTCGTATCTCATTTCAATTATATTTGCGGTGGTTATCGCGCATGCACTAATCCTCACTGTAATTTCTTTTTGGCCAGACCAAGGGTGGACGCATCTTATTTTTGCGATTGTATTTATATTGTGTGGTGTATGCGCCGGCTGTTACTTTCCACTCGGTGCTCAGCAGCTCAGCTTGTGCCGCTATGGCAGCGGTTCTGCTTTTGAGACAGGCCAGATCGGCAGCAAGCTCGAAACCGCCGACCACATCGGCGCCTCAGCAGGCGGATTACTTACCGGCCTTGCGCTTGTGCCTGTGCTTGGTACAAATGTAACTCTTTTTGTATTTATCCTGCTTCTTTTGGCTAATGTCCCGCTCGTTGTATTGAGAATGTATAAGCCGGAAGGTTTTGGATTCGTAATTCCGGATGTCAAATTTCGATTGCATAGGCTTGGCTTCATTTTATTTGGCATTGGTGCTACAGTTATCCTGTGCTCGAATCTGCTGGCTACCGTTAGCGCAAGACTGACTCCGTCGCTTTCACGGCATTCGGCTCAAGCGCTTGCCGGCGACTTGCATCTTGAGAAAAAATCAGCAGTTCTTAGTGACAGTACTCAAAATATTAATTATTTCATAGTTTCTGATGCCAACAATCAACTGACCGGTTATATTTTTAGCTCCGAAGACCTGGCGCCAGAAGTACGTGGCTTCGGTGGAAAGATAAATCTTGCTGTTTATGTGGACCCTAACGGCACGCTAATTGACTTCCACATAATACGGTCAAATGAAACTCCAGCGTATCTTGAAATGCTTAGACAGTGGCGCGAGCTTCTCAATGGTCGTCATCTTCTTGAGTCAGAGCCGTTCGCCGATGTAGATGCGGTAACCGGCGCGACCATAAGCTCTAAAGCGATCCTTGCGGCACTTGAGACATCAGGCCAGAGATTTGCGACGCAAATTCTTAACAAATCTCTTCAACCGCAGTCGAAAGAGCAAACTCACTGGGCCAACTATCTGCCGGACGCATACGGAATATATCTGATGGCTGCTTTTGTGCTTGCCTTGATTGTCTCTTATCGCGGCGGATTTTGGAGCAGGCTGGTGGTGCTTGTGCTTACTCTCGTCTTCGGCGGCATCATTTTGAATGCCCAGTATTCCAGCGAACAAATATCCTCCATATTGTCTTTGCATGTCCCTGCTGTAGGATTTTCCGGCGCGTTTTTGTTATTAGCCGCAATACCACTTTTAGTAATAATCTTCGGCAATATTTATTGCGGCTACATCTGTCCTTTTGGAGCCGCACAGGAGCTGCTCAGCTATATTGTTCCCAAGAGATTTAAAAGCCAATTGACTATCGAAACGATGCAAAAGGCAAGATTTGTCAAATATGTGGTTCTTTTTGTTTTAATAATTATATTTTTTGTTTCAAGAAACCGAACGACACTCGTGTCGGATCCCCTCATTTCATTTTTCAACCTGCCCGCCGTACCATCCTTCAGAAGTATCTTCTCTTACATTGGATACTCTGGGCAGGCGGGCTTGAAATTTTGGCCGTCTATGAGCAGCTCAATGCTGGTGATTGCAATGATAGCTTTGATAGGCTCACTTTTTTATACTCGCTTCTGGTGTCGATATTTGTGCCCGGCTGGCGCTTTCCTATCGCTGCTTAATAACATTGTTTTGTTAAGGCGTTTTTTACCGCCAAAAAGATTTGCCAAGTGTGAATTTGGCCTTACCGCCAGGGACAATACTGATTGCATATATTGTGACAGATGTCGGTACAGAAGACAGAAGACAGAAGACAGAGGGCAGAATGTTGTGGCGCAATACGACATACGCAAGACTCACTACGAAATAGCTCCACTTAAACTGCTCTCTCGCTACTTTGTAGTTGTTGTACTTATAATAGGGATATTTATATCGGCTGTTTCTATAAACAGGTTCCGGTTGGTCTCCGGCCTAAGCCAGCCAGTTGTTTCGGTATCCTCCGGCGGCCAGCCGAGAGATGTCGATTTGCAGCGTGTTCGTACTATGATTGAGCAGAAAAGGCTTTCCGACCGAGAAGCAGAGTTCTACAAATCTCTCGAACCAGCTCAAGACAGCAAGACAGAGTAACAATCTCCATATAAGTTTCTGTTGCTTACCGTCGGGGTTAGGCCGTATCTCTCACGGGCACGGTTAAAAACAGAGATGAACTTTTTTACTCTGCGAAGTCCCTTAGGGACGAAAAACGAGTAGTTCGTGAGGTTTCGTATTCAGTGGAGCTCGCCCGCCAGCGACAAGGGCGGCAAAGGTTCTTGAAAAACTGTAGCAATTAGAGTATAATTATTATTGTCCACATAATCTGGAATCAGATCGAATGTTTGGGAAAAAAGAGGGATGAAAAATGCAAAAGAGAAGAAGATTTAATACAAAAAAGTGCGTTTCAGTGGCGGTTTTATCGATACTAACAGTAACAATCTGTTTCGCATCAGGCGGATGTGGCGAGAAAATGGCCCGAATTGAGCAAAACCAGATCGAATTGCATGAATTATTCCAGCTCAATACTCAACTGATGACCGACAATATGAAACGTATAGAGAACAATTATAGCCAACTGCACGTCGCAGTAGAAGATGTGCAGAATGGCGACAAGAAACAAACTAATGATATAATAGCTGCAATTGGACAGGAGCAGGCCTCGCTGCAGGACACACTGCAAATACATCACCAGCGGTTGAACAACTCTATAGTCGGGCTCGAACGCAATCAGAGTGTATTGCAAGGAGGGATAGAAGGTCTAAACACCAGTGTCTTGCAAGTGAATGAAAGCACAGTCGACCACGAAAAGAATTTAATGCAACTGCAGCAAAGTCTTCAGAACAACAATAAAGAGATGGCTAACATTATGGATGTAATCGGCCAGAGACAGCTTAGATCTGAAGAAAGGATTCAAGGTAACATCCAATCGATAGTCGATACATTAAAAGATGTTCAGCAGAGCCAGGCCGCAGTGCAGGAGCAGATTACATCTATGCAGGATAGAAGTGAGCAAAACAATAGCAAAATAATAGCTGCTCTTGAGCAGATGAAAGCCACACTTTCTCAATTGCGGGCACAAATTAACTCATTATCACCACCCAAGAATGCATCTTCTTCAGAGATTAACAAATAAATTTGAATATAGCTGTTCAATTACAAGAGCACCTGAGATTGTGGATAACCTGTTAATAACTCAGCCTGCATTTTAGGATTTACCTGCTCCGGTATCAAAACCATTTGCCGAAATTGATGCTGTTTATTCCCGCCATTCGCCCAACATGTCCGAAATTGAATACTTTCTCTCATAACCTGTTTTTTTAAAAGAAGTTATATGGTATAAGACAACGTTAGAAATGCCAAATGCAGGCTAAAATCCAGGATAGACAGTATCATCCGGCTTCCCTCAAAAGCGCGTAGCATCTCAAGAAGAGGAAAAATTAGTGGATAATCTGTAGAAAGCTGCCCTTAAAACACGAGGAGGCACAAAGTTCGTGAAACGGTTGCGGTTGAGCGGCTCGTATCGGTTGCGTAAATCGTTATACGTCTCTAAAAACGCAACCGTTTAACGATAGACGAAACGAGCTGCGCAACCGATTGACGAACAACGCAAACAGTCTTTGCAATGAATCAGTGATTTTCTAACGGGTTGATAGCAGCGATTTTCTTTTTTAGCATTTTGCAGGCTGCTATCGGGTCCTTTGCTTGGGTAACCGCGGAACAGACTGCTATACTGCCGGCACCAGCTTCTAAAACATCTTCAACATTGTCCACGGTTATGCCGCCTATCGCGACATTAGCTATGCCGGTATCAGCGAGTTGCTTTGTGCCTTCCCTAACATAGTCCAGCCCAACAGCTTCCACGGCTGGTTTTGTCACTGTAGAAAAAACGGGTCCAAGACTCACATACGTCGGATACTCGCTGCAGGCTGAATTCAACTGCTCGAGCGAATGTGTGCTCTTGCCGATAATCAGCGGAGATGCCTGCAGCTTGCGAACCTGTTCAACCGGCAAGTCATCCTGCCCGAGGTGAACGCCATCAGCACCGGCCGCAATC
>Ga0315532_1002947_pt1 | contig 11242 bp, 13 predicted proteins | sample SalMarWE160370MG_FD_203082 | JGI IMG/M metagenome (GOLD analysis project Ga0315532, IMG submission 203082) | Salt marsh sediment microbial communities from the Plum Island Ecosystem LTER, Massachusetts, United States - Salt Marsh Sediment WE1603-70 ... | reverse complement strand
GTGGGGGAGATAACGACGGTGGAGCCGGGGGTCCCGCACATAATGGTCGTGGAGGACGACATAACCACCTTCGAGTGGTGGGACGGCGACTTCATAGCCGAGCCCTGCCGGGGCGAGTTCAAGGAGTACACCGAGGGCAGGCTGGGCACCGAGCACTTCAAGAAGTAGCACAGCCTCCAAACCAATCCACACCCATACTTTCTTTATATTCAGGCCACGTTAAACACCCGATGAGCCTTGGATGACCATGGCACGGCCCGAGACACTTTCTACTTCAACGTCCACGGCGAGGTAAACACCAGGAAGACCATAGAGCTGGCCCATGAGAGAGCCACCCTGCTGGGCATAGACAAGGCAGTGGTCGCGTCGGAGACCGGCCTAAGCGCCCTAGAGGCGCTCAAGGTCTTCAAGGACGTGGAGGTGATCGTCGTAAGCTCCGCCGCAGGCACAGAGGTGGAGGATACAGCGATAGGAGACCTGCGCATAGGCATACCCGACGAGGAGATACACAAGAGGCTGACCGAGGGAGGCGCCAGGGTCGTCAGGGGCACAGACCCGTTCTGGAACCTGGGCGCCCACACCCTGCTCGTGGACACGGGGAAGCTGGGTATGATGTTCCTCAAGACCCTCACCTCCGGGCTCCACGTCTGCATGACGGCGGTGCTGGAGGCTACGGACGCGGGCTACCTCAAGGCCGGAGAGGAGGCGGTGGCCATGGCCGGCAGCTGGGTGGGCCTGGACACGGCCATAGTGGCCAGGGCGGCGAACAGCGTCCGCTTCTTCGACGAGTTCGAGGTGCTTAAGCTCATATGCAAGCCCCGCCGCGCCCGCCACGCGTGGCCCGTGGACCAGAAGACCTGGGTGGGGGACCTAGACAAGTACAGGCGGTTCACGGCTTGACCCGTACACCAAACGCCATAGGGGACGGCGGCACACGGCTATTAGTCTAGCCTCTCCAGCGCCGCCGCCACGATCAGCGGGAACACTATGGTTACGTCGCCGAAGATTGTGCTGGTCCTGGACTCCAGGCTGCCGGCCTTGAGCTTGCCCCACGTGATGGACTCCTTGAGGGGCGCCCCGCTGAGGCTGCCGTCCTCGACACGGGCGGTGCTTATCTGTACCGCCGCGTCGAGCCCCTCCCTCAGTGTGTGCATGTACTGGGCGTGGTGCTTGGGCGTCCCACCGCCCAGTATGATGGCGCCGGACTTCTTGGCGTCGTAGACCAAGTCCGCCAGCAGGTCGAAGTCCTTGAGGGGGTCGAACTCCAGCTTCGCTTGTTTGCTGTACATCCAGAGCGGTATCCCCAGCATGCTGTCCAGAAAACCGGGGCTGAAGATGGGCACGTTTTTCCTAGCCGCTGCGTAGATTATGCTCTCCTCGTCGCGGAGCCGCAGCCCCACCTCCCTGATGAACTCGTGGAACGCGATGCCCGTTCTAGTCTCCTCGGGGATGTCGTCGAGGATTCCTCCTATGAAGCCCTCCAGGTCCGCGAAGACATGGCTCTCGATGAATATGTCGTAGGCCCGGTTGTAGCCCTCCCCGTATAGTTCCTCGTCGTCAACGTTCACCGTGCCCACGAGGTGGCCCCCGCCCATGGCCTCCACCAGGTCGTGGACCATGTTGGCCCCGTTGGTGACCACGGCGTCCACGTACCCGTCCCTAATCAGGTCCCTGAACACGAGGCGCATCCCGCCAGGCACCAGAGGCCCCGAGAGCGTTATGAAAGTGGTGTAGTCTGGGTCGCCGAACATCTCGGCTACAATCTCCACGGCCCGTCCAACCCTGCCCGCACCGATGACGCCTGCCTTACGCATCTCCTCGGCGAGCTCGCCGACGGTCATGCCGCCGTGGAGCCGCATCTGGTGTACTCTCTTCATCGGTGCGCCTTCAGTTCTTGACGCGCTGGATCTTCACCCTTTCCATGATGATCCAGTACTCGACGTTCTTCCCGGCCGCAAGCTTGGAGGCCATCTCCTCGTCCGCCGGCATGGAGACGTCCATCATCTCGTAAGTCTCCAGATCCATTATCTGGACGCTTCCCGGCCCCAGGTTGATTATCTGCCCGCTCCTCTTGTCCACGATGGGCACCTGGATGTTGGTGTCCGTGCTGCTTACGAAGCTCTGTTTCCTGCCGTCGAACAGGCTGATGGCGGTGCACCTGAACTTGGCGCTGCCGTGCTTGCCCGGCTTGCTCTTCTGTATGCTGACGATCTGGCTGGGCTCGTCGTTGATGATGGCGTAGCTGCCTTCCCTGAGTTCCCCGACCTTGGCTATCCTGTATGACATCTGTACACAACGTTCCTTGGGTTTACACTCAAAGTGTGGTTAAAAAGTATAAAGGTAGCGAATGAGCGTCTTCTTAGTCTCTCCTAGCCTTGTGCTTGGTTATGGTGAAGGTGACGGAGGAGCCCACCACCTGGGCGTCCGGGGTCACTCCTATGACTTCCCTGAAGAATGCGACGATGTACTCCTTGAGGAATATGCTCCACCCGACGCCCTGGTTGTGGCTCAGGTGGAGGATGTCCTTATCCTCCCTCTCGTAGAACGTCGTCCTGAACCACCCGCCGTTGTCCCCGAGGAGCTCGGTTATGTACCAGAGGGCGTTCTCGTAGGTGACGGGCAGCCCCCTCCTCAGTATGAACTTCTTGGGCCGCTCCGTCCCAGCCGACCTCGCGATGGCTATTATCTCACCCTCATCTAGGACCGAAAGCAGCTCAGAGAAAGTGTCAGGGGCGATCGTGACCGCGCCTAGGTTCTCGAAGAACCTGTAGCTCACGCAGTACTTCCGGAGGATGCGGTCAACCAGCGTGTTGACGCTGACGCCCTGCCTATCCGCCTCGTACCGTAGCACGTCGTCGTACGCCTCGTCGATGCGCACGGTCCGAGTGACCGTGGAGTCCTTAGCTATGGGGTCGTAGACTGTCATGGTTGCAGTTGAACACAACAGAACACAGCTATATAAGTTATCTATTAAAGGAAAGTAACTGTACACGCATAATTTATTAACCGCGTTGAGCTTGTCTCGCGGAAGCACCTTTTAGGTTCGGAGGCGACTGAAAATAAGATGCCCTAGCTGCGGAAGCGAGAAACTGATACATGACGTCAACTCGGGCGAGGACGTATGCGGCTCGTGCGGCCTCGTCGTACAGGCGACCATCATAGACACGGGCCCCGAGTGGAGAGCATTCAACATGGCGGAGAAAGAGAGCAGAGCGAGGACGGGGCACGCGCTCTCCTACACAATATACGATAAAGGACTTTCAACGGTCTTCCGACCAGACAAAGACGCGAAAGGCAACAGGCTGGACAACGATACACGGATAAAGATGACAAGGCTCAGGCGATTCGACAACAGGACGAAAATGGACGAGACATGGCAGAGGAACCTGAGCGTCGCCATGTCCGAGCTAGACAGGATGTGCACACACCTACACTTACCCAAGAACGTCAAGGAACGGGCGGCATTCATCTACCGCAAGGCACTCAAGAAAGACCTGCTGCGAGGCAGAAGCATCGACGGATTCGTCGGCGCAAGCCTATACGCGGCATGCAGACAGCTCAAAATACCGAGGCCGCTCAGAGAACTATCAGAGATAAGCACACGGGACCACCAGGAGATAGCCAGAACCTATAGGTTGCTGATAAAGGAGTTGAACATGAGGATGCCCGTGGACGACCCCATGAAGTTCGTCCCCGGGATAGCCTCGAAGCTAAAGCTTACACAACGCACCGAGCGACACGCCATCGACATACTAGTGGAGGCGGACAAGAGGAAGGGTCTCACCGGCAAGGACCCCCGCGGAATGGCAGCAGCAGCCCTGTACATGGCCTGCAACGAGACACAAGAGAAACGCATACAGAAGGACATCGCCGAGGCCGCCGGCACAACGGAAGTCACGCTCAGGAACAGGCTCCGAGGAATCGAGAGCCTGCTCCACGACTAACCCCCATCATCATCGGCTCCTACACTCTTCTTCATTCATACCGGGCGGGCTGTACCGTATCTCGGGGTCGCCGAGGCTCTCGACCACGCTCACGTAGCTGGACAGTAGACCTTCAGCTCTGTGCCTCATGCCCACCTCGTTTATCACGTGGTCTATGTGTAGCTGGGGCACGCGCCTGTAGGCTGCGGGCCTAACCACCCTGAGCCCCCTGAGCCTGAAGGGACGGCTACCTGGGTAGTCTTCCTCCGCCTGCTCGCAGCCGAACTTGTACCTGTTGTACTCTATGAGGCCCACGCCGCCGGGGACCTCTGCGGGGGAGACCAGCCTCATGGGGGTGAGCAGGTAGTTGTAGTTGCATCCGGTGCAGGTGAACCCGTTCAAGTAGTCGCCGCGGCTCACCTTGACCTCGACGCCGCGGAGCACGTTGTACCCGAACAAGTACCGGCCTGGGCGGTCCAGCGTGAAGCCTTCGCAGCCCCCGTCCCGGAGCCTCCACCTACGGTGGTCGAGGTACTTGAGCCCGACGCCCACCACGTCTATGACCTTCTTGTTGTCCAGCTCGCAGTACCTGGGGAGCCCGAGGTGGTTGAGCGTCACCTCCTCCTCCACCGTGTGGCACAGCGTGTTGTAGAGCCACAGCTTGGCCACCTGCTTCAGAAACGCGTGTAGAGCCGACTCCCCCACTGCCCGTGCCCCTGTGTTTGACTTGTGCCCGCGCTGAGACGTTTAAGGTGAACGCAGCCGGGTGACGGGGAGGGATAGATAAAACAGGGTCAGAACACGAGCTCGGACAGGCTGTTCCTCGTCTGGTTCGTGGCCGCCTCGCCTATCCGCTTGACGCCGGGGTCCCGCAGCGCATACTCGGCGTACTTCTCGTCGGTGTACTCGACCCTCATGGTGTACGGCGGGTCTAGGCGGAAAGGCTCCACGGAGCCCACCTTGTTCATCGCCCGTCGAGCCGCGTCCCTCACCGCCTCCTGGGCCTTCCCGGGGGACAGCGAGACCGCCTTCCTCACGGACAAGGCTCCCAGCTTCTCCTTCTCCTCCAGCGCCCACTTCACCGCCGCGGCCTCTATGCCGGGCACGAGGGCCCTGGCCTCGTCCACGGCCGCCTGGTCCCCGCTTACGAACACGGTGGGCACGCCGTGGACGCCGAACACCGCCATGTTCATGGCTATCTCCCCAATCCTCAGTTCATTCAGCCAGATGTTCTCTATGAAAGGCATGAAGCTGTGGGCTAGAACCCCCTCCGACCCGGCCATGCCGTGGAGCCCGTGGAGGAACATGGCGTCGAAGCTCTCGTCGATGCCCGCCGGGCCGGCGTCGCCCGCGTGCATCACCAGACTGCACTCGGGGTGCAGATGCTCAACGTCTAATCCGCCCGGGAAGGCCCCGTGGCCCGGCCAAGCGTAGACCTCGGTGGCGCCTCCCTCCAACGCGCCTTCCACGAGGGCGTTGAGTTCAAGGGTGGCCATCCTGATGGCCTGCCGGTAGTAGGCGCCATCCTCCATGCACTGCTTCTTGAAGTCCACCACCCCGGCGACGCCCTCAAGGTCGCATACAACGTATACCTTCACCGCTCATCCCCTCTTTCCACAGTAAAGGCTGGTCACCTAACGCTGTTAAGTACATTACGTCCGCTTGCTTGGCTCAACGAAGACCGTCAACTCGTTGCCGGCCTCCGCCCCGACGACCACGAAGCCCTCATGGATCTCTTCCAGCGAGTCCACCCTGCCCCTGTCCAGCCTGCACCCGAAGGGCCCACACTCGACCACCCTGATGCTCATAGCCGCTGAAACGCGGCTCAGGGTATAAACTCGACCGAGCGCCTCGCAGGTGGGTCCCACGTGAAACAGGGCCCCACGATTCAGCCGTTTCACACAGTTTTATATAGGATAGGCTGCACCTTTTCATGAAACGTCTCAGAGTTGATTCATTTGGACGCCAAGGAAGCGCTAGACAAGATTCTCATGCCCGGGAGCGTCGCCGTCATAGGCGCCAGCACGGACCCCTTCAAGTGGGGGTACATGCTGCTCAACGCCGTGAAGCAGAGCGGCTTCGAGGGCGACATCTACCCCATAAACCCCAAGGCCGAGGAGATACAGGGGCTCAAGTGCTATGCCAGCGTCAGGGACGTCCCCGGAGACGTGGACATGGCCTTGGTCGTGGTGCCGGCCCGCTTCGTGCCGTCGGTCTTCGAGGACATGAAGGCCAAGGGCGTCAAGGGGGCGGTGGTCATCACCAGCGGCTTCAGCGAGACCGGCGACGAGGGCAGGCAGATGATTCAGCAGATCAAAGACACGGCGGAGGGCAGCACCCGGTTCATAGGCCCCAACTGTATGGGCGTCACCAGCAGCAAGGCCAAGCTCAGCGCCCTCATGATCCCGTTCCTCCACGAGAGCGGCGACGTCGCGTTCATAAGCCAGAGCGGCGGCTACGGCCTCCAGCTCTACCTCAGGGCCTCCGCCATGGGCGTGGGGATAGGCAAGTTCATCAGCAGCGGCAACGAGAGCGACCTCAAAGGCTGGAACTACCTGGAGTACTTCGGCCAGGACCCCGACACCAAGATAATCACCATGTACATAGAAGGCCTCAAGGACGGCCGCAAATGGTACGAGGCGGCTAAGAGGGTCACACCAAACAAGCCCATCGTAGCCATCAAGGTGGGCGTCACCGAGGCGGGCAGCAAGGCCGCCGCCAGCCACACCGGCAGCATCGCCGGCAGCGACAAGGTCTACGACGCCGCCTTCAGACAGGCAGGAGTAATCAGGGCCTACGACGCCGCCGAGATGTTCGACTTCGTCAAGGGGCTCCTCTACTGCCCCCTGCCGCAGGGACCCAACATAGGCATCGTCAGCAACAGCGGCGGCGTCGCCGTGGAGACGGCAGACAGGCTCATCGAGAACGGCCTCAATGTGCCGACGTTCAGCGAGGAGGCCCAAGAGGAGGTGAAGCAGCTCATACCGGCGTTCGGCAACCCCAAGAACCCCGTGGACCTCACCGCTACGCTGAACATGAACAGCTTCCTCAACGTGCCGGACATAGTGCTTAAGCAGCCCGAGATACACGGCATGATAACCATCAGCCTGGGCACCAGCATCATAAAGACCATGTTCCCCGACGTGCCCGAGGAAGACCTCCAGGGCATGTACGAGTGGATAAACGGCACCCTGCTGAAGACCTACAACAAGTACGACAAGCCCGTCATAGTCATCGACCCGGCGGCGGACGTGGCGGGGGCGTCAGCCAAGATACTGGAGAAGGAGAAGGTGCCCGTCTACACAACGCCTGAGAGGGCAGCCGACGTCATGGGCGTCCTCTATAGGAGAAAGCTATACCTCGACAAGTTGAAGGTTGCCCTTTTACCTTAGTTTCTATTTTTAAAACGCCTGTATGCTGGAGTTGTCCTCCTCCACGAGCATGCCCCTTATCTCCCTTGGGTCGGCGTCGTCCCTCTGAAGCAGCTCCAGGTGCCTCTCCATCTTCCGGGTGTTGTCCCTGATGACGTTGATCAAGTCGCTGCTGAACTCGTTCCTCTTCTCCGCTATGTGGGTCGCCTGGTTGATCAATATTATCTGGTTCCTGATCTCCTGCTCAGCTATCCAGACGCCCTCACGTATCTTCTGCTGCTCCGTGAGCCTCATCTCGTACCTGACCTTCTCCTGCTCCCGTACGAAGTAGACGAGCATGAAGACGCTGAAAACCATGGTGGCGAAGACCAGCTGCTCAAGGTAGTATGTCTTGGAAAAAGCTCGCAGCCAAGGAACTTCGAAGTAGCTGAGGTAGACGGTGGCGAAGAACGTGGCGAGGCTGAACACGTAGCCCACGTAGATCACCCTGTACTTCCTCATGACCTCCCGGAAGATGCTCCTGAACTTGTCTAGGTGTGACAGCATCTGCTCTGAGGCGCCTACGGCATCCAAGACTCGTACCGTGTTTGCTGAGGAGGTCTAGCGTTAAATCGTGGTCTGTGTAGCTGTCGCCCACCTACAACATTGCAGACCACACTACCGCCCGAACACCGCGTTTAGGGCCTCCCCCACCGCGTCCATGAGCCCGTTGGCGACTCCCGAGCCCACTATGTCGCCGGTGTGCTCCCTGATAAAGCCGTAGAAGACGCCGACGCTGAAGGCGTAGAACCCCCAGCTCCACGACACGGCGAAGACGCCCTGCAGCGGCCTGAAAGTGTTCAGCGCCCTGTCCAGCCCGTACAGAGCAGAGGAGACCAGGAGCCCCGGCCCATAGGCCACGCCCTCGACGCTCCAGGGCCGCCCATACTCCTCGTTCACCGTGGACTGGATGTAGCCCCGGTAGAAGAGCTCCTCGGCGAAGCCGCCGAAAGCCAGCTGCCACAGGACCGTAGAGAACACCCCGAGGGACAGCCTCCCCAACGCGGCCCCCAAGACCAACGGGAACACAAGTACCAACGCGGCCAAGAGCAGGCGGACCCTGACGGAGGAGAACGGCCTATAGTTCTTCCCCGTGAGATGCCTGAGGAGCAGGAACAGCGCAAAAAACATGGTGACCGAGAGCACGAGGGAGCCGTCCGCGTACCGGTAGGCGGCCCCACGGGACGACAGCAGCGTGAGTAGCAGCCGGGGCCCCACAAGGAAGAGGCACCCCTTAAGCCCAGCGTCCAGGCTGGTCTCCCAACCACGCAGAGTCAAGCCGCGGGGCTCCAGCTCACGCTTCCGGAGGACCAACGCCAACATGGGCACCAGGACCATGAGGAAGCCCGTGAAGTAGCTCCACCCCAGCACCCGCCGCTCCCAACGGATCAGGCCCGACGCCCCCTCCAACAGTATGGTGATCAGCTGTAGAAACGAGAAGACGGCCAGCACCTCGACGACTGAGCGCCCCTTCATGGAGACACGTACCACCGACACGGATTTAGGGGTTTTCAAAGCATTTAAAGCCGGGCCGACGGGGGATAGGCTGTATGTTCGAAGGCGTCAGGCGAGCCTACGTGCTCCAGATCGCTTACATAATGGAGGTCGTCGAGGAGCTGGGCACCGACGAGGCCCTGAGGATGCTCGACGAAGCCGCGGAGAGACAGGGCGCCATAGTGGCCCGGGAGATGAGGAGGACGCTCCCCCCGGGCATGGATGTCCTAGACGTGGGCGCCGAGGTCTACCGCAGGTTCATGGCCGACGCCGGAGCCGAGATAACAGAGCACAGCCGAGACGAGGCGAGCGTCACCTTCCTCGTCAGGAGGTGCCCCTTCTACGAGGCGTTCCTGGACGTGGGGGTGGACTGCGGCATGTTCCTCAACGGGCTCTGCGGCAACCTGACCCTGCCCAGCATACAGCACACCCTGAGCCACTTCGACGAGAGGCTCCGCGTGGAGACCGTGGTGACCCGTGAGACCGCCGAGGAGATATGCCTGGAACGGGTGTACCTGCACGAGGAGTAACTCAAATACGGTGAACCCCATAGTTCTACCGTCATGGTTCTTCGTTACACCTCGGATATACTCGTCATAGGCACGGGCGGCGCAGGCTTGAGGGCCGCGGTGGAGGCTCATGAGAAGGGGGCGGACGTGCTGCTGGTCTCAAAGAGCCCCGCCGGCTACAACAACTGCACCATAGTCGCGGGCAGCGGCTACCTCGCCGCGGTGGGAGGCATGACCGCCGCCGAGCACAGGGAACGGACCCTCAGCGTCGGGAAAGGCGTCAACGACCCCAAGCTCGTCGAGGTGCTCACCGAGGAAGGGGGCAGACGCGTCCTGGAGCTGGAGAAATACGGGCTGGTGGTCAACGTCCGCCGCGGAGGGATACACGTCGGCGACGAGACCACCAAGCTGGGCCAAGGAATCACCCTCCCCATGGTGGACTACCTCCGGGGGATCGGAGTCGAGTTCGTCGAGAACGCCATCGTCACACGGCTCCTCAAGAAAGACGGAAAGGTAGTCGGGGCGGTGGGGTACAACGGCGACGAGAAGCAGCCCACAGTATTCCAGTGCAAGGCAGTCATACTGGCCACCGGCGGCGCCGGCGCCCTATACAAGCGCACCGACTGCCCCATCAGGACCACGGGCGACGGGTACAGCCTCGCCTACCACGCCGGCGCCAGGCTACGGGACATGGAGTTCGTCCAGTTCTTCCCCCTCGCCCTCGCCGAGCCCGGCGCGCCGCCGCTCCTAGTGGACGGCCCCGTCATCGAGGAAGGCAGGATAATGAACGTCCTCGGCGAAGACATCCCCGAGAAGCACGGAGTCACCGAGCGACCCTACATAGCGAGGAGCCGGGACCTCCTCTCCAGGGCCATGATGCTGGAGATAATGAAGGGCGGCGGAGTGGAGGGCGCGGTCCTCGTGGACGGCCGCGAAGTAGTCAAAAACAGCAAACCCGGGACCTTCTTCGGCATGGGAAGCTACGAGTTCTTCGTGAACAAGCTACAGGCACACGAGCGCCCCTTCAGGGTCGCCCCCCTCTCACACCACACCATGGGCGGCGTGGTGGCCAACACCTGGGGCGAGACAGACGTGGAGGGGCTATTCGCGGCAGGCGAGGTGGTGGGCGGGGTGCACGGAGCCAACAGGCACGGCGGCAACGCCCTCACCGACGTCACCGTCTATGGGGTCAGAGCCGCGGCAAAGGCGGTCGAGTACGCCGAGACCGTTAGCCACGAGGAAGTCGAGGAACTGGCCGATGAAGAAATACAGTACTACAAGAAGCTAACCGGGCGGGAGACCGGGTACACCCCTGGATCGATCATGAACGTGCTCAGGGAGACCATGTGGGAGAAGGCCGGGGTGGTGAGGGACAGCCAGATGCTCGTAGAAGCCTTCGAGAAGATACAGGAGCTGAGAGACACGACCCGGAGGCTCATGGCCCAACCCGGGAGACAGATGATACCCGCCCTAGAGATACCCATGGCGCTGGACGCGGCCGAGATGATAGTAAGGGCCGCCATGATGAGACGTGAGAGCAGGGGCGCCCACTACAGGCTGGACCACCCAGAGCAGGACCCCGCATGGGTTAAGACCGTGATAATCTCCAAGAAGGACTCGGCCATGCAGCTGGCCACGGCCCCCATAGGTGAGGCGTTTGAGTGACCTCGCCGAGAGGATAATGGCCGAGGTAAGGGACTCCGGCGACCCCGAGAACAAGGCCCAGCTGAAGCGGTACTTCAGGGAGCCCATAGAGAGCCACGGCCTCACAAGCCAGCAGTCCAAGGTCATAGCGAGGAAATACTACCCGGAGGTCAAGGGAGACCTCCCCCAAGCGATCCGCCTCACAGGGATGCTAATGAGCCATCGGAATCTCAGCTACAGCTCCGTGGCCCTCAGAATCCTA
>Ga0315532_1002932_pt1 | contig 11287 bp, 10 predicted proteins | sample SalMarWE160370MG_FD_203082 | JGI IMG/M metagenome (GOLD analysis project Ga0315532, IMG submission 203082) | Salt marsh sediment microbial communities from the Plum Island Ecosystem LTER, Massachusetts, United States - Salt Marsh Sediment WE1603-70 ... | reverse complement strand
TGTTGTGATTCATTCGATACCGTGGGATATAAGCTCCGTAAGACTTTATGCCGACCATGAATTAACCTCCTGATATAAGCTTTTTGGACCCAAGAGACTATGGCATAGAAGCTGTATGATGTCAAACTCGACAGGCTCTATTCTCCCAAAGTCAATAAAAGTCAATAATTGAAATGCTACACGAAAGCGTTTAGTAATGTTATTCTGAGGAGTTGTGATGAAATCGGGACAACGAAGCATATCTGAGATTCTTCGCTTCGCTCAGAATGACAAAGTAATGCTATTAAGCAATCTCCCACACATTGTTGACACATTTTCCAAGAAATGTTATCATCAAGCCCGATGTGATCCCCTCTCAAGGAAAGTACGGAAGGGATGTCAGTTCCGTGTCACGTTATTAAAAATTGCATTTGATTAACACATAGGATATGGTAAATTGTATGCAGATTTCAGAACAAACTAAACTATTACAATAAAAGATAAAAGGAGGTAACAAATGAAAATTGAGGACATCAAGAGTATCGGGGTTGCGGGTGGTGGTGTCATGGGTGGCGGCATTAGCCAGACAATAATCTTGGCTGGCTACAATGTTATCTGTCGCGACCTTAATGACGAAATCTTGGCCAAAACAAAAGACATAATGATTAATGGGCGGTTTGGCTTTAAGGGCGGTATCGAACGCGGCAAATTCACTCAACAGCAGGTTGACGAAGCCATGGCACGCCTTACCCTGACTACGAAGGTTGAGGACCTGAAAAACTGCGACTTTGTTATTGAAGCAGTAGGGGGTGGTGCTGGCGGTGCACTAGAAGATAAGCCGCTGAAACTAAAAGTATTTGGTGAACTAGATAAGATAGTCAAGAAAGAGGCTATTTTCGCCAGCAATACCTCATTCTTCACCATAGCTGACCTGGCGGTAGCAACAGAACGCAAAGACAGATTTATTGGAATGCACTTCTTCAGCCCAGCGAATATCATGAAATTGGTGGAGGTGACGTATACCCCCGACGTCAAAGAAGATGTAATACAGGTAGCAGAGGAGCTATGCAAGAAATGGGGCAAGACATCTGTCCGTGTAAAGGACATGCCCGGTGACCCTGGTTTTATAGCTAATCGCATTTTCTACCGCGGTGTTGGAGCAGAGGCGCGAAAAGTCGTTGAGGAAGGTGTGGCCACCCCCCAAGATGTTGACACTGCCATGAAACTGGGATTCAATTGGCCAGCCGGGCCATTCGAGCTGGGAGCGGGTGCCCGTTCCGGTTGGGGATGAGCTTCCAACTTGCCTAGAATTATGACCAGGATATTCTGGCCGCCAGATTATCAAGCGGGCCAGCTTAACAGGCAAAGGCATTAAAAAGGAAAGCTTTAAAACAGAAGCTAAGACGTCAAGGGTATCAGGCGTGGGTGCGATGGCGCCATGGGCTAGGGGTTAGCAGAGAGTAATGTTGGTCGGCTAACAGTGCCAGCTGTCGCGACTTTGGCGAGGAAATTCTGGCCGAGGCAAAAGAGACAACGATTAATGGTCGGTGGGGAAGAGCTATTGATGCCAATTTTGACGCTGATATAGCTACAACTCTTGGTATCAGTTGATGTGGTTCACCACCAAAGTTGAGAGTAGTGACTCCAACAGATGTCAGAGTTGGGAGATACTCATTCCCTTTCCGGCATCCTTTTCAAATTCTTCACGCTAAAATAGTGTAGACCCAACAATTTCTATCCTTATATCGTCCACGCTCTTTACCACTTTTTTCAAGTCAACCAAGGCTATGGTGCGCTCAGAAATATAACGTCTATAAGCTGAAGAGGTGAATATAGTAAGGCATCTTCTGCCATACATTGTGGGTGGGGCATCTGGTTGGTGAGACCTTATCAAGACATTTTTGCCCAAGCGGGACATGATTTCCTCGAACCAGCCTCGACCGAATTGGGGTCTCCCGGTATAGGGATCGATTCCCAGGAACCCCCCTTCCCTTTCCTGCCAGTCCCCCCAGGTTACTTGATGCCATTCAGTGCTACCTAGCTTTATCCTATTTATATCCTCTAAGCCTGACACATCGGGGAGTGCTCCATGCAGAGCAATGATTCCATTTGGCGTGGACACGGCGAGCGGCAACGTGGAAAGAACCTCACTATATCGTTGGCGAAGTTGGGCATCCAGTCCTTCCCAGAAGTCGGCAGGGTGGAAGCTGACTACAGCATGGCCTTCGTGATTTCCCATAAGCAAATGAAGAGAATCGGGGTGCTCAATTTTTTGCTGAAGCAAAAAGTTAATGTTCTCCAGGGAAGCTGGTCCCCGGTCAACATAGTCCCCCAGGAAAACTAGCTTATTCTCCGACTTGAGATAGCTGTGGATAATTTTCTCCGTGGCTTCGAGGTCCCCATGAGTATCGCCGACGAAAATGACTGTGTCTGACTCCAACTGTATCAACTTTGCTTCCGAGGCAAACCTCTTTTCCGCCTCGTTGAGCAACTCTTTTATCTCTTCTCTGGTCATAGGACAAAGCTTTCCTTCACGGAATTGTGCATCCCCACAGCATAGATGTTTTCCGTGATAAAAATCAACACTTGCTCTGGAAAGCCTCGCCCATAATTGTTTTTGCCTGAGTGCTTTTGATATGATGCAAATATGAAAGCAGGCCTGGTTTATGACCCAATCTATTTGGAACACGATACCGGTGACCACGTGGAGAATTCTCAGAGGCTGGTAGCTGTGATGTCCTATTTGAAAGAAACTGGAATTAAAGATAAACTGACCTGTCTGCCTTCGCGCTCTGCCTCGCTAGAAGAACTACAGATGATACATATGCCGGAGTACATCTCTTACGTTAAGAGCAAAGCGGAAGAGGGTGGTGGTTGGCTTGACCCTGATACCGTAATGTCTCGGAGGTCTTACGAAGCAGCCTTATATGCTGCCGGTGGGCTCATGGTGGCTGTAGAAGTGGTGATGAAGGGGGAGGTGGATAACGCTTTTGCTTTGGTTAGACCACCAGGGCACCATGCCGTTCGTGATCGAGCAATGGGCTTTTGTATTTTCAATAATGTGGCAATCGCCGCTAAATTTGCCCTGGGCGAGTTCAATCTCAACCGTGTTCTTATCGCTGATTTTGATGTCCATCATGGCAACGGGACTCAGGATGCTTTTTATGCCGATCCCAAAGTCCTTTACTTCTCCACCCACCAGTATCCTTTTTATCCCGGGACAGGATGGATGGATGAAACTGGAACAGGTGAAGGAGAAGGAACTACGGTTAACTTTCCCATGGCCGCTGGCTGGGGCGATGGGGAGTACTTGAGAGCCTTCAACGAGGTCTTGGTTCCGGTAGCCCTGAGACTTCAGCCACAGCTCATCCTGGTTTCAGCTGGCTTCGATGCTCACTGGGCTGACCAGCTGGCTATGATGCGGGTGAGTGTTAAAGGTTTTGCTCAAATGGCGATGGTATTGAGAGAACTGGCCGTTGAACTATGCCAGGGGCGTCTCGTTTTTACGCTGGAAGGTGGTTATAACCTCCACGTAGTCGCTTCTTCCATAAAAGCTGTTTTTGATGTACTTTTGGGTAATTCAGAGGTAGATGACCCATTGGGGAAAGCATCAATGGCAAGAAACCCCGGGGGATTTGACGAGCATATCAGGGAAATAAAGAGAATACACAATATTTGGTGATAGCTCTCAACATACAACTATTATGTAGTTCTCTTAGTGAAAGGCAAGAGTGCTCTCCACTCCTTCTTTTCCCACATCACCAGAAGCTGGCTGGAGATGCAGACAGAGCTGTAGGTGCCGATGATAACGCCGAGGAGCAACACCAGGACGAAATAGTGTATGGTGGCTCCGCCAAAAAGGAAAAGGGCTAAGAGCACAAAAAGGGTGGTCAGGGCAGTATTTAAACACCTCCCCAGCGTTTCTATGAGGCTATCGTTTACAATCTCGGCAAAGTCGGGTCTGATGTGCCTCGATACATTTTCTCGAATGCGGTCAAAGACAACCACAGTATTATTGATGCTGTAGCCAACAACGGCAAGCAGCCCGGTGATAAACAGGGCATCAATCGCCACCCCGCCAAGCCAACCCAGGAGAGAGAAAATTCCCACTATTATGAACACATCGTGGATTAGAGCAATGATGGCGCAGGTACCCCAGCGAAAAGGCTTGGGCATGCGGCGAAACGCCCAGACAATGTAAAACAGCATAGCCACAGCAGCTATTATTACGGCGATGACGGCATTGCGGGCTGTATCTGTAGCTATATGGCCCGAGACCATAGCGTAGTCACGGATCGTAATCTCGCTGCCCAAGCGCGTCTCCAACTCTTTAGTCAGGTCTTGGCGTTCTTGGGATGATATTTCTCTGAGACGGATCAAAAAATCGTCTCCGCTCCCTTGAATCATAGCTTCGGGATACCCTAAATTGGTTAATTCCTGGCGTAACTGCTCTTGCTCTACTTGTGGAGTAAATTGAAGAATCATAGAAGTGCCACCGGTAAAATCTGTTCCAAGCCGCAGCGGGGTTCCGAGCTGTATCTGAGAGATAACCAGGGCAACTATTCCTATAACTACAAGTATTTCCGAAATAAGGAAAAACCACCGCTTCTTACCGACAAAGTCTATCATTTCTTAACTCCGTAAGCTGCCAGATTGGTGACCACCTGGCTGCCTATAATCAGGCGGAGGAATGTTCTGGTAATAACAATGGCTGTGAACATGGATAAGGCTACACCGATAAATAAAGTCAAGGCAAATCCCCTAACCTTATAAGCGCCGAATGTACCCCCGAGCCAGAAAAGGACGAGGCAGGCGATAAAGGTGGTGATGTTGCTATCTCTGATAGCGGTCCAGGCATGGTTGAATCCGGCCTCGACGGCAGCCCCTAGACTGCGTCCTGCTCGCAATTCCTCCTTGATGCGCTCAAAGATAAGGACGTTGGCATCTACAGCCATGCCGAAGGACAAAATGGCAGCAGCAATGCCAGGAAGGGTCAAGGTTATGTGCGAGGAAAAAAGATTGAAGATAGCGAGAAGAAAAACACCATAAATTCCCAGACTACAACAAGCTATTAAACCGAGTAAGCGGTAGTAAAGAATCATAAATAGCGAGAGTAATATCAATCCAATTGCGGCGGCTAGCATACTTTTTCTTATAGAATCGGCACCTAAACTGGCATCTACATCTCTCTGGTCGATGATTGTTAAGGGCAGGTCTAAAGCACCGGAGTTAAGCTGAATGGCCAACGTCTTGGGCTCATTTAGGTTATTTACAGTCCAGGCGTCGTTCGTAATCACCCCCTTTGCCTCAATCACTGCTTGCACTATGGGTGCTGAGATAAGTTTATTATCGAGGAATATGCCAAGAGGCTTATTCAAGTTGCGGCTTGTGATTTGCCTAAAAAGAACCGCACCCTCCGCGTCCCATTCAAAAGCTATTTGTGGCTTATTTTTTACCTGGTCCAATATCACGGTGGCATTAGGTTTCAAATATTTTCCGGTAAGTTCTCTCTCCTGCCCATCGCTGCCAACTGCCTTGGCTATAACCCACGTTGTATTTCCACTGGCATCAAGCTTCTGCTCGCGGAAATTCAACTCGGCAACTTCACCAATAAGCTTAACGGCTTCATCAATATCCTTCACCCCCGGAAGCTGGACTAATATGCGGTCAGTCCCTAGTTTCTGAATTACAGGCTCAGCAACTCCGTACAAATCAACCCTTCGCTGGATTTTATCAATCACCGATGCCATAGCTTCGGCATCAGTGATGGAAGGGTCTTTCTTAGATAAATCAGCTTCGTAGAGCAACTGGCTGCCACCCCTAAGATCAAGTCCCAGCCTTAGCCCATTTGGGCCAAGTAGCTTTGTGTTTACGGGCAATATAGACCATAAGGCGAAACCGAACAGAGCAAGGATGAAAATCAATAAATAAACGTTTCTACTTCTCAATTTAGTCTACTTTGTGTTGGGGATTGTTTTTACTCCAGAATTCTGGGATTTTTGGGAAACTCTTGTTTGCCGTTTGCTCACAGCTGACAACTCTCTTCGAACCAAGGCTAATGCTTCTTCTCTGGTGCTTAACTCACCGCTGGCATGAGCCTCGTTGACTATGGCAAGGAGTTTGCCAATCAGTGGTCCTGGTGCTAAGTCAAAGTTGTTCATTATATCATGGCCATCAATGAGTTTCACCGGGAAGATTTTGGCTTGCTGCTTGTCATGTTCTGCCAGTATGTAGTTTATTAATTGGCAATGTTTCTTCCAGTCCTCCATGGATGCCAGGGGCCCGCGGCTGGCCAGATAATCGGCTAAAGCTAGGACTAGAATATCAATGCCGGCCTCGCCAGTATCCCGAAAGTAGCGATAAATTGCCCGTTGGGTAGGAAATTCTTCATTTGCCATCTGAACTGGACGGAGGTGGTGATAGACAAGGCTTTCCACCAGTCTTATTTCCCGATTGCTAAATCGTAACCGTTCCAAAATGTTCGCAGTCATCGCTGCTCCTTGTTTGGTATGCCCTAAAAATCTGGCTCTACCTGTATCATCAATAGACTTTGTCATTGGTTTAGCAATATCATGGAATAGACCAGCTAACTTGAGTAGAACCTTATGGTCACTTCCGCTGGAAACTTCCTGGGATAAGTGCTTCTCTATTACGTCAGACCAAGGAACAGTAGTTAGCATAGCGTCGTTGCTGTACTCCCAATCGCTTTCTCTAATGAGGAATTCTATGGCAGCTACGGTCTGTAAAGAGTGTTCGAAGACATCCCAGAAGTGCACTGTTGGTTGCTCTACTCCCTTGCTCTCTGCTAGCTCGGGGATTAGAGCTAGCAGCAAGCCAAGTTTATCTAAGTATCTCAGATGGTAGGCAGCTCGGGGCAGAGTGAGCAAACGAAGCAATTCTTCTCTAACTCTTTCCCCCGAGACTTCAGTGATAGCCTGGGAATAGCGGTGAATTAGAGATTCCGTCTTTGGCTCTATAGTGAAGTCGAGCTCGGCAGCCAACCTCACTGCCCGCAAGAGTCTAGCGGCATCGGCCTCAAATATTTGCTCGCTTACCCCCCGCACTAGTTTATCCCTCAAATCCTCCTTACCGGAAAAGGGGTCGATAAGCTTTGAGGGTGATTGCTTTTCAGTCAAGAAACTTGCCGATTTTCGGGAACTCATCTTGGGGGCTGTGCTGGCAGTGACAAATTGGCTGAGTTCTACAGCCATGGCATTGATGGTAAAATCGCGGCGGGCAAGATCAGATTCAATGTCTCCAGTAAAAGGGGAGAAATCAAAATGCCACTCTACACCACGCGATTCTTGGTTATGTGAAGTCTCTCTTGGCTGTTTATCTTCAATCACCACTACTCTAGCTATGTTGTTGACATCATCAAGGAGCACAAATTTGCCTCCTATTTCTTGGGCTATTTTGCGAGCTATGGTTATGGCGGCGCCGCTTACAGCAATATCTATGTCGTTGGTCTTCCTTTCCAGAAGCCAATCACGGACGAAGCCACCAACGATATAGCCTCGCCTTTTCTGGATAGCTAACAGGTGGGATATCTTAGCTAGGGTGGCAGGTAAATTGCCGCTTTTTGTGAAGGACATGACAGCGAATTATAGTTTGTGGCAGCAAGAATTGTAAAGGTCTATTGACTTTTATGAAGCAGTATCATTTTGGCTTATAAATTGGAATGCATTTCATCAGTATAACGTCTGCCAGGGAAGGGAAAGGTCGGGCTAATTTATCTAGTGTCTTCAGAATAGCATAAGAGACAGAATGGGGAATTTTGGAAAGTAAACTACCCCACAGGGGAAGCCCAAAAAACAGGGATATTCCCTTTGTTTTCTTAATTTCAAAATGCTGCTTCACCAAGCTGCTTAGGAATGGGTAATCAAATTTATATGTATGGTCTGATGGTGGCTCCCAGGGCTTCCTTTCCTTAGCCAAGGAAGGGGAAAGAAACTCGGTTACTGGATATAGCTTCTTTCCTAAGCGGAAACCTAGACTATCAAAATTAGCTATGGAAATTATCATCTCTCCTCCAGGTTTAAGCACGCGGGCAATCTCCTCCATTGTTTTGCTGGGCGAGAAGAAATGGTCTAACGCCCCCTTACACATAACTTTGTCAAAGGAGTGCGGCTTAAAAGGTAAATTCTCCCCTATTCCCTGGGCTAAAGCTACTTGGGCATTGTTTTCACTGAGATACTCTTTAGCTCGGACTATCATTACATTGGAAGGTTCAATCCCGACAACTCTTGCCCCCTTTTTCAATAGTCGTGAGCCATCGATAGCCTTGCCGCAGCCGACATCCAGTATTAGCTCGCCATGGCTGGGGTCCACCTCTGCCAGGGTTAGATGGAGCATTCGCTGGAATAAAAATTCCAGGTTAGGGTAGACTACGTCGGGCACTACATCGTCGTCACTCCATTCCAGGTCGATTTTTTCCGTATTATGATTCTGTATCATGATTTAGATTCGAGATTCTTAATTGCGGGGCTATCAAGTTTGCACAGAGCCCCAGTTTTTGTAGCTGGATTTATTGAGCCTCCTGCCAGCAAGAATATTGGTTAAGTTTGTAAATAGCTTTAGCTGCACGTTCCATGGAACAAAAGACTGGGGTGGAAGCTGCAAGGAGCCTTTGCTCTATCTGCAATCGTTCTGACTCAGCGGAGCCAGGCGGCAAAACGACTATTATGGGCTTATTGTGCCTGCCTCCAAGCTCTATAAAGAATTCGTTTATTTCTTCCAGTCCTTTCCAGGAGTAAATTGGTAAGAGGATGTCTATGTCCTCTTGAATTAAGACGATGTCGATAACAGTATCCCTTGCTACCAAATCTATGGCTTGGAATAGAGTTGCCATGCCGTGTGCTTGGCTTACATCTACAGGATTACGCAGAATGCTACCTACTTCTCCCAGGAGTTTGCCCAGTTCTTGCTTTGTCTCAGGGGAGAGAGGTGGGATTCTGAGCCCTCTCTCCACACAAGCATCGCCGGCGGATACTGAGATGCCACCGCCCCCATCAGCTAGACCGCCAATAATGGCTGCGCTGGTACCTTGCCAGCAGTTAAGCTGTTGGAAGATGAGCAGGGTGTCGGTTAATTCTTCTAAACTATAGGCTTCGATAGCGCCAGCTTGCCTCAACATCGCTGACCAGATGGCTGCTGAGCTGGCTAAAGAGCCGGTGTGGGACATGGCAGCCTGGGCGCCAACCTCTGTTCTCCCTCCTTTCCAGACGACTAGTGGCTTAACCTTGGTTACTTCTTTCATTGTGTTGAAAATACGAGTTCCGTCTCTCGTTCCCTCAAGGTATGCACCAATGACTTTGGTTTTGGGGTCAGCACCCAGATATTGCAAAAAATCACTGGCATCCAAATCAATGCCGTTGCCAAAGCTGACTCCCTTGCTGTAGTTGATATGGCGAGCTATCCCGATTTCGATTAATTTAACAGCGATGCCGCCACTTTGGGAAATGAAGCCCACGGGGCCAGTTTTACCAATTTTCCCCATGAGTGATGGCATTTTGTGTTCGGGGCAATATAGACCTATGCAATTAGGACCGATGATGCGAATACCTCCTTGTCGTGCTTTTTCCAGCATTTGTTCCTCTAGTCTGTAGCCTTGTGGTGTACCCATCTCGCTGAATCCAGCGGTGAAGAATTGGACAGCCTTGACTTTTTTGATGGCGCAATCATCGAGGAGATCCAACACAGATTGCCGGGGAATGGCGACAATAACGTAATCTACGTCCCTGGGGACTAGCCTGAGGTTAGGGAAAATCTCGAGGTTGAAAATTTTGCCGCCACTGGAGCCAACAGGATAAATAGGTCCCGGGAAGCCAGCGGAAAGCAAAGCCCTGACCCATACAGAGCCGACTTTTATCGAGGTAGACGATGCCCCGATGACCGCCACAGATTTTGGGTAAAAGAGAGGCTCAAATTCCTTAAGCTTTTCTTCAAACAAAGGTAATCCTTGGGAACCTCAGTCTGTCTGGTGAAATTCGAGTTTAGCAGACTTCTGGTCGAAACTTATGGTCATTGGGGTAGTGGCCATTTGATTATCACTCCAGGATTATTCGGGCATCAATAGCTACAGCCTTATCAGGATAGGCGAATATGGGATTGAGGTCAAGTTCCTTTATTTGAGGATTTTCCTCTACAAATTTAGACACCTTGACTATTAGTTTTTCCAGTGCCGGGATGCTAGCTGGCTTCTGGCCTCTGTACCCTTCCAGCATGGGATACCCCTTTATTTCCCTAATCATTTCCCTGGCATCCCTTTCGGTAACCGGGACTATTCTGAAAGAGACATCCTTTAACACCTCTACCAGAATACCGCCGAGCCCAAACATAAGTACAGGACCAAATTGAGGATCCTTGCTCATGCCAACAATCACTTCCACTCCTGGCGGAGCCATCGGTTGTACTGATACACCCTGGATTTGGGCTTCAAGGTATGCCTGTTTAACGGAGGATATAATCTCATTATAAGCCTTGCCTACTTGAGTAGCGTTGGCTAGTCCTAGTTTTACACCGCCGGAATCGCTTTTGTGAACCACATCAGGGGAGCTTATTTTCAACACTACAGGAAAGCCTATTTTCTTGCTTATAGAAATAGCCTCCTTTTTACTTCGAGCGAGCTTCGCTTCAACAACAGGTATCCCTGCTTTCTTAAGAAGATCCTTGGATTCGACCTCGGTTAGCACATTTTGGCTCTTTATCATTACGTATCTCCTTCCATTGGTGTGATTATTCTAAATTAGCCCTTTATTGTAACTCGTTATTCATTTTTTCTCTAGCGGGTTTGTGGTTTGACTTATTCACTAAAGCAAATAAAATAGCCTATCACCTTGGCTTGCACAAGACTTCCTTGATCCTCAACTCAAAAAAGTCGTGGGTATGAGCTGGCTTAATGACCAGTGCTGTATCTGCTCCCCTCGCTGTGCCGCCGATAGAGATTACCTCCTCGTCCGTCCTTATGAGACCAGCATCGGCAGCCATAAGAGCTATCTCACAAGCTACTTTGGTGCCCTGCCCAAAGACCCTTAAGGTTTGAGCTATAATCTCATCCACCTGGTAGGTATTGAATCTACGGCGCACTGCCCTGCCCACCCCGCCAAAGGCATGGGTGGCAGTGAGAATTAATCCCCCCTTCTCCAATATCTTAGCCCTGTTTTGCGGGCTTAATTCCTGAACATCGGGGGCCTGCAGCCCTGTAGTATGAGTAACTACCACTACCTTATAGTTGGCGAACGCCTTCACTGCCTTCAACCCAGTTTCCCCGCTGGTAGAGGCTACCACTATGGTTTTTATCCCTAACTCC
>Ga0315532_1002930_pt1 | contig 11297 bp, 5 predicted proteins | sample SalMarWE160370MG_FD_203082 | JGI IMG/M metagenome (GOLD analysis project Ga0315532, IMG submission 203082) | Salt marsh sediment microbial communities from the Plum Island Ecosystem LTER, Massachusetts, United States - Salt Marsh Sediment WE1603-70 ... | reverse complement strand
ATGGTGCCTCAGCGCTGGCCCGAGTAGCTCAGCGCGTCAACCCTCAAGATGGGGATGACATTTTGGCACCCCACAGCTAACAGGGACAGGTTGCCCTAGTTGCCCTCTTTGCGGCGAGGGAGACCGACCCGTACCAGACGACCTGCCTGAGAAGCACGAGATTATCGCTCGGCGATCAGCGCCGGGACGTGGCCCGGATTGTCAATTAGGACGTGGTCGCCAGAAGAGCCGGCTGCGGGGTACCCTGCCAGGCCCTGGGGAGCGAGAACAAGCCTCAGGTGCTTACTGAGAACTGTCCACACAAATTGCGGATGTTGCTAACGACCCACAGAGGAGGGTCTAGTCGTAGGAAACAGCCCGGAAACCGGCTAGAATAGGAGCTATGGGAAAGGCCAGCATCAGGGACGAGGACAGCCGAACACGGGTGGTAATCGAGGGCGTGAAACCAGAGATCGACGGCGGTCGTTTTCCCATCAAGCGCACCGTCGGCGAGAAGGTGATCGTCGAGGCGGATGTCCTCGCCGACGGCCATGAGGCCCTCTCTTGTGTGCTGCTTTATCGCAAGGAAGGTGCTCCGCAGTGGACCGAGGTGCCGATGGAGCCTCTGGTGAACGACCGCTGGCGCGGCGAGTTCACAGTTACCGATCTCGGGCGTTATCGTTATACTTTTCAGGCCTGGGTCGACCCGTTTCAGTCCTGGCGCCGGAACCTCAAGAAGAAGCTCGACGCTGAGCAGGATGTCTCCGTCGAGCTGGCAGTGGGAGTGGAGCTGGTGCGGGAGGCGGCTAGGCGGGCTTCCGGCGACGACAAGAAGCGGCTGCAATCGGCGGTGGCCACTCTAACCCGCAGGGGGAACCCGGCCCGGAAGCTCCGCCTAGCCTTGGATGAGGGGCTGGCTACGCTGGTGGGCCTGTACTCCGACAGGCGCTTCGCCACTACCTACCATCGGGAGCTGGCAGTAGTGGTCGACCGCGATCGGGCCCGCTTCAGCACCTGGTACGAGATGTTTCCTCGCTCCTGTGCGCCAGAGGCCGGCCACCATGGCACGTTCAGGGACTGCGAGGAGCGGCTAGCTTACGTTGCGGCCATGGGTTTTGACGTGCTCTACCTCGCCCCGATCCATCCTGTAGGCCACACCCATCGAAAGGGGAAGAACGGCTCCCCGGCGGCAGGTCCCCAGGACCCGGGCAGCCCCTGGGCTATCGGGTCAGAGGAAGGGGGCCATAAGGCCGTGAACCCCCTGCTGGGAACGCTTGAGGACTTCCGTCGACTTGTGCACAAGGCCAGAGAGCATGACATCGAGATCGCTCTGGACGTCTCCTTTCAGTGCTCGCCCGACCATCCCTACGTCCGGGAGCACCCGGAGTGGTTCCGCTGGCGTCCAGATGGCACGCTGCAGTACGCCGAGAACCCACCCAAGAAATACGAAGACATTTACCCCTTCGACTTCGAGACGGAGGATTGGCAAGGGCTGTGGGAGGAACTGAAAAGCATCGTTCTGTTCTGGATCGAGCAAGGGGTGCGCATCTTCCGCGTCGACAACCCCCACACGAAGCCTTTTGCCTTCTGGGAGTGGCTGATCGAGGAGGTCAAGCGGGACTACCCAGACGTGATCTTTCTGTCAGAGGCATTCACCCGCCCGAAGATCATGTACCGCCTGGCCAAGCTTGGCTTCAGCCAGTCCTACACGTACTTCGCCTGGCGCAACACCAAGTGGGAGCTCACCCAATACTTCACGGAGCTGACCCAGACGGATGTCCGCGAGTACTTCCGGCCTAATCTCTGGCCCAACACGCCTGATATCCTGACGGAATACCTCCAGTCCGGAGGACGACCTGCCTTCATGACGCGGCTGGTGCTGGCGGCCACCCTCGGGGCCAGCTACGGGATCTACGGACCAGCCTTCGAGCTCTGCGAAGACCGGCTGCGGGAGCGCGGGAGCGAAGAATACCTGGATGCAGAGAAGTATGAGATTAAGCAGTGGGAACTTGACAGGCCGGATAGCCTGAAAGATTTCATCGCGCGGGTGAACCGGATCCGTAAGGAGAACCCGGCCCTGCAGAGCGACTGGAGCTTGTCTTTCCATCAGGTGGACAATGAGCAGCTCATCTGCTACAGCAAGGGGACAGAGGACCTCAGGAACGTTATTATCGTCGTGGTCAACCTGGATCCTCACTACACGCAGTCCGGCTGGGCGGACCTCGACTTGGACAAGTTGGGAGTCGACTCTCACCAGTCCTACCAGATGCACGACCTGCTGACCGGCGCCCGCTACCTGTGGCAGGGGCGTCGCAACTACGTCGAGCTCAATCCGCAGGTGGTGCCGGCGCACATCTTCCGCTTACGGAGGCGGGTTCACAGGGAACAAGACTTCAAGTACTATGCGTGACGAGTGAGGTGAGCCGCGGGTGCGTCGGGGTGATATCGGCTACAGTCTGGAGGACGATCCGCTCTGGTACAAGGACGCCGTTATCTACGAGCTCCATGTGCGGGCGTTCTACGATAGCGACGCTGACGGCGTGGGAGACTTCCGAGGCTTGACACAGAAGCTGGACTACCTTCAGGACCTGGGAGTCACGGCGATCTGGCTTCTGCCCTTCTACCCCTCTCCCCTCAAGGACGATGGCTACGACATCTCCGACTATACCGGTGTCCACCCGGACTATGGCAGCCTGCGGGACTTTCAGGCATTCCTGCGGGAAGCGCATCGGAGGGGCCTGCGCGTTATCACCGAGCTCGTCCTGAACCATACGTCTGACCAACACCTTTGGTTCGAGCGGTCGCGCCGTGCTCCGCCCGAGAGCCGCCGGCGCGATTCCTACGTCTGGAGCGATAGCCCAGATAAGTACAAAGAGACACGCATAGTATTCAAGGACTTCGAGTCATCCAATTGGGCCTGGGATCCGGTGGCCAAGGCCTACTATTGGCATCGGTTTTACGCTCACCAGCCCGACCTCAACTATGACAGTCCTCGCGTTCGACGGGCCATGCTTGGAGTAGTGGACTTCTGGCTGCGCGCGGGAGTGGATGGACTCCGCCTCGATGCTGTGCCTTATCTCTACGAGCGGGAGGGCACGAGTTGCGAGAACTTGCCCGAGACACACGGGTTCTTGAAGGAACTCCGACGCCGTGTCGACGAGAAGTTCAGGAACCGCATGCTCTTAGCCGAGGCTAACCAGTGGCCCGAGGACGCCGTTGCGTACTTCGGCGACGGAGACGAGGCTCATATGGCGTTCCATTTTCCCATCATGCCGCGCCTGTTCATGGCCATCCGCATGGAAGACCGTTTCCCCATGATCGAGATACTTGAGCAGACGCCTGCAGTGCCTGAAAGCTGCCAATGGGCACTCTTTCTGCGCAACCACGATGAGATGACCTTGGAGATGGTCACGGACGAAGAGCGGGACTACCTGAACCGAGTCTATGCCCAGGACCCTCAGATGCGAATCAACCTTGGGATCCGCCGCCGCCTCGCTCCGCTCTTGGGGAACAACCGGCGACAGATCGAACTCATGAACGCCCTGCTTTTCTCCATGCCGGGGACGCCGGTGATCTACTACGGCGACGAGATCAGGATGGGGGACAACGTCTACCTGGGTGACCGCAACGGCGTCCGCACTCCGATGCAGTGGAGCGGCGACCGAAACGCGGGCTTTTCCCGGGCCAACCCGCAGAAGCTATATCTGCCCGTCATTATCGACCCCGAGTACCACTACGAGGCCGTCAACGTGGAGGCCCAGCAGAACAACCCCCACTCGCTGCTCTGGTGGATGAAGCGCCTCATCGCTCTGAGGAAGCGCTTCCAGGCCTTTGGCAGAGGGAGCATTGAGTTCCTCCACCCGGAGAATCGAAAGATCCTCGCGTTTGTCCGGCGCTACCAAGACGAGCGTATCCTCGTGGTGGCGAACCTTTCCCGCTTCGTACAGGGCGTGGCGCTGAACCTCCCCGGCTTCGATGGCATGGTCCCGGTCGAACTCTTCGGCCGGACGGAGTTTCCCACTATAGGGGAGCAGCCGTACTTTCTGTCCCTCGGGCCCCATGCCTTCTACTGGTTTGCCCTGGAGCCTCAGCATGTGGAAGCGCCTCTGGCCATCACCGCCCCTGAGAGCCCAGTGCCCACTCTTACGGTAGCGGGTTCCTGGCACAGCACCTTTCGGGGGAAGGGCAAGGCTGCTCTTGAGGCGATCCTCCCCTACTACCTGAAGACGCGACGCTGGTTCGGCGGCAAGGCGCGAACTATCCGCTCGGTCGACATCCTGGAGGCTATCCCCATTGTGCAGGCCCGTAAGCGTCCGCAGTTCTATGCCACCCTCCTCAGGGTCCACTATTTCGATGGTGAGCCAGAGACCTACGTGCTCCCCCTCGCCTTCGCCACCGGAGAGCGGGCCGATAGTGTGCTGAGCGAGTTCCCCCAAGCAGCGGTTGTCCGTCTCCAGGTGGAAGGCGACGCGGAAGGAGGATTGCTTTTCGATGCCCTGTGGGATAGGGCCTTCTGTGAGGCTCTTCTGGAGGCGATCACCCGGCGTCAGCAGTTCAAGGGAGCGGCAGGAGAGGTGACGGCCCGGTCAACACGGGTGTTCCGGCGAATGCGCGGGCCTGCCGACGAGGTGCTGGAGCCTTCCGTCCTGAAAGCCGAGCAGAGCAACACCTCGGTCATCTATGGCGACCGGTTCATTCTCAAGCTCTTCCGGCGCCTTGACGAGGGAGTTAACCCGGAGCTGGAGATTGGACGCTTTCTCACCGAGAAGACGACCCTGGCGCACATCGCCCCTGTGGCTGGCTTCATCGAGTACCGCAGACGCCGCCGGGAGCCCCTCACCATGGCCATTCTTCAAGGGCTTGTGCCAAACGCGGGAGATGCCTGGCAGTATACCCTGGACGAGTTGGAACGCTACTTCGAACGTATTCTGGCGGCCCAACCGGAGGGGGAAGAGGCTGCTATACCGGCCAGGAGTCTCTTGGACCTGGCTGAGGAGGAGCCCCCACAGCTGGCCCCGGACCTGATCGGCCCCTATCTCGAATCGGCGCGGCTCCTGGGCGAGCGCACGGCTGATCTCCACGTCGCCCTCGCCTCCGCCCTGGACGAGGCGAATTTTGTCCCGGAGCTGATATCTCCCTTCTACCAGCGCTCGCTTCAGCAGTCCATGCGCAGCCTTACCCGCCAGGTCTTCCAACTGCTCCGCAACCGTCTCCCGCATGTTTCGGAGGCGCTTCAGGGCCAAGCTCAACAAGTCCTTGGCCTTGAGGAGGCGATCCTGAGAAGGTTTCGGTCTATCCTTGGCCAGAAGAGCACGGCCACGCGGATTCGCTGCCACGGTGACTATCATCTGGGTCAGGTGCTCTACACCGGTAAGGACTTCGTGATTATTGACTTCGAGGGAGAGCCAGCCCGCCCCCTTAGCGAGCGGCGGATCAAGCGCTGTGCCCTGCGCGATGTCGCTGGTATGATCCGTTCTTTCCATTACGCCGCCTACTCCGCCCTCTTGAACCACGAGGCCAGCGGGACCGTCCGCCCTGAAGACATCTCTGCCCTGGAGCCATGGGCCCGCTTTTGGTATCTCTGGGTCAGCGCCGTCTTTCTTAGGGCCTACCTCGCCGGGGCGGCCCAGGTTCCCTTCCTGCCCCGAGAGCGGGAGGAACTCCAAGTGATGCTGGACGCCTTGGTTCTGGAGAAGGCCATCTATGAGCTGGGCTATGAGCTGAATAATCGCCCTGATTGGGTCAGGATCCCCCTCCAGGCGATCCTGGATCTCGTCGGTGCACAGGCGGAGCATGGCTAGAGCGCGTGTCCCCGGCCTCAGCACCCTGGCGCGCATGTACGGAGTGCAGACTGCCTTCTACAACATTGAAGGACGCCGCCAGCAGGCCTCACCGGAGGCCGTCCTGTCGGTTCTGCGGGCACTCGACGTGCCCATCGGGGGGTTCGCGGACGTTGGCGATGCTCTGCGGGTGCGCCGGCGGGAGCTGTGGAGTCGCAGGGTCGAGCCCGTTGCCGTCGCTTGGGACGGCCAGCCTGCTGGAATCGACCTGCGCCTCCCCGCCGCGTCGGCGGACGGCGTACTGCGCTGCAACCTCGAGCTGGAAACGGGGGAAAGCCGCGCTTGGACCTGCGATGTGGCGGATCTGCCCGTCGTTGAGTCCGCGATGGTGGAGGGCGTCCGCCACCAGGCTATGAGGCTAGCATTGCCCTTGCGCCTGCCGCGGGGGTACCATCGGCTCACGCTGGAGTTGGGAGCCAGGCAGTCCGAGACGATGGTCATCTCTGCGCCAGTGAGGGCCAACGCACCCCAGGAGGGACACGCGGGCAAGTGCTGGGGCGTGTTCATGCCTCTGTATGCTCTCCACTCCCGGAGGAGCTGGGGAGCTGGAGACCTCACCGATTTCGAATCGCTGCTGGAGTGGGTGGCCGGGTTAGGCGGCAGTCTCGTGGCGACCCTCCCTTTGCTGGCCACCTTCCTCGATGAGCCCCTGGAGCCAAGCCCGTACGCTCCAGTGAGCCGCATGTTTTGGAATGAATTCTACATCGACGTGACCCGCGTACCGGAACTGGAGAGATGCCCTTCAGCGCAGGCCGTTGCAGGATCGCCCGAAGTCCAGCAGGAGCTTCAAGGGCTGCGCTCTCTGCCCCTTGTCGACTATGGGCGCCAGATGGCGCTCAAGCGGAGAGCCCTGGAGGAGCTGGCGCAGTGCTTCTTCGCCGAGCGGTCGCAACGCTACAGCGCCTTCGTGCGATCGGTCGAGGCGTATCCGGCGCTGGAGGACTACGCCCGCTTCCGGGCCACGGTAGAGCGCCGACGTGCTCCTTGGCCTGCGTGGCCGGAGCCGCTTCGGGATGGCGTCCTGAAAGGGGGAGACTATGATGAAGCGGCGAAGTGTTATCACCTCTACGTCCAATGGCTAGCCCAAGAACAGATGCAGACACTATATCAAAGGGGCCGATCGGCGGGAGTGAAGCTGTGCCTGGACCTGCCGCTTGGAGTACATCCCGACGGCTATGACGTATGGCGCGAGCAAAGCCTGTTTGCCCTGGGTGCCTCGGCGGGCTCTCCGCCGGACACTTTCTTCATTAAGGGTCAGAACTGGGGTTTCCCGCCCCTGCACCCTGAAGCGATGAGAAAGCAGGGCTACCGCTATTTCATCGACAGCCTGCGCCACCACCTACAGCACACTGGCATACTCCGGCTCGATCACATCATGAGCCTCCACCACCTCTACTGGATACCGAGCGGGATGGAGGCCCACGAGGGCGTCTACGTGCGCTACCCCTGGGAGGAGCTCTATGCCATCCTGAGCGTCGAGTCCCACAGGCAAGGCGCCCTCATTGTGGGCGAGGACCTGGGGACCGTGCCGCGCTACGTCAGGAGGGCGATGGCCGGGCACAACATCCACCGCACCTATGTAGTGCAGTTCGAGCTCAGGCCCGAACGGAGACGTCCTATAGGAGCTGTGCCCACCGCTTCCGTGGCGAGCATCAATACTCACGACATGCCGCCCTTCGCCGCCTTTTGGCGCGGCCTGGACATCGAGGATCGCCTGAAGCGCGGTCTTCTGGATGACAAGGGGGCTCGCGAGGAGCGGGCAACCCGCCAGGCATTGAAGCGAGGGCTTCTAGCTTTGCTCAGGCGCCGCCGGCTGCTCAAAGGGGCAGATGATGACGAGCGAGGTGTGCTCCGGGCTTGCCTGGCGTTCTTAAGCGCCAGCCGCGCCCGGGTGGTCCTCGCCAGTCTGGAGGATCTCTGGTTGGAAAGACAGCCGCAGAATCTTCCCGGAACCCGGGACGAGCATACGAACTGGCGGAGGAAGGCGCAGCACAGCCTCGAGGCGTTTTCCCAAATGCCTCAAGTGCTGCAGACGCTTCGGGAAGTGGACTGCCTGCGGAAGCAGTGGAGAGGCCTACAATGATGCGGGCGCTTGCTTTCTCTCTACCCCTTCTTAGCGCGAGGGCTGCGCGTGCGTGCCTTTACCGATTTGGGCGCTGCTGGACGACGCGCTCGGGCAGGCTTCTGCGCTGCCTCCCGCTCTTCCAGGATCTGCTTGGCGGTCAAGTAATGGTGGCTATCCCTGCCCTCCGGTCGCCCCTCCTGCTCCCAGAGCGTATAGGCCAACTGTCTTATCTGCTCTTCCGTCGGCATAGCTACCTCCCTGACGAGGAGATTATGAGGGATGACGAACTCCTGTCAAGCTTTTGGGCAGCTTTTAAAAGCCTTTTTTGGCTCGCATGGAGGTCGCAGCCGAACGTCCCCGGGAAGTTGCGATGGTGGTCAATAGGGAGAGCGGCACCCAAGTACAGGTACGGCAGTCACGGCTACGCGACGCGTTGTGAGTGGCGCGGTTGCGCGCCCAGTGAAACAATAGTCGTTAACAGTCACTCGGGGGACAGCCGGTGAACTCTGATGTGACCCTGCTAACCCAAGACGATCTCTACCTTTTCAATGAGGGGAGCCACTTGCGGCTGTACGAGAAGCTAGGCGCCCACCCGATGGCTGTGGACGGGAAGGATGGCACGTACTTCGCAGTGTGGGCGCCCGACGCGGAGCACGTCTTCGTGGTGGGCGATTTCAACGGCTGGAACAAGAAAAGGCATCCCCTTCGGCCCCGAGGGCAATCCGGGATATGGGAAGGCTTCGTCCCAGGCGTCGGAAAGGGAGCGTTGTACAAGTACCACGTCGCCTCCAAGTACAAGCGGTATCGGGCGGACAAGGCCGATCCCTTCGCCTTCCGCGCCGAAGTCCCCCCTAAGACGGCCTCGATTGTATGGGATCTGGACTACAGTTGGGACGATCAGGAGTGGATGGCGGGACGGGCTGCGCGCAATGCCCTGGGCGCTCCCATCGCCATCTACGAGGTTCACCTGGGGTCCTGGATGCGCGTGTCCGAAGAGGGAGGCCGCTCCCTCTCATACAGGGAGATGGCTCCCAGGCTGGCAGACCACGTGAAGCGGATGGGCTTCACCCACGTGGAGTTCCTCCCCGTTATGGAGCACCCCTTCTACGGGTCGTGGGGTTACCAGACCACCGGGTACTTCGCTCCGACGAGCCGCTACGGCACGCCCCAGGACTTCATGTACCTGGTGGACTATCTGCACCAACAGGGGATAGGGGTGATCCTCGACTGGGTGCCCTCCCACTTCCCCACGGATGAGCATGGCCCCGGCTTCTTCGACGGAACGCACCTCTACGAGCACGCCTATCCCCAGAAGGGTTTGCACCCCGACTGGGACAGCTTCATCTTCAACTACGGTCGCGACGAGGTGCGCAGCTTCCTCCTCAGCAGCGCCCTCTTCTGGCTGGACAAGTACCACGCCGATGGGCTGCGGGTCGACGCCGTTGCTTCCATGCTCTACCTGGACTACTCGCGTAAGGAAGGGGAATGGATGCCGAACGTCTACGGAGGCCGCGAGAACCTGGAGGCCATCGGATTTCTGCGGCGCCTCAACGAGGAGGTCTACAAGGCTCATCCCGATGCGCAGACGATCGCCGAGGAGTCCACGGCCTGGCCAATGGTCTCCCGGCCGACGTACGTAGGCGGTCTTGGCTTCGGGCTCAAGTGGGACATGGGCTGGATGCACGACACGCTACAGTACATGACACACGAGCCCGTCCATCGCAAGTACCATCACAACGAACTGAGTTTCAGGATGATCTACGCCTTCCACGAGAACTTCGTGCTTCCCCTCTCCCATGACGAGGTCGTCCACGGCAAGGGCTCGCTGCTGGGCAAGATGCCAGGGGACGATTGGCAGAAGTTCGCCAACCTGAGGCTGCTGTTCGCATATATGTACGCCCAGCCCGCCAAGAAGCTCCTCTTCATGGGCGGGGAGTTCGGCCAGTGGCGGGAGTGGCACCACGATGGGAGCCTCGACTGGCACCTGGCGCAATACGATCGCCACGCTGGCCTGCAGCGATTGGTGGAGGACCTGAATGGGCTGTATAGACGTGAGCCCGCGTTGCACGAATTGGACTGCGACCCTGCGGGCTTCGAGTGGATCGATGCCAGTGATAGCCAGTCGAGCGCCCTTAGCTTTATCCGCAAAGGGCGGTCAACGGACGACATCGTGCTGATCGTTTGTAACTTCACTCCGGTGCCCCGCCACAGCTACCGGGTGGGCGTGCCTCGGGGAGGCTTCTGGCGGGAGATTCTGAACAGCGACTCTAAGGAGTACTGGGGCAGCGGGCAGGGCAACTTCGGCGGCATGGAGGCAGCACCGACTTCCTTTCACGGCCGTCCGTATTCCCTGAATCTCACCCTGCCTCCCTTGAGCGCCGTGTTCCTCAAGAGCGAGAGGCAGAGGAAGTGAGCGGCGACTGGGACCCGAGCCTGGGTGCCAGCTTCCTGGGAAACAGCCGATCCCTTTTCGTCGTTTGGGCACCTTTGGTCCACAAGGTGGATGTGCACCTTCTGGCACCCCGCGAGAGGCTCGTGCCGATGGAATCGGGGGAACGTGGATACCATCATGCCGCGGTCGATGGAGTCGAGCCGCGAAGCCTCTACCTGTATCGGCTGGACGAACGTAGAGAGCGGCCCGACCCCGCATCCAGGTTTCAGCCCCAGGGCGTCCATGGGCCTTCGGAGGTAGTGAGCCCCCATTTTGAGTGGGAGGACGCTGGCTGGACCGGCCTGCCGCTCCAGGAGTACACCATCTACGAACTGCATGTCGGCACCTTCACACCTGAGGGCACCTTCGACGCCGTTATCCCGTACCTCGATGAGTTGAGAGAGCTGGGCATCACGGCCATAGAGCTGATGCCCGTAGCCCAGTTTCCGGGTGCCCGCAACTGGGGTTATGATGGGGTCTATCCGTTCGCCGTTCAGAACTCCTACGGCGGCCCGCAAGGTTTGAAGAGGCTGGTGAACGCCTGTCACAAACTAGGCCTGGCTGTAGTGCTGGATGTTGTCTACAACCATCTGGGTCCGGAGGGCAACTATCTGATAGAGTTCGGCCCCTATTTCACCGACAGCTATAAGACACCGTGGGGAGCAGCCCTCAACTTCGACGGGCCACACAGCGATGAGGTGCGCCGGTTCTTCATCGAGAACGCCCTGTACTGGGTAACGGAGTTCCATATCGACGCCCTGCGGCTGGACGCGGTCCACGCAATCATCGACCATTCGGCGGTGCCCTTCGTGGAGGAACTAGCGGAGGCTGCACACGACCGCGCGAAGCAGCTTGATCGGCGCATCCACGTCATCGCCGAGAGCACCCTCAACGATGCCAGGCTCGTCCGGCCGCGAGAGCTGGGGGGCTACGGTCTGGATGCGCAGTGGAACGAGGACTTCCACCACTCCCTGCATACGCT
>Ga0315532_1002927_pt1 | contig 11303 bp, 11 predicted proteins | sample SalMarWE160370MG_FD_203082 | JGI IMG/M metagenome (GOLD analysis project Ga0315532, IMG submission 203082) | Salt marsh sediment microbial communities from the Plum Island Ecosystem LTER, Massachusetts, United States - Salt Marsh Sediment WE1603-70 ... | reverse complement strand
TTTGTATCCGGTTCATGTCAGCGACCTTCAGCGTCTGGACTGGGCCGAGCAGCGTAACAGCGTGCTGGAATCAGCCGTTGATAGTTATAAACGTAATAAGACTTTACCAATATCATGAGGTAGTACCAAATTTTTAGTTTCATTTGTTTTGCAAAGAACAATAAATCCGAATATCGAAATCCGAAACAAAGTGGTTAATTGGTGATTAGTTAATTGATTACCAGAAAGCTGCCTAAAGTGAGCTAAAATGCCCAAAATGAACTTAAGTTAAAAAAGAATGAATAATGAATATCAAAGAAGGAATTTCCAAGTTCGATATTTGCTATTCAACATTCGACATTCGATATTCTTTTTTCAAACTTTAGTCACTTCTTTGTCCTTAACTTTAGTTCACTTATTCTACTCGCCACTCACCACCTCTTGACTTGAGCTACCCTGAGTAATTCACCTAAACATTTTGTCTGTTGTTCAGCATAAGAATTCGCAAGTTGTGTGTTGTTTACCATTCGGGCAATACTCTCCAAATAAATGCATGCTAACCGTGCGGCTCCAACTCTGTCGCGATAGCCATCCTGATTGGCCCAACCAGCCTTATTTTCTTTGAAGTTGTTGACATAATCTTCGCAAAACTTTTTAACGTGAGGTCTTAGCTCGGCGAAACTCGAAGCAACAAGCATTATTTCCTGCATAGGGGCCGGCGATGGGTTCAATTTGAAAGCCTTAACGGCAAAATCAAATCCCTGTTTTTTTGTATCTTTAAGGCGTTTTTGAATGGTTTTCGATTGGTCCGATAGCTGAGCCAGTTTCTCTATGGACTCGGCCACTACTTTTTCTTTGGCCTTAATAATAGCATTTTCGTTGTCTATTTTGGCCTGCACGGTTTTCTTTTCTTTTTCTATCTGCTCTTTTTGCTTTTGCAGTTCCTCAAGCTCAAGACGCTCCTCTTTTTCTGCAACTTCAAGCTGTTCTTGGACGGTTTTTAATTGTTCCAATAGTTCAGCAAGCTTCTTTCTTAACTGGGCCACCGTTTTTTCTCTGGCGTTAATGGCAAGATTTTCATTGTTTAGCTTAGCCTTTACAGTTTTTTTTGCTATTTCTATCTGCCGTCTTTGCTGTTCCAACTGGTTAACAAGGAATAGTAACGTATTACGAGCAAGGATGAGATTTCTGGAGAAATCATCAGGGTAAAGAGTTTTTCCGTCAAATATGCCATCGAAAAGTTGCTTACCCTGAGGCGTTCTTATATCGACGAACAATTTTTGCTTGTTATTAAAGAATACAAGACGCCAATTGGGATGACGTTCAAGACCTTTAACGAAGGTACTGTCAAACTGTCTGGAGGGCATTAAGACCACCGAGACCTTGTGTTCTTTAAGTGCTTCACCTATCGACTGGCTAATTTTAACATAATCGGCAGCTGTCAATATTTCTTGTACTCTCTTTCCTGCTGTTCTGGCTCTTATCATGGCAGCCTGGATTACCTGTTGCCCGACCGAAGCGGGCGGTCCCCCGGCCATAATATAGCTCCAAAGGTCAAAAGCTTTGCGGTCATAAGCTGCCTGCGCTCTGCCATCCATAAATAATTGTAGAGGCGTTCGGCCGGTATTCGGGTCGGGCTCCTGGCCCCAGGCAATGAAGCCTCCCTCAGTCCAGTAATTAAGCATTTTCCCTTTCAGTTTGTTATCTTTTATAAACTTAGTGGCGTAAAACGGTTTTTGTCCCGAGTCGGTCATACGCATAAACATTGAAGTTAATTTTGGGTCGCGAGGCCAGGAATCAAGATAAATTCGCTTAAATTTAAGCCCCCACCATGTGCCAAAAAACAAAACCGCCCCGGCACCGGCAAGGATAAAAAACAATTGTAGGTTATACGGCATTTTAGAAACAATTAGACGATTGTTTCTTTGGAAGTTACGAGCTGCTGAAATTGCACGAACTGTCCGGTCAATAAACATCGCTATAATTGGACAGGCTGCTATGGCGGCTATCGGAATAAACCTGCGGGAACGAATGGCCATATAAATCGTAAGGGCGGCAATGAGCATCAACGGCAATTCAATTTTAGGCCATTGATACTCTTCGGTAATCTTAACTTTTCGCTTACGGTGTCCGCTGACAGAGCGAGGTGCCCGCATCCTGACAACAGCCCAGGCTGCCAGAGTCATCCAGGCAATAATATACATCACTAAAAATGGTACCGCAGTACCGACAGGATTAGTCCAGTCGAAAGCTGGATGCCATTCGTGGATGTCACGCCACCTCGCTGCGTGTTCGCTGACACTAATGACAAAAGTATGAGTCAGGTTCGTTAAATGAAAAGGGTTGAACAAAACCGTAGCTAAGAAAGCAACAAAATAAGCGGCAACTGTATGATATACGCCCTTCCAACCAATAGAGACAACGTTTTTCTTGAAAAAAATCAGGACAAAATCCAAAACTATCACCAGGATTAAAAACAGAAATGTGGATAATGTAAGGCCGGCTTTGGAAAGGACAAAATATAAGAGCGGCCAGGCAGCAACATTGTATAAAATCGCAGTCCATTTTCTGTTGCAATTGCTCAGCAGGTGCAAACCTATAAACGGGATGAGCATTATAAATACGTAGATATATCCGCCGTGGACATTGCACCAGAAAACCGTCACCGGCACGATGAGCCATATATATAACACATTTCGATATGTGGTAAGGACAAGTATCAGCAAAAAGACAGCTACCAGCATATTCGAGAAACCCGCGGGGCGAATATCAAAAAATGAACGGCCTGTAAACATTGCAAAGCAGGAAAAGACCGCACAGAGTGCCGGATTAACACCCAATAATCGACCCGTGTAATAAACACAAATCACGGTCAATATGTAAATAGCGAATTTCCAATACACCAGCGCATTGGAAGGAAAACTTACGCCGTCTGCGTATGATGATTTAGGAACCAACGAATAGAAGATAACGTGTGTCAGCCAGTTCTGGTTGACCCAGCCGGTCGGATGCCAGTATTTAACGGTCTCGATGCCGACTTTGTTCGCAATCCATTGGGCCCAATTCGGCCAGGTTTTTATCTCTTTTTCCGTCGGCCCTGCTTTGTGCGAATTTGCGCTGAAAGGCTCGACAGTATCGACTCCGTGATTGACAAAGTGTCGCCCGCAGGCCATCGCAACCCAGGTATCGCCGGCTGCAACCATGTGCGTACAAGCGTGGAATGTAAAGATAAGCATCGCCAGCCAACAGACGACAGAGAACAGAGGACGCAGGACAGAAGACATCTGACTTCCGACTTCCGACTTCTGACTTCTGACTTCCGACTTCTGACCTCTGACTTCTATTGACTTAGCCATTTTTCTAATCTGTCTAATCCTTTGGTAATCTGCTCGAGCGAACAGGCAAAACTCAAACGAATATTATTATCACAGCCAAACGGCAGCCCCGGAACAAGGGCGACATTGGTTTGTTCCAGAAGCGCTTTTGCGAAGTCCATACTGCCGTTAATTTGCGCACCATTAATATTTCGGCCATAATGGCTTGAAACATCAGGGAAACAGTAAAAAGCACCGGTAGGTTCGGGGCATTCCACGCCTTCGACGCTGTTTAGCCGCTCGGCCATATACTTGCCTCGACGCTCGAATTCTTTCCTCATGTTCTCTATGGTCTGCCCGGCCGGCTGACCTAAAGCTGCAAGCGCCGCATACTGACCGAAAGTTACAGGATTCGAGGTCATATGAGATTGAAGCCGCCCCATCGCTTTTATGACCTCTAACGGCCCGGCCGTGTATCCAAGACGCCAGCCGGTCATAGAGAAAGTCTTGCTAAAGCCGTTAAGAGTCAGAGTCCTGTTGTAAGCGTCCTCACTCAGCGAAGCAAAGCTCACAAATCTCGTATCGCCGTAGATTAGCTTTTCGTAGATTTCATCCGAGAACACCATTACCTTTGTTCCTTCAAGAACTTCTGCAATGGCTTTAAGCTCTTCGGGCGTATAAGTAAAACCGCCCGGATTACTCGGCGAGTTAATCAACAGCATAGCGGTTTTTTCCGTGATGGCTTCTTTCAACTGCGATGGTGTAATTTTGTAGCTGTTATTCTTGTCGGTTTCAATAATTGTAGCAACAGCACCGGCAAGTTTTATTGTCTCAGGATAAGTTACCCAGTATGGTGTTCCTAAGATAACCTCATCGCCAGGGTCGAGCACCGCCTGCATCGCCTCATAGACCGAGTGTTTGCCACCGATATTGATAATGATTTGGTTGGGACTGTATTCGAGACCATTTTCCTCTTTCAGCTTATTGGCGATGGCAGTGCGCAGCTCGATTATACCGGCTGCGGCTGTATATTTCGTCTTACCTGCCTTCAGCGCCTCGATAGCGGCATCTTTGATATAATCCGGCGTATCGAAATCCGGCTCCCCTGCACCAAAACCAACTACGTCCGCACCCTGCGCCTTTAATTCCTGCGCCCGTGCCGTAACAGCGAGTGTTGCCGATGGAGGCACCTCCTGGGCTCGCTTGCTGACTTTCATTTCCATTGCACCTTTCAAATTCGATTCATCATTACACAAAAAACTGCATTATTAAAACAAAACGACAAAATCGGTCAAGAAGATACCATATTCTACACGATATAGAAACATCGAATTTATTGACAGCTAATTACACAATTGCTACTCTATTTTTATGGATCGTACTTTTCAAATTGCGGTAGTATCAGACTCCAGACTCCAGACTCCAGAACCAAGACCTGGGGCTCATGCCTTGGGTCTTGTGTCTTGGGTCTTGAGTCTTATGTCTTGTGTCTTATGTCTTGTGTCTTTGGTCTTGTCAAGTTTTTACCTGATAGGTTGTACCGCCCCTGAAGAAGAGCCAATATGGGAAAATCTCAAAATCGGTGACCTGGCCCCACATCGCGATGGCAAACCACCGAGATCACGATTGTTGGAAACGATAAATTTCAACCTCCATATTTTTGAAATACCCGCCGAAAACATTGACAAATTGGATGATATTCGCAAGACTTTATATACAAGGCCTCTGCGATTCAACAGTCTCCATGCCTTCGGTGCCAATTCCTTTTCGGTCCACTTCGGCCAAATCCGAATGTGGAACGAAATCTATGGCTCGTTGCTTGCCGCCGGCGGTAATAAAATAGCGAAAGCCTCGCTGATGTTGGCTGACGGCCTTGATGAGACTATTGCCATCACCGGATTAGACGGCACACGAACCCTCTTCTTTACCTCAACTTACGGCTCAAGGGAAGGTGCAAATATTGGACCCGGTATCTTTGCTCTCCGGATAAAAGCCCAAAAAATCCTCGGCTCAAGAGGCGTATGTAACGTTACCGCCTATCCGGTATTTTCGCCGCCTATAAGAAGAGGCCCAATCCCACAATTAGAAGCTCGCTCAAAAAACCGCGAGTTTCCCTTCAGCGCCGCCGCCTTCGCACTGAGAATGAGCCCGGGCGATTTTATACTGCTCGGGCCGAAAGAATACATCAGCGACCAAACGGCTTTAGGCGGTCTATTCTTCAGCAATCCCAAAGGCAGCCTGTTCTTAAGTGAAACCAAACGTAAACCGCTCGAACTTAAGCCCGCCGTCAGAATATTCTTACTCGTTTGTACAAGGATAAATTATTGACCGCCGTATGCCCAATCCAACAGTGATATTGTCTCGATGCACTGATTACAGCCGGCCCGGGATTACCGAAGCAATACAAAGACAGTTTGAGCTTCTCGGCGGACTGGAAAAGTTTGTAAGCCCGGGCGATACCGTTTTGCTTAAGCCGAATTTCATCGCCCCAAGGTCTCGCCGTCACGCCACTCAGACTCACCCTGCGGTGATTATCGAGACCGCCCGGCTCTTAATAGATTTCGGTGCAAAGCCTTTCGTCGGTGATTCACCGGCATGGGGCAATATATTTACCTGCGTAAAGGCACTGCGATTGGAAGAACCGCTGAAAAAACTGTCTGTGCCGGTAAAGCAGCTCGATAAACCAAAGAAGTGCCGCATAGGAACGAAAAACACCATAGTCGGCATAAGTTCTGTCGCTCTCGACGCCGATATCATCATAAATCTACCGAAGTTCAAATCGCATCAGCAATTAGTAGCGACGTTTGCCGTTAAAAATATGTTCGGCTGTGTCAGCGGCAAGCGAAAGGCCCTCTGGCACTTTGCGAAGGGCAAAAACGCTGAAGACTTTTGTGAATTGCTTATCGGGATATTCAAATTTCTAAACCCCGTTCTTACTATCATCGATGGTGTGATTGCGATGGATGGCACCGGCCCAATTAAGGGCAGGGCCAGATACCTCGGCTGGCTCATCGGCGGAACCGACCCAATCGCCTGCGAAACTATCTGCGCCAAATTAGTCGGTATCGAACCGGAAGACGTGCCGATTATCAAGACAGCAAGGCAAATTGGATTTGGCTGCTCCGACCCGGCTAAGATTCAAATCCTCGGCGATAATTTCCCACAAACTATATGTACGGACTTCGAACTGCCTACAATGATTCCTATCCGGTTCTCACTCCCGCACGTTTGCAAAAGCATTTGCAAACAAATATTGCTCCTCGCCAAAGCCGCTATCAAAAAACTCCATTCCGACAAAAGCTAACCTATCCACTATCCGCCCCAAGCGCCGAAAGCAACTTCTCCCTGTCGGCCTGGCAAAACTCCGGCCCGTAAAATCTTAAAAAAATCTCTCTTTTAATTTCCGTCTCCGTTATCCCGGGACGGCTATTATAAATGGCACTGCATACTATTTTTTTGGCGGTATCGTACATAGAGCAGCCCATCAGCAAACGCTCCTCACCGGATTTGCGCATCATCAATTCTCGAAATCGAATTGCAACGTCAGGATGCGTGTCATTCATTGTGCCGCCTCTTTGTATATCTGTTCCAGACCCAGTTCTCGAACCCAATTACCAATATATTTCAAGTCTAAATTGTGTACTGTTTCCATCAGATTTCCTACATACACAACCTTTGTTTAGCACGGAATTATGAATCGGCACCAAACAGCATAACATACTATAGTTTCCACAACAAGAAATTGCATCGCACTTTTATACTGCAAAGCCCAATTCCTGGAACATTGACAGTCGCTGCTTATCTGGCTAATATCCAGTTCTATGCAGGATAAATCCATAAATATTCTCGGTATTGAAACCAGTTGTGATGAAACTGCTGCGTCTGTAGTTGCCGATGGGCAAATTGTCAAATCCTCGGTGATAGCTTCGCAAACCAAACTGCACGAAAAATATGGCGGCGTTGTTCCGGAAATCGCCTCCCGAGCACACATCGAAAAAATATACCCTGTTATAGCAGAGGCAATGGCGCAGGCCAATGTTGTTAGAGATGATATTGACGCAATTGCAATTGCCAATCAACCCGGACTGACCATTGCTCTGATCGTCGGCGTTACCGCCGCTAAGACCCTCAGCTTCACCTGGAACAAACCTCTTATAGCAATCAATCATCTGCACGCCCATCTACAGTCGGCGATGCTCTCTGAGGACAATCCGCAATTACCGGCAGTTGCTCTAATCGTATCCGGCGGACATACCTGTCTTTACGATTACCATTCACCGTTGGAACCTAAACTCTTGGGCCATACGATTGACGATGCCGCCGGCGAGGCCTTCGACAAGGTTGCAACAATCCTGAAGTTACCCTATCCCGGCGGACCCAGTATTGAAAAAACTGCTGAAAAGGGAAATCCGGATGCAATAAAATTCCCCCGCTCAATGCTCAGCCGCGATTCGCTGGACTTTTCTTTCAGCGGTATCAAAACAGCCGTCCTGTATTACTGCCACGGCCAGGATATGAAAGGCCAAAACAAGGTCGATTCAATGAGTGCCCAGCAAATCGCCGACATTGCAGCCTCATTCCAGGCGGCGGTAATTGACGTCCTTGTAAAAAAAACAAAGCGAGCCGCTGAAAAAATCGGCGCAAAAACTGTATTGTTAGGCGGCGGAGTAGCAGCCAATAACCGACTGCGAACCGCCTTACAAAAAATATGCAACTCGGATGTCCCCCCCAAAAATCTGCTGGTCGCACCAAAACAATATTGCACTGACAACGCAGTTATGGTAGCTTCTTTGGCATATTACAAATTCAAGGCCGGGATTTTTGCAGACTTGACCCTTGAGCCGAAAGCAACCGGCTGAAAGTGCTAAAGCAGTGTTAGAAAAGATAATAATGTGCAAATTCACAATTATCGCCCTCGTATATTTGATGCCGTTACAGGTGATAGCAGACAAACACCCTACAGCCTTTGAATTGCTGGACAAATACGCCGAAACACAGGACAAACTTCAATCTTTCATCCTGAAGGGCGTTTGTTCAACTGACTATGTTAACTCCTTCAAGCGGGGGAAAAACAAGGCAAATCAATCCTTTGAATTCCGACTTGATGGCAATCGATTTTGCTTTCTCAATCAAATTTGGGGCAACCTGCCCTATAGCCGTCTTAAGTTCACTCCAAAGAATAAGCCCGAGTACCAAAGTTTCACGTGGGACGGCCAGACCTACTTTCAATATGGAAGAAGCTCGAGATTACGGGCTCCTACACTTAAACTATCTCACGGCAAACTGTTTATTCACCGAGACTGGAATGATGTCAAAACCAAACAGTCGATTTCGAGAAGCCCCGCAGGCACAATACTGATGGGGTTTTTCTACGGTAATGACGAGCGAATAGATTCAGTTTTACGCAAGGCTGATAGTATATCCGTGAGAGATAAGATGGAGCAGGTAGGCGAGTCAAAATGTTCTGTCATCGACGCCGTAACAAGAAGTGGAAAATACACAGTCTGGATAGACCCTGAGCATGGATACAATGTCGCACAAACAAAGGTTCAAATGGAAGAAAATGACTTGTTTTATGGTAAGCCCATGACCAGAGGGGATAAGATAGTCGGCTCTTTCAACTACACTCGTTTCAAAAAGATAGATGATGTATGGATCCCCATGGAGTCAAGTTTAAAGGTATTAAGGGACATACCTGGGATGAATTTCTTTAATTTCATGCGCAGCTTCAAACTGAACAATTTCGATCATTTCACACGTCACTACAAACTAACTGAGATAACGCTAAATCCCGATTTTGAGACATTGAATGCCTTTATCCCGGACGACATCGAAAATGGAGCAGAGGTTGAGTTCACAGGTATCGAGAGCATAACATACACATGGCGAAATGGGCAGGTTGTAGACGAAAAAGGCCGTGTGATTATGGACTGCAGGACAAAGAAACCAGATAAAAATAGATAACGAATCACAAACCACAACTCGAGCGAGGTGAAATATTCGGACTGAACAATTAAAAGAGCTGTTAGAGCAGATCAAAAACGGTGAACTCGATATCAATGAGGCGATTGAGAAACTTCGCCATTTGCCGTTTGAGGATTTAGGTTTTGCGTGTATTGACCATCATCGACAAATCCGACGCGGCTTTCCGGAGGTCATCTTCTGCCCCGGTAAAACCACCGAACAAATAATCAAAATCTTTGAGACTCTTGCTGTAAAAGGCAATAACGTCTTGGCTACCAGGGCTGAGCCGGATGTTTTCGAGGCATTAGCCAAAACAGGCAAATTTCCCAAGGCCCGATACGAAAAATTAGCCAAGGCAATCGTCCTCGAGCAGAAAGAGCCTCCCGCATCCAAAACTGTCCTGCCGATAGTTACCGCCGGCACCGCCGATTTGCCCGTTGCCAGCGAAGCGAAAGTTACCGCCGAGATTATGGGCCAGCGGACGGAGCTGATTTGCGATGTCGGAGTGGCCGGCCTGCACAGATTGTTCCAGCATCTGCCAAAACTCCAGATCGCCAATGTCGTCATTGTCGTAGCAGGGATGGAAGGAGCGCTGGCCAGTGTTGTAGGAGGCCTGGTGAGCTGTCCGGTAATCGCAGTGCCGACCAGTGTCGGCTACGGTTCCAGCTTCGAGGGGCTCTCCGCCCTTTTGACGATGATGAATAGCTGCTCTGCCGGCGTTACCGCCGTCAATATCGACAACGGTTTTTCCGCCGCCGTCACGGCAACAATGATAAATAGAAAAATTGATGATAGTTCATAACGATTGAATGAGGGACGAGCATCAGTGACTCCCTGTCGATTCAAATGTTATAAAACTCTCTATGCTAATGAAAATAAACCAAATCCCAGGAACGATTTACAATGGGGACACATTATTATCTGCTCTTTCTTAACGAAGCCAGTTCCCTTAAATTTCACCCATATCTCATCTAAATCTTTTTCGCATTTTGGACACTTTGGTATATCTCCGACAGGAGCATCTACCATTTTAACTCCAGCAAAATTAAATATGCCCACAAGTCACCTCCTGATTTGGTATTGTTTATAACATTGTATATATGTTTTCTACCTATGCTCTTTAGGACGCAAAACTGCGGCCTAAAACGCCAATCAGTAACGTAATATAAGAAGTCGTTTTTTTTGATTATTATAAATGTTCCGACCCACCAACAATATCCTTTGCAATTGCTGAGGAAATATCAGCGTTTTTGCTGATATTCTTGCTCTATATTTTTCACTCAGTATTACAGCCCCACATGACTATGATTTATCAGAGTACCAAAAATCCGAAGCACGAAATCCTAAATTCAAAATCCAAATGAACAAAACAAGCACATGGCAACAACGCGATGCGCTGTAGTATTGATTATTTATACCGAGATTTAGAATTCGACAAATTCTTCCGGATAATGTGACAGATCTAATTTCTCTTGTTCAGGAATCAGCCGTATACCCCACTGCTGCATCGCCAATGCACCAAAAAGAATTTCAATGGTAGTTCCATTTTCATCATTTCCAATTTCATCGATAACCATCGCGTGGGTGGATATTCGTCGTCCTTCTATTTCAGCCTCCAAAAGTGCTGTTTCAGTTGTTTCTTTAACCTGGCCACCTATCGCAGATCGAAACGGTTTTTTGATTTTTGAAGTTACCAATAATGAGGACACTGAGTGAACAACATATGTATTCCGTGCACCTGTATCAAATAATGTCCAGCATTCTCGTCCATTGACTTTGATCATTTGACGTATTCGTCCCATTGTAAGCCTCGTCATTAAATTTATGAAGCCCAACTATGTATTATCTGACTCCATATAAGACGCTTGCGAAATAGACATTATTATATACCCTCCGACACGTCAAAGTGACATTTTATCGCATCTTTGATATTTTCTTTTAACTCGTCTAATGTTTCACCTTCGGTATAAATAGAGTAACCGAGAGATTTGGCGGTGTAACCACCCTCATCAGAATTTTCAACGATAAATATAATTTCACTCATAG
>Ga0315532_1002921_pt1 | contig 11332 bp, 12 predicted proteins | sample SalMarWE160370MG_FD_203082 | JGI IMG/M metagenome (GOLD analysis project Ga0315532, IMG submission 203082) | Salt marsh sediment microbial communities from the Plum Island Ecosystem LTER, Massachusetts, United States - Salt Marsh Sediment WE1603-70 ... | reverse complement strand
AGTTCTGGTCTCTTCATAGCTTTTCCCCTCCCACCCTTTTCTCTTGAATCCAAGCTTGTTTGTGCTCGAATAACTTGTAGCAAGCGCTTTGTAACCAATAAGGATGACCCTTAGACTCCTTGTAGATGAAGTTCCGATCCTCTTTGTCAAAGAAATCCTTTCCCACCCCTACCTCTTCTAGAGCCTGATCGATGAGTTGATTTGCTTCTTCCTCGGTGAAGTTCTTCAGGAAAACATGCACGAAGATGTTATAAAAGGGGCTACCGCTCACCATATCCAGGTCACGAGTAAGTTCGCTCAAACGCTGTCTGGTAGCGATAACTAAGGCAAGCACACGGGGTGTATAGTTGACAAGCGATCGCAGCATTCCCAGGAAATCTGCAGTCTCCCCGAGGCGGTTCGGTTCCAATCTGATAGTCCAATCAAACTCATCGACCAGTAGTGCTAAGCGACGTCCTTCCATGGCCAATTTATTGAGAAGCCTTCTCAATTGACGGCCTTCAATATTCTCCTGCTCAGCCAACCATGCGGTTTCGTCCCTCAGCGTTCCCTCCTCCAATTGCTCCGCCAGTGACCACAATGCCTCCTGCCAGAAGCGGGTAGGGGTGAATTGACTGATGGATTGACAGTCCATGTAGACGAAATGCAGTTTATCGCTGTACAATGCCCACTCCTGACGTGTCTCTGGATGGCATATGTAGTGTAGAAGTGAAGTTTTGCCTATCCGCCACTTTCCCACAATGGCAACGCTGCCGAACGCTGGGCCTGCTAATTGACTGAAGATCCGTCTCATCCTCCCGGTTGATGAAACGCTTGGGAGGGACGGGGGGGCCATAGATGAACGGGCTAATCATCATAAGATTCTCCTTTTTAACAAGCACCATTTACCTAAAAATTACGCTATTTCTGCTTTCGCTTGGTCAAGCCAAATTTACCTATTCGCCAGTTTTGTTAAGACTCTTACCAACTGAGTTTGCACTTTTTGATCTGGGGATATCTCTAAAACACGTTCATATTCTATTGCAGCCTCCTTAAGCTTTTCTTCTTGCTCCAACGACTTTCCTAGAGCCAAACGTGCTCTAATCAACCCATCGCGTGCGCCAACTTCATCTAACCTGTACGCTTCTTCGTACTCTGTAACCGCCTCTGCCAGCACATTTTGTTGGTAAAGAGCTTGGGCTAACCCCAGGCGTGCGCTGGGATGGTGTGGATTTGTCTGCAAGGCATCACGATAAAGGCGAACAGCCGTTTCTAGGTCGCCATCTCGGTGTGCTGTGTGAGCTGCTTCATAAAGGTAAGTGGCTATCGGGCTTACTTGTTCCAGTTCACGCTTCGCCTCTTCTAGAGGATGCTCTCTAGCGATCCAGCGCTCTATCAACTCCACGACGAACTTGTAACTATCCCGCTCCTCGCGCTCCAATATCTCCCATTGTACCAGCATCTCAGGCGCGCTTGCTAATTCCATTCCCATCAATCGCACGTGGTATTCCTGTAAAACGTCTCGGATTTGCTCTTCAGTCGCTACATTTCTTTCACTGGTGATATGAGCAACAGTAGCGAGGATGAAACGCTCCGCTCTGGGCAATCCTTCCCAGAACCAATTCAGAGCCCCGTGTCCGGTCTCCATAGCTTTATCAATTACCGCCCGTACATCTTCAGCCATTACCTTAGTATTATTCTGCTCCTGCTTACGGGCAAACACTTCATGGCAGATAAGCTGAGTGAAGTATGGATGACCAGCAGTGAGAGCTAGAATCGCTTCTATGGCGTCAGCATCATATTCCAAAACCTCTGCTACGGGCTTAGTAATGAGCTGGATGGCATCCTCCCGGTGCAAAAGGGAGATACGTCGGTATTGCGCCTGCTTGAAGATAGATTGATAGTGGATGGGTAGCTCCTCCAACCTGCGACCCACCGCAAAGACAAAAGCTAATTGCGGCTCATCTGCAATTAGCTGCAGCAGGTATGGGAAAAACGCGTATATAGCAGCACCCTTGCCGGAGAGTTCATCACCCAAAACGTCGAACTCGTCAAGCAGAAGCAATAATCGTTTCCCACCTAAAGTCTCATAGAGGGTGGGCAGAAAGCGATGGTGGAAATATCTGTCATCGCTGACAAAGTCAGCTTGTTCTGGCGCTGACACGCCAAGTGAATCAGCGATAGCCCCAGCTAAGTCGTGCAACACTACAGGAAGCTTCTTGTGGGCATAGCCTTCCAGGCTAAAGTAAACGCAGTGAAAGCCTTCCGGCAACTGGAATAGCAATTCGTACAGCACAGAGGTCTTGCCAATGCGCCTCTGACCATAAAGCACAATGACATTATGCTGGCGAGAGGCTAATGTCTGCCGCACAAAGCGAAAGATATCCACTCGCCCATAGAAGCTTTGCCTTTCTACAGGTGGGCCAACTACGTAAGGGTTAACAAAATGATCAGGAAACATGCAACTCTCTCACATAACGCTCTACTTTAATAGTATAGCAGAAATCTACCCATTTGCAAAATGGAATCGACTAAGCACTTGGCCGCTTGTTCATCTTGTAGCTCTTCCGTTAAGCCTCCACCCATCAACACTCGCCGTGCTCCTGCCTCCAGCCGTTCTCCAGCCCCGCCTCATCAAAAGCCCTCAATGCCTCTTCGTACTCCTCAGTGGTGATCTTGCGACCCAGGACGGGGTGGCCTACGGCCTTATGAGCGGGGAAGTACTGATCCATCAAACTGACGTGGATGCGGGGTGACAAGTTTTCGGCGAGCCAATGCAGCACCTTCGGCGTGCCTGCCAGGCCGTCGGGTAAGACCAGGTGGCGGACGATGAGGCCCCGCCGAGCGATGCCTCTGTCGTCCAGAGCCAACTCTTCGCCGACCTGGCGGTACATCTCTTTGAGGGCAGCGCGGTTGGCCTCCACGTAGCGCACGAAACCGGACAGTTGGCGGGCGGTTTCGTCGTCGGCGTACTTGGCGTCGGGCAAATAGATGTCCACCACGCCTTCTAGGAGCTCCAGCACTTCCACCGTCTCGTAGCCACTGGTGTTGTAGACCAGAGGGAGGCGAAGTCCCCTCTCAATGGCGTAGGGGAGGGCGGCCAGGATCCGGGGCACGAAATGGGTCGGTGTGACCAGGTTGATGTTGTGGCAACCCTTGTGTTGTAGCTCCAGCATCATCCCCGCCAAGCGTTCCACGGAGACCTCGTTGCCCACCCCCAGTTGGCTGATGGGGTAGTTCTGGCAGAAGAGGCAGCGGCCAGTGCAACCGGAGAAGAAGATGGTGCCTGAGCCACGGGTCCCGCTGATGGGCGGCTCCTCCCAGGGATGCACGTTCCAACTGGCCACCTTGGGCTCCGCTCCCGCCTGGCAAAAACCCTGCTTCCCCTGCAAGCGATTCACCCCGCACTCCCGCGGGCAGAGGCGGCAATCCTCCAGAGAAGCATAAGCCCGCTCGATGCGGCGGGCCAGTTCACCGTTGCGGTATAAGTTGAGGTAGCCAGGAAGTAACTCTTCACCCCTCACGGCCGCATCACAAACCCCATCACGACAAAATCATCGTCAAAGGCGAAGACCTCATTGGCCTTGGCATGTCTGGCTAGCACGAAGCTGGTGCAGTCGGTGAAGGAGAAAACTTGATCACTATACTTCTCAAAGATTTCCCAGGCAGCGTCGGTAAGGGCCCTGTCTACCCATAGGATTTCTAGAGTCCGCAGTTTTTCTGCTGAAGTTGCCATTTTATGAAAACGGACAGTGTATCTATGGCCAACACGATACCGGAGCCAGGTATAGGTCTCAGCCAGAACATAGTTGGAGGTCAGAAGGTTAGTTTTCTTCTTGAGTAACTGGAGGTAGTGGGACTTGGCCTCGGAATGATATTTATCCGAATCGTCTACGATGGCAACCCAAGCACTGGTATCAACAAAAGTTCTCAAGCCCGGTTTCCCCCGTAGAGATAATAGTCATGATTCTCGGCTCCGTCTCCGAGGCCGCTGGAACACATACCGATGATTTGGTACAGAGGGTGACTTTTTAGCTCCTCTTCGCTAAGCTCTCTTTTTTCTTCCAGCGTGACCGCTTTGGCCTGCGTCTTCTCTACCAGCAGATACTTTGCTAGCGCTTCTCGGACCACCCCAGCGATAGACATCTTCCGTTCGTAGGATACGCGCCGCACCTCTTCGTAAAGGTCCTCGGGAAGATAGACTTGTGTTCTTATCATCGCTTCACGCCTCCTGATGTACATTATACTGTAATAACATCATGTTGTCAAGTCTCTTCACTAACGCCCCAGTTTTCTCACTCTCTCCCACTCGGGCACGTCTTCGTCCATGTCCGCCAGTTCCCGGCGCAGGTCGAAGATCTGGTCGCGCAGGAGGGCCGCCTTCTCGAACTCCAGCGCCTGGGCGGCAGCCTTCATCTGTCTCTCTAGCTCCTTGATCAAACGGGCCAGCTCGTGCTTGGGTATCTCCGCCGGCACTCGGTACTCGGCCCGCTCCTCGGCCACGGCCCGCACCCGGTCGGTCAAGTCGCGCACTTCCTTGACGATGCTCCGTGGCTCAATGCCGTGCTCTTCGTTGTAAGCCGTCTGGATGCTGCGCCGACGGTTAGTCTCATCGAGAGCTCGCCTCATGGAGTCGGTGAGCCCGTCGGCGTACATGATCACCTGGCCGTTGACGTGGCGGGCTGCCCGTCCGATGGTCTGGATGAGCGCCTGGTCACTCCGCAGGAAGCCCTCTTTGTCGGCATCGAGGATCGCTACCAGCGACACCTCAGGCAGGTCCAATCCCTCCCTGAGCAGGTTGATCCCCACCACCACGTCGTAGACGCCCAGGCGCAGGTCTCGCAATATCTCCACTCGCTCCAGGGTCTGGATCTCCGAGTGCAGGTAGTGCACCTTGATCCCCATCTCGGCCAGGTAATCGGCCAGGTCTTCGGCCATGCGCTTGGTGAGGGTGGTCACCAGCGCGCGCTCGCCCCGCTCCAACCGCTGGTTGATCTGGTGGATCAGGTCGTCTATCTGGCCCTTGACTGGCTTGACGGTGACTTCTGGATCCACCAGGCCGGTGGGGCGGATGATCTGCTGTACCACCTGGGCCGAGTGTTCCAGCTCGTAGGGCCGCGGCGTGGCCGAGGTATAGATGACCTGGTTGATCCTCTTTTCGAACTCCTCGAAGTTCAGAGGGCGGTTGTCCAGGGCGCTGGGTAGCCGGAAGCCGTAATCCACCAGGGTGTTCTTGCGGGAGGCGTCGCCGTGATACATGCCCCGCACCTGGGGGATGGTCATGTGGGACTCGTCAACGAAGAGCAGGAAGTCGTCGGGGAAGTAGTCGAGCAGGGTCCAAGGGGGGCTGCCGGGCGCGCGCTGGGAGAGGTGGCGGGAGTAATTCTCGATGCCGGCGCAGTAGCCAACCTCGCGCAGCATCTCCAGGTCGTACTTGGTGCGCTGCTGTAGACGCTGAGCTTCCAGGAGCTTGCCCTGGGCCCTGAGTTCCGCCAGGCGCTCCTCCATCTCTAGCTCGATGTCCTGCAGGGCCAGAGTCAGCTTCTCCTGGGGGGTGATGAAGTGCTTGGCTGGGTAGATGGCGATGGCCGGGTGCTCGGTCAGCACCTCACCGGTCAGGGGCTCGATCTCGGTGATGCGGACGATCTCATCGCCCCAGAACTCCACCCGGTAGGCCAAATCGTCGTAGGCGGGGAAGACCTCCAGGGTGTCGCCCCGCACCCGAAAGCGACCGCGGGCGAAATCCACGTCGTTGCGCTCGTAGTGGATGTCCACCAGGTGGCGCAGCACCTTGTCCCGCCTGCGGGTTTCCCCCTGGTGCAGACTGACCACCACCTTGCCGTACTCTTCGGGGTCGCCGATGCCGTAGATGCAGGAGACCGAGGCCACGATGACCACGTCGCGGCGGGAGAAGAGGGACGAGGTGGCCGCCAGCCGCAGGCGATCAATCTCGTCGTTAATGGAAGCGTCCTTCTCGATGTAGAGGTCGTAGCGGGGCATGTAAGCCTCGGGCTGGTAGTAGTCGTAGTAACTGACGAAGTACTCCACCGCGTTGTGGGGGAAGAACTCCTTGAACTCGGCGTAGAGCTGGGCGGCGAGGGTCTTGTTATGGCACATCACCAGGGTTGCGCGCTGCACCTGCTCAATGACCTGAGCCATGACGTAGGTCTTCCCTGTGCCGGTGGCCCCCAGCAGAGTCTGGTGCTTGTAGCCCTGATGGATCCCTTCCACCAGCTCCTCGATCGCTGTGGGCTGGTCGCCGGTGGGTTGGAAATCTGATACGAGTTTGAACTCTGGCATCTGGGTCACCTAAATGAGGGATGTGCATACCTTTAATTAACGAAGTCCGGCAGGGGGATTTGTGCGAAGTTTGGGGCGTCGTAGCTACCTGGCAGCGGTGAGTTGTTGGCGGAGAAAGTCGCTTGCGAGATGACTGATAGTAACGCCTTTTTGCCTGGCTTTCGCTCGAAGCACTCTGGCCACGTCCTCATCAATTTCGACCTCGTAGCGTCGCCTTCTAAACTCGACCACTGCATCCACGGTACGAAAAGCGTCCGGGTAGTCCGTGGTATCGTGCGTGTCCCAGAATTCGGCAGCCTCTTCGTGGCTAGCAAACTCTTCGGGAATTGGATCAACGTGCTTTCTTCTGACCATCATAGTACCTCCGCTCAGACCGAGTCATGTTTCGGGCCGTAATCGGCAGGGCAGCAGTTCGGCGTTTGTGAATGAAGAAGACAACCAGGTATCTGCCAGCCGCAGTTTGCCCGTAGGCCACGTACAAATCTTCGCCTTTCACCCGTCCCCTTTCGGCCAGGCGGATGTGAGGCTCTGAAAACAGGATCTCCTCAACTTCATCGGTCGTCACGCCGTGCTTTTCGGCGATCTTGTTGACGAACCTATCTTTCCAGATGACTTCATACAAGTGCAACGCTAATTCCTTTGGTCACGTTACTCAAGTAGAATTATACTTGACTTGGCCACTTTTGTCCAGCCCAACACGCCGCCCCTCAAAACAAAAGGTTCTGGCGAACCATCCGCCAGAACCTTGCACCTGTGCTCTATCTCTAGACAGAGATTGCTCTAGCCCCTGTACTATCTCCTGTCCACTCTGCTAACTGTTAATAGGCCGATTACTCTTGGGTGGTATTTCTTACGTACAAAGACCACCGTCCTACTTCGCGTCTCTTAAAGCCCTTGTTTTCTAACCAATCTGTTATCGTCTCATTGACTTCGGCAGGTTTGGTTTTACCCAGGAGAATAACAATCGTCCCAGATCTACACCAACCAGGCTGGTCACGTGCCGATCCGCGACGACGTGCAGCCTGCTGACGACTTGAACGCCGGCTTTGCTCAGGCTTGCGCCACCGGCTATCCGCGCCCGCAGAGTGTGGAGTTCGCCAACTTCTGGGCGCCTTTCGGCGACATGTGGATCAAGATTCTGGAAGAAGTTTCGACTCCGGAAGAAGCTGTGAACGAAGCCTGCGCCGCGATGAACGCCGCCAACGAAAAGTAATCCGATCGCGGTTTTGCGTAGAGGGGGCGCTGGTGGGGCGCAGAGATGTGGTCAATCAGCGCTCCCTTCCCTAACAACTCACGCCAGTGTTCAACTGGCTGAAACAGGCTTGAGTTACGGAGGATAGGACTATGACAAGCGAAGCGATCCCCACTGCATCGCCTGGACAGCCGTCGTCGCTCCAAGTGTGGTGGCGACGCACCACCAGGAGACGCGCGGCTTACGCCTATCTCATCCCGGCCTTCCTCGTGATGGCTATCATCACGTTTTACCCGATCGCCTACCAGTTCTGGATGTCGTTCACTGACTATGACATCAGCAACCTCCGGGTCGGCTCGGAAGCGCCAGACTGGGTGTGGTTCAAGAACTACCTGGACATCTTTAGCGGTGACCTGTCGAGGTTAATCCCAAACTTCAGCTTCTGGCGTACTCTGGCCTTTAACCTGGTGTGGACGTTTACCAACGTGCCGGTTCACATCGTCATTGGAGTGTTGATCGCTGTTCTTCTCAATACCGAGGGGCTGTGGTTTAAGCGTTTTTATCGTGCCATTTACGTCCTGCCGATTATCCTTCCCACGTTGGTGATTGCCACGGTCTGGCGAAACATGTACGACGCGAACTATGGAGCGATTAACCAGTCACTGGCTGCGATAGGTGGGCTTTTTAATATACCGGCAGAGGTTTTCCGTATCCGCTGGTTCCAGAGCCTGGCCCCGCCGTTTAAATGGTTCCTGCCCGGAATGCCGCTGCCGCTCTCTTACTATGCCATGCTGATCGCCAACATCTGGTTGGGCTGGCCGTTCATGACCATCGTCGCCACCGGCGCTTTGCAGAGCATTCCCAAAGATTTGTACGAGGCGGCCTCCATTGACGGCGCAAGCCCCAGGCAGCAGTTCTGGAACATCACCGTGCCGTTGCTGCGTCCGGCCATGGTACCGGCGGCCGTGTATGGCATCACCCTTACCTTCAACCTGTTCAACTTCATCTACTTTATGTCCGGCGGTGGGCCACTACGCCAGACGGACATCCTGGTTACGACGGCCTTCAATCTGGTGAACGCCCAGCATCTGTGCGGCGTGGGAGCCGCCTCTGCTTTCTTAAACTAGAGAAGCGACGTATCTACGGTTAAGCATTATAGCACAAACGCCCCATTTTGCCAACAAGTCAAAGTGTGCTATAATATAATTCATTTTCAGCATAGTTTTTTCGGTATAGATGGGTGGCTCCGCGAAAGCGCGGGCCAGCACCTTGACAATTGAAGGGAAACCGGGTATCTGTTAGTGTAGATCACTGCAGAGCTATTGCGAGGAGATACACAATGGATACCATAGCTTCCCTGGAAAGCCAAACGTTGGAATCGCGGCCGGGCGTGATCGAGAACCCGAACGGTGGCTATCACGTCTACGTGAGGCTCAACGAGCGGGGGACGGCCGCTGGCAGCTTGCTTGGTCCCCGCGCATCAATGCCGCCAGGCACGCCCGTCCTGGCAGAGATGTGGGTGTTCGAGGACTGCGTCCTCCTAGCGCTCCAGGATGGCGATGCCATCGTGCTGCACGTCAGCGACCCGCAGGTAACGGGGAGCGTGGTGTACTTCTACCACGCCGACGGCACTCTCTGGCGGGCGGTGCCCCTGGAGCAATTGAACCCCGGTTGGGTGTACAGCACCTACTGCTTCCGGGGTGACCTGCGCAAGTTCGAGGCGCGTCTGCAACGTATGCGCTCTCGGCCAGCACGCCCGTCCTGGAAGACATCTCCCACTTTCTGGGTGACCGGCGGATGGCAGGGAGGTGTCGTGTACATCCCGCTGGCGCTGGTCTGGCGGGTGCGCGATTGGGAGCATAGTCCCTTGCCCAAGCCCCGCATTGCCCTCCCAAACGACGAGCAGGTGGAGAGGTTGGAGCAAGCCTATCCGGCCGACGTGCAGCAAGTCCTGGCGTTGCGAGAGCAGGGTGTGGAGAAGGTCACCTACCAGATCGGCGGTCTCCACCTGGTGCTGAACTACGTCGAGCGCATCGGTCTGGTGGAGGCCGTGAACCGCTACTGCCCACGCCAGGGAGACCTTTCTGAGGGCACGGTGATCACCGTGCTGGTCATCAACCGCCTGTTGGCGCCTCGTGCCTTGAGTCGGGTGGCCGAGTGGGTTGCTGACACCGGGTTGCATCTCTTGCTCGGGATAGCCGACCCGGATGCCCTCAACTACGACCGCCTGGCTGATGCGCTGTTGGCGGTGTACCCTCACTGGCAGAACATCGCCGCCGAAGTCACCTTGCGGGCGGTCGAGCAGTTCCAGTTGAAAGTGGAGACCATCCACTACGACCTGACGTCGGTCTTCTTCCACGGTGAGTACGAAGGAAGCGACTGGGTGACCTTCGGCTACTCGCGGGACAAGCGGCCCGACAAACGGCAAGTCAACGTCGGCCTCAGCGCCACCGCCGATGGGGAAGTGGTGTTGGCGGGCGGGAGTGGCATCCATCCCGGGAGTACCAACGATGGCACCACGACGGTACCCGCTCACGAGCGTCTCCATCGGCTCTTCCAGCGCAGCGACTTGCTGGTGACGGGTGACAGCATCATGCATAACGCAGAGAACATGCTGACCATCGCCCGCGCCCACGGGCGTTTCCTGGGGGCGACGAAGTTGACACCCTACGTCCGCCAGGTGGCTGCCGGCTGCCCGGAGGATACGTTCGAGACACTGCCTGCCAGCACGGAAGCGGCGGGACACGAGATCAAAGCGACCTTCCGCCGTCTCCGCTTCACGGTCAAGGAGAAGCTCTCTCCTGCCGAGCGGAAGCGGGTAGCCCAACGGCGTCGGCAACGCGGTATCCGCGGACGAACCCCCAGCTATCGAGAGGTACACTTCTGGGTTCGCGCGGCTATCATCTTGGACACCGACCGCCAAGAGGCAGACGCCAAACGCCGCGCCAGGCGCATCGCGGCCTACGAGAAGGAACTGAAGTGGACCCTCGACCATCTCAACCAGGGACGATACTACGGCGACCCCGAGTGGGTATCCGGTCATCTGGCAGACCTGTCCCATCAGTTCAAGGACGTCCGCGCCTTCGTGAAGGTCACCTTCACCGTGCGCGACGGAGTGATGAGCCTGACGTACCATCGCCGCCCCAACAGAATCGCCAAGACTGCCAGACTGGATGGCCGATGGGTGCTGGTCACCAACCAGCGGCGCGGGTCCGAGCAGTCGGTCGCCGACTATCTGGACTGGATGGTGTGCGTCTACAAGAACCACCGGCACGTGGAACGGCGGATGCGGAACTTGAAGAGCGATTTGCCCATCCGCCCGATTTACCTCCATCGGGATGACGCCATCGTTGCCCTCTGCTTCGTCAACGTCGTGGCCTTGATGGTCTACACGCTGATCGAGCGGGACTGTCAAGCCAATCCAGTCCTGGTAGAGGCTGGCTTGCGCACCACCGACCAGGTGTTGGCCGTCCTGCACGGTTTCTGCCTGACCGTCTACCTCACGCCTTCGCGCTGCCAGGTCTTCTGGCTCGACACCCCGACAGAGAGACAGACGTTGATCTGGCGACAGTTGCAGATACCAGACCCAGGAACCCGTCTGCCTACCGTTCGCCTGGCGTCTCAGGACGCCGATTCGACAGCGAAGCCAATCTCTTTTTGGCCTCGAAAACAGCCGGCAAAGGACTATTGTAGCTCGTGGCTCATTCACCTATGGCTTCAATCCCTCAAATCCGTCTTAGTCGGATGTGCTCTACATCCCTGTTTTGGATTGGTAAGGTGCTCTTTAGAGTCATACCTGTTTTGTTATGCTGAAAATGAACTAAAGTAATGCCTGGAAAAGCGGCCTGCAGAGCATTTTGT
>Ga0315532_1002916_pt1 | contig 11348 bp, 8 predicted proteins | sample SalMarWE160370MG_FD_203082 | JGI IMG/M metagenome (GOLD analysis project Ga0315532, IMG submission 203082) | Salt marsh sediment microbial communities from the Plum Island Ecosystem LTER, Massachusetts, United States - Salt Marsh Sediment WE1603-70 ... | reverse complement strand
ATGGGCTGGGCTGAGGCTGGCGGTCCAGTTGCTATACCACCCGGCGTGGAGCAGCGCGACGTCGTAGCCGGTCAGTGCGCCGCTATCGAAGCCAAAGCGATCACGGGGGTTGGGATAAGGGGGCAGGAAGTGATGACCGGAGTGCAGGGTGCGCAATGGAACGGTCGGCGCGGCCTGTGAGGCGATGATGCTGACCGCCAGCGAGAGCAACAGGCCCGAGGCCAGGGGTAAAGCCAGTTTTTTCATGCGAATCTCTCTCTCACAATGTCCTTCCGCAGATAGGCTGTATCATACCAGAACGCAGGCAAAGCGCAAGGGTTCCAGATCAACCGTCCTGAACGACCATACCTGGAGGAGTTAAGCGTCTATTTCGCCAGCGGAGAAAGCAAAGAGCCACTGGCGGGTCGCCCCAGTGGCTCTTCGATCTTGCACCCACTGCCGTTTGGCGTTGAGGTTACGGGGAACTCCTGTAGACGATTGGTAGATGGATCTGGAAACCGACGGCGACATCAACTTCACCGATGGCCTTGTGGCCATAGCTGTCCGTGACCTCAACCCTCGCCTGAAAGACACCGAACCGGCCGTAGACATGACCGGCCTCTGGACCGGCGCTCACTACGAAGGGCGAGCCATCGCCGAAGTCCCAGCGATACTGCGCCGCCTCCGGTTGCCCAGGCAACAACAACGTACCTGAGGTATTCGTCAGGACAGGGCTTGCCGTCAGCCTGACCAACTGGTATGGGCTGGTGACGGTACCCGAAACCGAGATGGTCACAGTCGGTTCGGCGGTGAGATAGTGGAGCAGGTAGTTCATGAACTGCGGCCGCGTGGTGCAGCCGGTGTCGTCGCGGATGCCCTCAAAGCCGAACGCCAGATAGGCTGTGCGGCCGGAGAAGATCGGTTCCGGTTCCTCCAGCGTAGGCTCCGCAGCGCGGGTCAGGCCGGCGTACCCTTCCCTCTGTGGCAACCCTCCGATGACCATCAAGAACGGCTCAGCGGGGACAGGGCGCGTGTCAGGAGACGGAGGTTCTCCGTAGACGCTGATCTCGTCCACATAGAACTGGTTACCGGCACCATTCAGCAGCGTAGGGGTTGTTGGGACGCTCAGGTCCAACACGGTCCCGGTGGCAAAGCTGCCCGGCAGGCCGCTGATGCTGGGACTGGGTGGGAGGCTGCCGGGACCACCGCCAAAGATGTCGTCCTGCTCGTAGTTAGCGCCCAGGAAGGAGTTGTAGAGGCCCGTAGGCGCATCACCCGGGTCAGTGGAGCCAGTCGCCGAGGCCAGGTCCTGCCCGGTGGCCAGCAACCGGCCGCCGCCTCGGAGGTACTGCGATAAGATATCCTGGTCCCACTCGGAGGGAGGCGTGGACACAGTAAAGGTGCCATCCGGCTGGTAGTTGTCGCCCGTGTACCAGATGACCGCCTCGTATTGCTGCAACGTGGCTAGGTCGGGGAACATCGGGTCGCTGGCAAAGTGGAGATCGGCATTGTAATAGTCATAGCCGATGCACAGAGACTCCAGGGCAGTGGTGTAGTACCCGGTGTAGTCCGGGTAGCCCACCAGGTCGCTGAAGTCATTGTCAATCAGCAGCACCAGGTTGGCGGCCAAGGGCAGCCGCACCCACGCCCAGAAGGGGATGTGCAGGTCTGGGCCAACCAGGTTGATCTGGCCTTCATAGTCGCCGAGGTCGGCGTTGGGAGCCACCTCCAGTGTAACCACGAAGGAATCAGACCCAGCGGCGGCGATGTTGAGCGCCGTCGGGTTGACAGTCACGGTGAACATGTTGGTGTGAGTCACAGTGCCTGTCTTGCTGACGACGATGCTGGCGCTCACACCCGCAGTTACCACGTTGGTAGCGTTGACGGTCATCGAACTGCTATCGCCGGCATACATCTCACCAAAGCTCAGGCTAGGCCTGTCGAAGGTCAGGCCAGGGTCGCCAGCCTTGCCCAGGTCAATGCGGCCTGCGCCACGATCAAGGACCCCCACTTCGCTGCCGTCGTAGTCCGCCAGGTCGGTCTCGGCCGTGCTCATCAGGGCCGACTTGATTTGCGCCGGCGTCCAGTCGGGGTGCAATTGCTTGAGCACCGCTGCAGAACCGGCGACGTGCGGCGCAGACATGCTGGTGCCGCTCACCGCGCCAAAACCGGCGTGGCGCGCCACGCCAGTGCCCGAGCCGTACCCGGCCGAGAAGATGTTTACCCCGGGCGCAACTACATCGGGGGCGATCATGTGCCGGATGGACGGACCGCGCGAGGTGAAACTAGCCAACCGGTCTGGGACGTTGCCTATCTGCCGGGGCGAGAAGTCGAGCTGCCCCTCGGCCGTGGTCGGGTGGTCGGCGATCCACTGCACAGTGTCTTCGCCGTTCGTCTGGCCAATGAAACCACCGGCGATGGTAAAGGTGTCTGCTTCGTGGCTGCCTCCCGACATGTTGATCAGGTCATCCCCAGCGTTGTTGTAGACAATCGCGCCGATTGCCCCGGCCTGCTGCGCGTTCCACAGCTTGTCGCTGAAGCAGCAGCCGCCGCGGCTGACAAGAGCGATTGTGCCCGACAGGGCCATGGTGGGGCTGATTGTCTCGCCATCGCACAGGGTGTTGGTGCCACCCACAGTCACGTCAGCGACATCTACCAAGGCATCCGGGCCTACAGTCTGCATACTGAAGTCCGGGCAGAAGAGACAGCTGCCCATTGCCATCTGGGTCAAAGTAACGGGCACAGTCGGCGGCGCAGTCACGTCAAAGAAGCCCGAGGCGATGGTGCCATCGGTAGTGCTGGCACCCACGAGGATGTTCTTGTCCGAGGGGTGGTCAACGGTGTAGGGGTAAGGGCCGCTGTTGCCGGCGGAGAAAACGACCACTACTCCGGCGTCCCAGGCCGCGTCATAAGCCTCGTCGAGCGCGGTAGGAAATGCACTTGACGAGTGTTCGCCCCAACTGTTATTGACCACATCGGCACCGTCAACCACCGCGTCTTCGATCGCGGCGACGAGCTCGGGATCAAAAGCGCTGCCTGAGAAGGGGCCGGCGCTGGGGTAAAAGACCTTGTAGCTCATAAGGTAGGCGGCCGGCGCCACGCCGCTGATGGTGTAGGTGAGGTCGCCGGTCCGCCCCACCGTGCCGGGCACACAGGCCATCGAACCCGAAGTGTGCGTGCCGTGGCTACTGCCGTTGGTGCCAGGTAGCACGCCCTCATCCCCAGGTGTGGGTGGGTCGTCGGCGCGATAGTAAGCCCGCGCCACGATCACCTTCTCGGTGGTCACACTGGTATCGCCCTTGGGATAGCCTGATGGATAGGTGTAGCCGGTGGGGTCGAAGCAGTCATTGTCGACATAGATGCCAGTGTCGATCGAGGCGATCTTGATGCCTTTCCCGGCCTCGCTCTGACCACCGACCATCCCCCACAATATGGGCGCATCAATCAGGGGCAGGCTGGCGTACATATCGGGGTAGTAGGCATGCTCACGAAACACCGCCTTCACCCGCGGCAGACGGGACAGCCAGCGGTCGGCCTGCTCGTCCGCCTCAGGCAGACTCACCGCCAGGCCATTAAAGACGACCTGATAGGTGCGCTCGACAGAAGCGCTGGGCACAACCTGCTGCACCGCTGCAGCGACCTTGGCCTGTTCAACCTCCAGATAGGCAATGTAGGTTTGTGCGTCGGGCGTGTTCACGTCCAGGCGACGGGCACCCGTGACACTGGTGGCCGTAGCACGGAGGCCCACGATCCCGCCAGTATACTGGGCTAGAGGCGGGTCTGCCAGTTGAACGATCCACCGCTTGGCCGGTACCGTCGCGGGCGCATCACCGTCGGTCTGTGGCTGCATATACTCAGGTGCCGTGCCAGCCTCCGGTAGAGCCGGTCGAGTTACCTGCTCCATCACGGGAGTCGCCTGCACGAGGGGGATCGTCACGCTGAGCACGATCAGCGCGGTCATCGCCCTCCATAAGGTTCTGCGTATCATCTATTTCCTCCTTTTCGCGAATTGAACGTCGGGATAAATCGTCCTACGGAAGGACAGCGTGGCTCAGATACACATCACCTCCTTTCGCTCGCGATGTTGGCACGTACCAGAAGCCGGTCAAGTGAAACAGCAACAGTCGGTGTCACAGATCACCGACCGTCCGTACCAGCCGAACAATGTCAATGGAAGGTAGGAAGCGGTTGACCAAACGATGTGGCAATAAATCACAGAGGATACAACCATCAGCACCTATTCCTGAGAAGCAGAGTGTCACGAGAAATCAGGATGGTTAAGCGCTCATAGTATAGCATATCTCGCGCCACTCGTCAATTTCGGTAACCTTTATTCGTGAGGCAACGCGTCCCGCGTCCCGCCCGTGTGGATGCCACCATAAGCAGCAGCACAGCGCGAACGTGCCTACACTTCCCCAGGCACGCCCCCGGGGAGACATACCGTTGGAATTCTACAACAGGGCAGATCAGCCCTGTATTACCAGCCGCGACTCAAGAGTTGCGCATAACCAGGGACAGGTAAATGTGAACAGGGTTGAGGACCGTGGTGAAGCATTGCGGATGCTGGACGCCGCCCCAACTGAGATAGGCGCAGTTCGTCACCGGCTGCCGGGCTCCCGCCGTCGCCGTGACAGCAAAGGTGGTGGTGATACGGTCGCCGCTATCGAGGTCTTTCTGCCACATCCGGTCCAGATTATCACAGCTCAGGGTCCTGCCGCCGTAGATGTAAGTACAACTGCCAGCAACGAACTGGACTCCGCTGGGCAAGGTGTCCGAAAGAACGACATCCTGCACCTCTTCCCCCGTGTTCACCGCGACGATCGTGTACCATATCTCGTCCTGGTTCTCAGCAAACAGCGGGCCGGTCTTGTAGGAGGAAGCGAAGTCAGGTATAAACTTCGCCACTCTCGTTGTGAAGCACATTTGCTCCGGGACGCCACCCCAATCGAGATAGGCGCAGTTCTCCAGCGGGTATTGCAGGGTTCCCGCCGTCACCGTAACAGCGAAGGTAGTGGTGATGCAATCGCCGGTGGCGAAATTCTCCTGCCACATCCGGTCCAGATCACCACAATCCCAGACCCTGCCGTCGCAGGCGTAGGTGCAACTGCCAGGAACGAACTTGACTCCACCAGGCAAAGTGTCCGAAAGGACGACGTTCTGCACCGTGCCCCCAGTGTTCACCGCGACGATGGTATAGGTGATCACGTCGTCTGTCCTGGCATAACGCGGACCAGTCTTGTAGGACAGGCTGAAGTCAGGTGGCAGGGTCCCCACGGTCGTAGTAAAGACCATCTCCTTCTGGTCGCCGTTCCAACTGAGATAGGCGCGGTTGACCAGTGGCCACTGTGCTGTGCCTGCTGTCACCCAGACGGCGAGAGTAGTGGTGACACGGTCGCCGCTAGCGAAGTTTCTCTGCCACATCCGGTCCAGGCCACCACAGTCCCAGGTCTGGCCGTCGCAGGTGTAGGTACAACTGCCAGGAATGGGCTGGACTCCAGTGGGCAGGGTATCCGAGAGGGCAACGTTCTGCACAGGGCCCCCGGTGTTGACTGCGACGATAGTGTAGTAAATCATGTCATTCTGGTCGGCATACTGCGGGCCGGTCTTGTAGGAAGAATCGAAGTTGGGCGGTGCCTGGGCAGTGACGGCAACCAACGCCAGCAACAATCCAACCGCAGCCGCCAGCACGGTGAGCCCGACTCTTCTCGCGGCCGGGATACGAGGACGACAAGTAACTCTTTTCATCGAGAACCTCCTCACAAGTATGGCGCTGCCATACTCAGAGCTATCTGGGACACCACAAGAGAAACCTACGACAAGGAACCCCGGGCATCACCCCCTTTCGTTCGATCTTGCACGCGCTAGAGGTCAACCAGGTAGATGAGGGTCGGCGCACAACATCCCGTTGCCGAGCATGGAGAAATCAGCAATGATGAGGCATTCATAATGTAACACATTTCGTGCCGCTTGTCAATTGCTTCTGCTCGAAAACCGGCCTGAGAAAGCACCCGCACACCAATACTAAGGGCGGGCCCTCGGCTCTCGTCGAGACAACCGTTTGACGCCACCCTTGCCACGTGTTACAATATCAAGCGAGTCAGCGAGTCGGCGAGTCGGCGAACCAGCGAGTGCGAATGGACGAATGAACGGGAAACAGCCTTACACACGGGTCATCGTCGCCCTCAGCGGCGGCGTAGACAGCGCTGTCGCTGCCGCGCTCCTGGTAGAGCAAGGGGACGAGGTCATCGGCGCAATGCTGCGATTGTGGGCTGAGCGTGGGCCGGGCGATGCTCGCGCCAACCGCTGCTGCACACAAGAGGCGATAGACCGCGCCCGTCGCGTCGCCGACCGGCTCGACATCCCCTTTTACCTCATCAACGCCGAGGCCGCCTTCAAAGACCAGGTGGTGGATTACTTCGTCGCCGAGTACGGTGCCGGCCGCACCCCTAATCCGTGCGTTCCCTGCAATCGCACCATCCGCTTCGGCCTGCTCCTGAACCGGGCTCTGGCGCTGGGTGCGGCGTTCCTGGCCACGGGCCACTACGCCCGCGTGCGCCACGTCGAAGACCATCACCAACTTCTCCGCGGGTGGGATCCCCACAAGGATCAATCCTACTTCCTGCACGCATTGACCCAGGAGCAGTTAGCCCACGTCCTTTTCCCCCTGGGCGAGTTGACCAAGGAAGAAGTGCGTGCCATCGCCCGCCAGCATGGCCTGCCTGTGGCGGAACAGCCCGAAAGTCAGGATATCTGCTTTCTAGCCGATGGCGACTACCGCCGTTTTCTGGCCCACCAGGCCCCTCACCTGTTCCGGCCCGGCCCCATCCGCGACACTTCCGGGCACATGCTGGGCCAGCATCAGGGATTGCCGGCCTACACCATCGGCCAGCGCAAGGGGCTAGGGATCGCGGCGGCAGAGCCGCTGTATGTGCTCGCGATCGAACCGGCCGAAAACGCACTCATCGTCGGGCCAGCGGAGGAACTGGGCCAGGATGAATGTCTGGTTGCAGGGATGCACTACATCAGCGGAGAGACGCCCACGGCCACTTCCCGTGCCACGGCGCAGACCCGCTATCGGGCGCGGCTGGTTCCCGTCACAGTGACCCCGCTGCCCGACAAGAGAGCCCACGTCCGCTTTGCCTCACCTCAGCGCGACGTCACGCCAGGTCAGTTTCTGGTATTGTACGATGGCGAAGTTGTGTTGGGTGGCGGGGTCATTTGTAAAGCCCAGGAATCTATGCTATAATAGTTTCAACATGGAAGCCCAGGCCCATCCTGTACATGCAACGGAACCTACCCCGTCGTTGGAACCAGAAACGCTGGCAGCCGTTGAACCATCCACTGAACCATCGCCCGCAGAACTACGAGCGCGACGACTGCTTATCACGGGCCTGGTCGTGGCCGGCCTGTTACTGCTGGGCCTAGTCGTGCTGCTGGTGTTCCTTTCGATAGATGCCTATCAGGCCGCGTACACCGGTGCAGGCTCAAGCCCTGGGTCAGTTGTGGTCGGGTTGCTCAGGGATGCGGCCATCATATTCGTCGCGTTCGAAATGTTGATCATCGGCGTGCTTCTGATCATCCTGATGCTGCAGGTGCAGTCGCTGGTCGTGCTGCTGCGAGACGAGATCAAGCCGATGCTGGAGGCTGCCAACGAGACTCTGGCGACTGTACGTGGTACGACTCAGTTCGTCAGCCACAACGTCGTCTCACCAGTGGTGAAGTGGTCGGGCTACCTGGCCGGGTTACGGCGCATCGTGCGAGAAATTAGCGGGCTGCACGAGAGCGGAGAATAATAGAGAAACAGACAGTGTGAGTAAGAATCATTCGAGGAGGTAGAAATGAGCAACAACAATGGCGGCAGTGAAATTGGGGCCTTCTTCGCCGGCTTCTTGGTGGGCGGGCTTGTAGGCGCAGCGGTCGCCCTCATCCTGGCCCCACAATCTGGAGTAGAAACCCGCGAGCAGATTCGGCAGAAGAGCATCGAACTGCAAGGTAAGGCCGAGGATACCCTGGGCGATGCCCGGGCCAAGGCCGAGGCCGTGGCCGCTGACATCAAACGCCGCGCCGAGGAACTCCAGATTCAGAGCAGGACTATCCTGGAGGAAGGCCAGAAGCAAGTGGCAGAGGCAATTGAGGAAACGAAAAAGGCCGCTGCCGCCGCGGTGGGCAAAGAGGCAGAGCCTGAAGTCACCGAGGCCGCATAACATAAATGCGCTAGGCCGAAGGGCAAGGACAGTTAGCCCGCGCTCCCGGTGATAAAGCAACGCAAGGGCACAACGTGTGTCCCAGGAACCCAGTTGCACCAATCACGAGCACAGGTGCACTCATCGTCGCAGTCTGGGCTTGGGAGAGTGATGATGACCCCACCTACCCCGTACCAGGGATCGGCAGCCCCAGTTCGGCCATGCGGGTCACCAGAGCGTAGGAAGGAACCTGCAAACGGACGCTCATCTGCTCAACAGAGAGGCCCAGTTCGACCAGCCCCCGCACCCAGAGCGATGGCATCAACAGGCAGCGAGCAAAAAACTTCACGTCGGCATAGGAAACGGACGAGGGGACATCCACACCCAATGCTCTCCCATCTGCCACAATTCGGACAATCTCACGATATAGCAGACGAGCCATTGCCAGGCGCGGTTCGTAACGGTAGAGCCCATGCTCTATGATAGTGGAAATCTGGCTTGGATCAACTCCAGCCAGCCCAGCCGGTGGCTTTTGCAACATCCGCTCAATCGGCACTGGGGGCTCGGTCACGTTGTAGTACTGCAACAGAGCCTCGGCCAAACAGGCCAAGGCCGACCGGGTGGCCTCGGCTCCTCCGACTTCTTCGCTCATCGCCCTCCTTTACAAAGTTCACACACCAGGTACCCCAGGCAGGACTCGAACCTGCAACCATCGGATTAGAAGTCCGGCGCTCTATCCCATTGAGCTACTGGGGCATGGCAACGATATTCTAACCGAATGGCACCCCCTTGTCAAGCCTCACCCAGTCCACTCAGTCCCCCGCTGGCAACGAACGCCGCAAACGCCGCCAGGTCGGGAAAGATGTGCTCAGAGAGAGAATGCACGACCCAGTTGTCCGCCAGCGGGGAGATAGTGTATATACGCACCCCACCCTGGTAGGCACTCCACATCTCAAGAGCCGTGCCCATACTTGCCGATGGGACGTATGCCACCAGCACATCCACCTGACCAGCCAATCCGACCAGTTCCAGCAATGTCTGCCTGGCCTGCTCCGAGCTGTAACTTACGCTATCTGGATGCAGTTCGAGGGGATCCAACACCTCGACCCCAGAGACGTGACGTCGCACGATCTGAGCGACCTCGCGGCGATAGTCCTGACCCTCTATTCTCCCATCACTGCGAGAGCCCTGCATAATGCCAGCAATGAACACACGCACAACAGCCTCCTTACCAATGTTTCACAGTGGGTGAATAACAACGCCGCGACGACTGTCGCGGCGTGAGCGTCATAGCCTCAAGCGTGGCTAACCTTTCTGTACCGGCCGGATCCCCTTGTACACCCGTCGTCCCGCCAGCGTGCGCAGAATCCTCTCCGGCGGACGGCCAATGATGCTGCCCAGTTCCCCGCACGTCAATGGCATATTGCCATTTGCCAGAAACACACGGAAAACCGCATCTACCAGCGACAAGTGCGCGTTGATATAGCCAGGCTGCTTGCTACAATGAACCTGCAACACGTGCTGCAGCCCATCCACCCGCGTCACTTCACCCGTTTTCTCATCCACCCAGTCAACCTTCTCCGTATCGAAGTGTTCGCTAAAAACAGCCCAATGCTCCTGGCAAAGGTGGGTGCACAATTCCACGCCGAGGTGCAGCTCTTGCCGCTCCCACCATCCATAGTCAATGTGAAACGGCGTGCCAAGCGTAGGCTTGACCAGCACTGGCAGCGAAGGAGGCACAATAATCCTACTCATCGGCAGACCTAATTCCACTGGAACCCGTATGTAAGACCCAGTAATTGTCGCCCACTGGCGCGTACACATCACTGGTGACCAGTTCCGCCAGCAGTGGCCCAGGCGGTGTGCGCATCGCAATGTTGACCGCGTTGCAAAGCGTAGCCGCGTGGACAGCGCCCTGAGGGCTCAGTTTGGCCAGTTCGGGGAAGATTGCGGCAATCAACTGGCTCAGCGGAAGCCTCTGCTCGTGTGCACGTGCCCACACCGTGTCCATCACTTCGGGATCTTCCCCTGCCACAATGATCAACTCGTCGTGCTCGCAAGTGATAAGCATCTTGCGCATCTCAAAGGTCAGCCGACCTTCCACCGGCAACGCGACCCATACCCACTCCCGCCTGGGACGGTGGCTACGCCGTCGAATTGCGACCGTCCCCGATTTCTCACCCCGTGCCAATTCCAGGTAGGCTCCTGTGGTCACAGCGTGCGTCCTGTACCATTCCTCCAGGCCGTAAACATAGCGCCCTTCGCGCACAACCCAACCCGGCATCTCCGCGCCCGTCTCGCTATCCACAAAGGTGAAACGAATATGCTGTGTACGGCCGGTCGGAAATACACGCGCCAGTCGACTCGAAAGTGGCAGAGTGCCAGCCCTCCAGTGTGGATAGGTCAGCACGATCGTTACTGGCTCAGGCACCTCGGCTGGGCTGTCCAGATTCGACCACTCATCGTCCAACTCCAGCTCCAATGCCAGCATCTCACTGGTCAGCGGCGCAGGGTTGTAATCCAGAGGCTCATACTTTAGCCAGGGGGGAATCGATTGCACGCCTTCAGGTTCCAGGCGACGCAAGAACCAAAGCACTTCGCCCGCTGGCCCCACCTCGTCGAAACGCTCATCCTCCTGAAGCGCGTAGTTCAGCGAGAAGATGCGTAACTGAGTGGTAATCTCCTCCGGCAACTCCAGATCACCCAACAGCGCGTCCGTTGGCAGCGGGTCACCTCCTGCCATATCGAGCACAGCCTCCGCCAGGTTCAGGTGGCCAACGTTCACCTCCACCAACAGGTCCCTACGGAACCACTCGCCAGCCAAACAGACGAAATCAGGCTCGGCTTCAAGACGCTTCTCCAGCACCGCGCCAACCTGCGGCCCGTACAGCACGGCCAGTTCCTCTGGAGAACGCAATTCGGCACCACCTGCCCTGCCAGCCTGCCCTTCAAGGTTGAGCGGATGATCGGCCACCAATTCGGACGCAAACTCACGCCGCTCGCCTTCCCCGAACTCCACCTGGATGACCTGGAATGAAGTATATTCGGGGTTGTGTCCAGGCCGCACGCCGACGACTTTCCCCACCCGATAGCCCAGCGCCGGAAAGACCACCCGCTCACCCACTTCGTAACTGCGCTTGGGCTGATATAGGGTGCCTTCAGACAGCGCGCGCTCTATGAGTGCTT
>Ga0315532_1002898_pt1 | contig 11405 bp, 17 predicted proteins | sample SalMarWE160370MG_FD_203082 | JGI IMG/M metagenome (GOLD analysis project Ga0315532, IMG submission 203082) | Salt marsh sediment microbial communities from the Plum Island Ecosystem LTER, Massachusetts, United States - Salt Marsh Sediment WE1603-70 ... | reverse complement strand
TCAATATCCAAATACCTGCCTGCCCCGTATGTTTCTTTACCACTCGTAAGGTCCCGAAATGGTATAAATAATTGTTCTTCCATTGGATCACTTTTGTATGCTTGAAGTGTACAATCCTTATTTTCTATTTTGAAACTAAATTCTCCCCATCGAATGAGTTCTCGCTCCCCACCTTTTGTATCTTGTAATTTTAGCCATTTTTTTTCTTTATGTTCGTAAATGTTAAGTTCAAAACGAGATGCAAAATCTAATGAATAGTAAGCAAGACCTTTGAAATTCCGGAGTTTCATCTGTGGTATCGGTGATTGAGGATGATTACTGCCAAAAAATTCATCTTTTGACTTACGTGCCATTTCAAGATCATTTTTCCATTTTTTTACATTTATCATGATATTCTCTCTTTACATATTTTTTTAGTGAAAATTAAAATTATTATTATATTATAATTCTTTTGCTGTTTCATAAGCATCTTTTATCGCATCTTGTGCGTTCCCTGTTTTTTTAGCATCACCAATAACATGAACTGAAATATTATTTTTCAATTCATTTTCCAATGGATTATAGCTTTTCATACCTGTTGAAACAACAATTATATCAATATCACCAAATTGAATGTTTTTTTGTCTTTTTCTGCATAAATTGTTTTTCCTGCAACTTTCTTTATATGAGTGTGATCGCTGAAAACAGTTCCTTTTTCTTTCATCATTTTTAAAGAAAGTAGTTTTGCAATCATTTCCATATCTTCTCCAAAGTCAGTTGTTCTTTTAACAATAATTACCTCATCATATTTATTTATAAGATCGGATTTTTCAGCTTCTTTATAAATAACCTTAATATTGTTATCTTTAATTTCATTAGCAAAATAAAGAATTAAACTTCCCATAGATCTTTTATTTTGCGTAAGAGGAGCAAATTTGAATTGCCCGCCAAGTTCATCTTTTTCAAAAAGTGTTACTTTATGTCCTCTTTTATTTAAAGTCAAAGCAGCTTCCATACCGGAAAGTCCGCCTCCGATAACAGCAAAGTTTTTAGATTTTTTTGACCTTCCAAAAACATCAATTTCTTTTCCTACTTTTGGGTTTACCAGGCATTGAAGCCCTTGCCCGGATTTCACTCCGCCCAAACAACCTTCGGCACAAGCAAGGCAAGGACGAATGTTTCCGCTTATTTGTTTATTATATTTCCCGATAAAATCAGGGTCAGCAACAAGTGCTCTTCCTATTGCAATATAATCGGCTTTGAAATCGTCTATAAACTTTTTTATATCGTCTTTTTTGTTTATTTGTCCCACATAAATTGTTGGAATATTTGCTTCTTGTTTTATTTTTTTTGCAAACTCCCATGTTTTCCCTTTTGGAATAAACATGTGTTGAAAAAACCAGGGGGGTGTCGAACAGACTGTCCCGGCAGTTATGTGCAAAGCATCCATTCCATGTTCCTCCAGGAGCTGTGCAAAGGGTATCATTTCATCAAGATGAAAACCGTCAGGTATCATTTCATCGCCCCTGATTCTGACTATAATTCGTAAGTTGGAAACAGATTTTACGGCATCTAATATTTGTAAGGGCAATTTTATTCTGTTCTTAAAACTTCCTCCATATTCATCGTTTCTGTCATTTACTTTTGTATTGTACTGATGAATTGTATTCGTTAACTTTTTCAGTCCTTCAATTTTGTCATCATTATCAATCCCAATTTGAGTAGGTATTTCCCTTAAACTTTTATCAATATACACAGGCTCGGGAGTAATCGCTCCTATATATTTACTCCTTTCTTCATAAAATTTAATAAGTTTTTCTGAAATTATTCCTGATTTGTCGCTGTATCCAGTTTTTATAGGTGCGAAAATGAAGTTATTTTTTAATTGTAACATAATTGAAAAATTTATGACTTATAATTAAATTCCGTGTTTGAATTTTATTTGAAAGTATTAGCATAATTCTTTGGGACATTTTCTAATAATTTTTTCAAACATTTCATTTTAAAACAAAACCACGGAACTTGTTTTTTATACTCTAAATATTCATCGCCAAATTTTCTAATTGTATCAGGTTCCTCAACAAACTTGATCATTATTAGCATGAAAATTATTTCAACAGGTGCAATAATTAGAATGAATGAAGGCGACCCTATCATAAAAGCAACAGCAAGCGGAAAAAACAATAAACCCAAATGCATTGGATGTCTCATATATTTATATACTCCTTGTTTGGTAAGTATATTAGTTTGCATTCTTTTCAATTCCCCTTTTCGTCCATATTTAGCAAGTGTTCTTCCCGTGTTTTTACTGATTAGCATCACTAGAAATAATAGAAAGACACCAAAAAATAAGCTAACAACATGAAAAATTATATTTTGATGGATATTTTTAAATATCAAATAATCAATATAATATCCAAAAACACTACCGCCAATAATAATTATTGTCCAAATTATTATCCTTAACATAGAGATTTATTATTTACTATTTTAATATTCAATCGACAATCAACAATCATCAATCAAAGATTCTTACCCTTTCCATGCTTCTGTTTCCATTCGCATCTATTTTGTCTTGTATACTTCAAAAGCCTATTTTATGTTTATTTAATTTGCTCCAATATAAATTTTCATGCCTTCACTTTCAAAAAAAGTTGGAGCATTTACTCCAATTCTGTTACCTGTAATCAACATAACAGGATTTAAAAGGTTTCACCATTTTATTAGTTCAAATATTTTTCAATCATCGCTTTATTTTTATAATTTTATTGCATCCCAGATAACTAAGATTAAAGTTCCCTCCTTCGACTCAAAATGTCTGTGTTCGTAATGTGGTGAAAAAAATTGATAAGAACCTTTTGAGAATTTTTTTCCCATTGATAGTATATTCTCCTTCAATAACAAAATGTTATTCAGCAACAACATGAGAATGTAGTTGCATATGAAAGTCTTTTGGCAATTTTAACAGAACTGCTTTAGCACCATTTTCTTCTCTTAATACTTTTCCTTTTGTTCCATTGAAATAATCGACTGCATCTTCCCAAGCTAAATCATCATACAAATTCATTAAGTTTCTAATAATATTTCCCTCCGTTAGTTATTAATAAAAAAATTATAATTCTTTAATTTCAAAAATATTCCCGCATTATCAGTCTGTCCAAATTTATTAACTACTTCAAATTCATACAAAAATCTTTTAATATAAACCCCCAATCAGAGGTTTAACCGAACCACCCGGCCCGGTAATGACCGTTGTGGACTTCAATGGTAATCCTTCAGGAATTACATCATCAACCCAATTTATCCCGGTTTTTAAAGTTCTCATACTTCTAATTTGCATTTAAATAATATTAATACTATGATAGTAATCTTCTATGGTTGAATTAAATTCTTCACGATAGGCTTTCATGGACGCAGGTAGCTGATTCATAATATCACTGGCGATGAGACCATCTTCTCCTTTGTTCTTTGCTGCAAGATCACCTGCAAAACCATGTACAAAAACTCCCATGCGCACAGCTTCGTTAATCGAAAATCCGAGTCCGAACATAGCAGCGATTGCTCCGGTTAAAACATCGCCGCTGCCAGCAGTAGCCATGCCGGGATTGCCACTGAGGTTGATAAACACTCTCTTATCAGGATAACCGATTAACGAATGTGCTCCTTTTAAGACTATCGTGGCATTGAGTTTCTGGGCTGTGTTTTGCAGGACAACGATTTTATTTTTTAAAATATCATCCATTTTTTGTTTAGTAATTCTCGCCATTTCGCCCAAATGAGGCGTTAAAATGGTGGGTGTTTCCCGTTTCTTAATGCATTCCCAATCATTTGCAACAGCAGTTATTCCATCTCCATCAATGAGCAGAGGCTTTTTAATTTCAGCACTTAACTCTCTTACTAAAGTTTGTGTTTCTTCATTTAAAGATAATCCTGGGCCAATGACAACCATATCTGCATTTTCGGAAAATTGAAAAAGTTGCTGCCTGTTTTCAAGACTGATGCTGCCAGAGGTGGTGCTTTTTTGTGGTACAAAGACAATTTCGCTCCCTTTATTTCCAATGAAGGCTGCAACATTCCCGGGTGTAGCTAAATAAGAAAGGCCACCGCCTGCTTTAAGAAATGATAATGCAGCAAAATAGGGTGCACCCAGATAGTTGGATGATCCGGCAATGAATAGTACTTTCCCATAGTTACCCTTGTGGGTATCTTTATCTCTTGCAGGAATGGGTTTAGGATCGTTGGTGGCAGTTTTTAAATGATCAGAATGTTGCATAACGGGCGGAAAGGAAATATGCGTAACATACAATTTGCCTACATAGTCAAATCCAGGGTAAAGCAGGTTGCCTGTCTTTGGTAAACCAAAGGTGGTTGTATAATGTGCCTTCACCGCTGTACCCATTACCTGTCCGGTATCTCCATGGATGCCCGAAGGAATATCGATGCTGAATACGGTCTTATGGCTTGCGTTGATCATGTTAATAACATCTTTATATTCCCCTTTGACTTCACGATCCAAACCTGTGCCGAAAATTGCATCGATAATGGCATCAGATTCTTTTACTGCTTCCAGTGCTGATGAAACATCTTGCAGATCAATCATTTTAATTTGCAATTTATTTACGATATCCAAATTTTGCTTTGAAGCACCCTGGAATTTAGAACGATCACCCAAAACAAAAACGGTCACCATTCCACCATTGGAATAAATTTTCCTTGCCACCACTAATCCGTCACCGCCGTTATTGCCGACACCACAGAAAATCACAAAATTTTTATTTTTAGCTCCAAACTCTTTCAAAATAGTGAAATAAGCAGCCTGACCGGCATTTTCCATGAGAATTTCCTGGGCAATACAATATTCTTCAATGGCCCGACGATCCAAATTTCTCATTTCATTTACGTGACTGATTTTCATAATATTTACCTCATTAATTTCATTTTATATTATCCAATAAAATGTCTATTGTTTTTTATCGTTAACTTTCAATTGTATTAAATCCCTATGTAATAAAGAATTAAGCCAATAATCAGTCCAAAAACAAGATTAAAAATCTTGACCAGTATTGTATCTCTCAAGGTATAAGATAATAAAGGCAACATTCCGTGACCATCCTGAACGATTGAACTGGCAAGTAAAACTGAAAAAGGAATAATGCCGTCAGCGAACATCATTACGAAAATCATGTGTGGCCCTGATTCTGGGATTATTCCCATCAATACAGCAATTAACATGACCCATACCATGTGTGATTTGATAAAAGCCTCGAAATTCCAAAAATTAAAACCCACCTGGATAATAAGCAAGGCGAAAAACGACCATAAGAACACTCTTAACATATGCTTTTTAATAATGTGTTTCCAAATATGATCTTGCAGAAAATGATCTGGTACACTACCAACGATGATCACTGTAGCCGTTGTTAAAATCATCAATGTTATTCTTTTCCAATCCCATGTTGGTGAACCGACTATCCCTAAAGCTATGGTCAGTATAATGGCAATAAGAGCAAAACAGCGCGCTGCCAGGATATACGAAGGTAATATTTTGCCAAATGGTCTTTGTCAAAGCATTTACACGATTCAATTGTATGAACTTCATGTAATTCGCACTCTTTGCAAGGAACGATTTTTAATATATCTGCAATTTTGTCAGAAACCCATGCCAGGACAATGCCGAGGACAAAAAGAATTCCAAAAAGCAATAAAGCTTTATCCGGAACCAAAGCTAACAAAACAAATGCTTCATCGCCACTGGTGGCGATCATACCGCCGACTAACGCACCAAAACTCATCAAACCATGTATGTAAAAGGATACGTTTAGGAAAGCACCCAGGCAGCCCGGTGTTGATCCGAGGAGTGAGGCGATCAAGTATTGTCGTCCCCGACCTCCCTTGATAGACTGTGACATTTTCCCATTGGTGATGACGTTGAAATAATCTATTAACAACATCATTACAAAGACAAAGACTGTGATAAGCAAAGCGTGTTTTAAAATATTCCAAATAATCATATAATAATTCATTTCCTATTTTAAGGTTCAAATCGGATATACTGTTGATAATGTTATCGACTTTTAGTGTAAGGTATAAAAATTCTGAGTTTGATCATCAAGCCTCATACTTTGCGATATCTTCGGTGTCTAACTCCTCGAGTTGTTGCCAGAGTGGTTCGTTAGGTTCTTTGGCAATCATACGCTCTGCAAACCTAAGATTGGTTTTTAGAGAATGAATAAATTTCTCTTTGGCAGTCCACAAGCCAAGACCTGGTGAAGCTATAAAATAAATCTCCTCACCTTTTACGATATTCAGACCATCTTTGAGCGTAGATGGTTTGTGGGTTTTTATTGCTGTCTTCAAATCCAAATAATCAAAACCAACGCTCGTAATTTCATCGCGCGTAAGTTTTCCTGGTGCGTAGGTGATTCTAAAACGCTCTTCGGAGGAACCATGTATCAGATGTGCAGCCGCATGTCCAAGTTCGCGTAGTTCCGGATCGCTTTTATAAGCATTCAGCGTGTATGGCGTTCCTCTATAGCCAAATTTACGGATCATGAGGTTTTATATTTCTATGATTTTCCCGGCTCCACCTTCAATATATTTCTCCGGATATAGGGATTTAATCTCTGCTATGTGTCTGGTACAATGAGTAGGGCAGATCACTCCAAGGTCTTTAAACAATTCTAATTCATTGAATCTATGTAAACCGCCAATAATTGCGTAAATCTTCCCAAATTGTGAGGCAGCTTTAAGAATACTTTCCATTTTAGGGTGTGAACATCCTGCAATCAAAACCAATCCTTTGTCCGTTTTTACTACCATCGATTGTTCTATATGGTCAAGTTCGCCAGTAGAAAAAATATTTTTATGAAGCTTCATAGGTTCATCCACATAGATTATTTCTTTTGCATTACGAATACCTCTTAGCGAAATCGGAACATAGATTTTTACATTATTATTCTCATTAAGAAAAGCTGAAAGACCACCCACATGGTCAAAATGGGGATGAGAAATAAACACTTCATCAATTGACAACGGATCTATATCAAGTTTTTTCATATTTCCAAGAAGTATAGAACCGTTTGAACCGGTATCGAAAAGGATACTTCTGTTATAAATTTCTACAAGACAGGAAAATCCCCAATCAGGTTTAAGACCTGACAGGAATACGGTATTGTCGTAGAGAATTGTAATTTTCATTTTCAGCACCTGTTTTTTTATTGTTCTTTAATACCTTTGTTATTTTTATGGAAATTGTGTTACATACCTACACCTGCTATTTCCCTTCCACAATTCGGGCAATGACCGTCCTGAATTTTATTTTTTATAATCCCCAAATTTGTACGTTCAATCAATATTTGACCACAACCGGGGCATCTGGTATCCGCAGTTACATTATTTGTCACATTACCCAGATAGACATTATTAAGACCTGTTTTCAGACCAATTTCCCGCGCTTTAATTAAAACTGCAAAGGGGGTTGAGGGAAGATATTTAAGTTTGTAGGCCGGATAAAATGCGCTGATGTGCCATGGGATATCTTCGCTAACATCCATTATGAACCCGGCAATTGAATGAAATTCCTGCTCTGTATCATTCAATGTTGGAATAACCAGGGTGGTTACTTCTATCCAAATTCCCAGTTGATACAACATTTTTATGGTATCCAGGACGGGTGGTAATTTTGCTTTACAGATTTTTTTATAAAAATCGTTTGAAAAGGATTTCAGATCAACGTTGGCAGCGTCAAGATTTGGAGCTATAGTTTGCAGAGCTTCAGATGTGATAAATCCATTTGTTATGAATATATTTTTAATATTTTCTTCATGAGCTAACTGAGCAACATCAAAAGCATATTCATAAAAGATGGTTGGTTCTGTATAAGTATATGCAATACTTTTACAGCCAAGTTGTTTTGCTTCTATTAAAGTTTCTTCGGGAGCTGAATCCCGGCCAATGATTCGATTCTCCCGAACGGGCATCTGTGATATATCATAATTCTGACAATATTCACATTGAAAGTTGCATCCTGCCGTTGCGATCGAATATGCTGTTGATCCGGGATAAAAATGAAATAAGGGTTTTTTCTCAATCGGGTCAACATGCTGAGCGATTAACTTACCGTAATTCATCACGTATAGTTTCCCACTAATATTTTCTCTTACCCTGCAAATTCCTTTCTTAGAATTCTGAATTACACATCGATGTGCACAGAGATTGCATTTTACATTTTCCTGGGGTAATTGTTCATATAACATTGCTTCCATCATAATTCACAAAATCTCCCCGCAAAATTCAAATATTTTTTAACTTTTGTACTTAAACTACTTAAGACATTGAAGCCTTTATGTTTTCATTGAACATATTTTCGATTTCCTTTACAATGTGAAAGATCGTGACGGATATATCAGCTTCCTCGTTTTCAATAACGATAGATTTCCCTTCGTCTGCCAGTTTTCGCGCTTCAAGATTAATCGGTATTGCACCTAAAAAAGCAATATTCATTTCTTCAGCTTGGTTTTTACCACCACCGATACCAAACAATTCAATCCGGTGACCGCACTTCGGACAAATTAACCCGGACATATTTTCGATAAGGGTAATTTTAGGGATATTCATTTTCTTTGCCATACTGATAGCCCTGGCTGAATCTATTAATGATAGTTCCTGAGGTGTAGTAACAATGATAGCCATATCGGGCTCCATATTTTGCGCCATAGTAAGAATTTCGTCACCGGTACCTGGGGGCAAATCTGCTATAAGATAATCCAGGTTCCCCCATTCGACATCGCCTAAGAATTGATTCAGCATTTTCGAACGCAATGGTCCCCGCCAAATAACTGCCTGATCGGGTGGCAGTAGATTAGCCATAGAAACAACTTTGACCTCACGGCTTTCTTGCGGGATAATTTTATTTCCATCGGTGTGTAATTCACCTTGAATGCCAGTCATTTTAGGAACATCAGGCCCTGTTACGTCAGCATCAAGAATCCCGGTTTTATTGCCATGAAGATGCAAACCATAAGCAAGATTCACACTCACCGTTGTTTTGCCTACACCTCCTTTGCCACTAAAGACCACAATGCGGTGTTTAATGTGGTGAATATTATCGGCGATTTTTTTATTCTCAAGTTCAATTTGTTTCTTTTGCTTTTCTGTCAGCATAATAAACTCCTCCATTTATTTAAGGTAAAATATTTTTATTTCTATCTAAATGAGTTTTTTACACATGATATTCATACCATCACATAGAGAATTAACAGGATAGAATCTTTTATTTGGATTATCTTTTCTAAGTCTATATACAAAATTAGACTCAGTACCAACAATAAATTCTCTTTTATCAGACTGTGCTGCATAGCGAGACATCTGTGCTGTCCCACCTATAAAATTAGCCATGTGTCTTACAGGTGTAGAACATTCCGGATGAACGATAATTTCTGCATTGGTGTGTTTTTCTTTCAAAAATTTTAGATGATAGGTTTTAATATTTTCATGTACATAACAATAACCATCCCAAAGAATGATGTCTTTTTTAGTTTGTTCAGCTACATATGAACCCAAGTTTCTATCTGGAACAAATAGAATTGGGTCATCTGGCAAAGAATTTACTACACTAATAGCATTAGCTGAAGTGCAACAAATATCAGATTCTGCTTTTATAGCTGCTGAACTATTGACATAACTAACTATAATAGAATCCGGAAATTGTTTCTTTATTTTACTTAGTTGTTCAACTGTAGCCATATCTGCTAAACCGCATCCCGCATGTTTATCAGGTAAAAGAACTGTTTTATTGGGATTAAGAATAGCTGCGGTTTCTGCCATAAATTGAACTCCACAAAAAACGATTATATCAGCCGGTGTTTCCACTGCTTTTTTACTCAAATCCAAAGAATCTCCTGTGTAGTCTGCTATATCCTGCACTTCTCCTCTTTGATAAACATGGGCAAGAATAACCGCATTTTTCTCTTCTTTTAATTGCTTTATCTCTTCTATTAGTTTTTGACTTTCTCTCATCTGTGTGGTTTACTTTCCATCAAGAATTTTTTTGAATATCATAGGTTTTAATAATTTTATCTGATTGTCTTTTAACAACAAATTCTCCTTTCCACTATTGATTTCAATAAGCACGGGCATTATTTTGCCTTCTAAAGCACATCGGTTATTCACTGCTTCAGCAAGTTCAACAGAGTCAATCGTTTCGATCATATCAAATATCTTAACCGCTTTTTTTACTTTATTCCGTTGCAGATGTCCTATCATATGCCATTGCACTGTATCCCCGATAATTTGATACATCCGGTCAGCTTCCTGTACGTAATTGTAGCCGATTATTTTAATACCGGCATGTATAGCAGCCTAGACTTCTTCCGGTAATCTGGTTTTTGCTGCAGCAACCAGTAAAACTCCCGGCGGAAGTGAATTTTGAATTTCAGTAACGGATTTTTTTATTTTTTTAAAGTCCATTTCTAATGCCTGTTAATCGGTATGTATCCGATTTTTCTTTGCAAGTAATTGTTCCTTTGTTTCCACATGGTCAGGATTTGGAACAATAGCTTCAACCGGACATACATTTACACATTGTGGTTCATTAAAATAACCAACACATTCTGTACATTTATTGGGATCGATTACATAAATCGGATCACTCTCTGAAATTGCTTCGTTGGGACACTCGTCCAAACAGGCACCACAAATGACACACTCATCATTAATCATTAAAGCCATGATAAACCTCCATTATTTTTATGAATATTTAAGTATTATAAAACTCTTAGTTATTAAATTATATGGCAATTTCAATCCCTAAATACTACTATTTTGTAAGTCGTTAATCTAGAATTGGGGATATATTTTTAGGGATATATTTAAACCAGGTTTCCATTACTTTTTTCGATGCTTCTTCTTCGTATTTTGCAAGTGTCTCTTCACGATGTTTCTCATGACGGCTTAGATAATCAAGAAGCATTTTTACCTTTTGCTTTCATCTTTATCATGAAGCCGATCATAAAAATCCTCCATCTGTTTATGAAATGATCGAACGCACTCGATTATATCATATACCTGCTTATATGTCTTCATAACTTTCTTTTTTTATAATTCTTTTAAAAAAACATTTTGATCTTAAAATAATCTTGTGGTCCGACTTCCTGGACTTTGTTTGCATAATGATATTCAAACAAATATTCTATACAAAGTTACTTCGCATTTCTATTGATTCTAATAAAATTATAATAGAAGATGTAAGAAAAAATCATGAGATTTATCAATGTTTCTGTTGATAAATTCAGTGGTAAATAATATGTAGTTTTACTTATTAATAGGGCGGTTTGACATTTAACAATTTTCTACATTAAGGGCCTTCTATTATAAAGACAACTCAGTTATTCCAATGAAAAATTTTCACTGTATTAACCATTCAGGTT
>Ga0315532_1002892_pt1 | contig 11418 bp, 8 predicted proteins | sample SalMarWE160370MG_FD_203082 | JGI IMG/M metagenome (GOLD analysis project Ga0315532, IMG submission 203082) | Salt marsh sediment microbial communities from the Plum Island Ecosystem LTER, Massachusetts, United States - Salt Marsh Sediment WE1603-70 ... | reverse complement strand
TTAAATACAACGCAGAACAAGATTTCACAGGGCAGGCTTATCAGGTCCGGCATGACAGTATGCGCCCGTCATTCCAACCTGCCTCTCAGAATGCTACGGCAGACAGATCCCCACAATACGTAAACCGCCTGTAGCATCGCAAAGCAGGGACAGGGGAGCGAGGGAGCGGAGGAGCGAAGGCGATCGCGGTTGTCCTGTCGATGGCAAACGGAAGGACGTAGCCACCGTTGTAGTCAGTGTGCTCGCCGATCAGATTCACGCGGCCGGGAGCCTTCGTAATCTGCGGAGCGGGTCCCGATCCCAACTTAGTCATCAGAAACTCTGCACTACTCATCAATGTCATCTCCACGCACTCCTGTTTTGTTTTGGTCAGCTTCCGCAAGTGTGGTCACGCAGGTCCCACCCCAGATACTTCCCAATCGCCTCCTTCACGATGGCCCCAACATGCCCTTTAACTACAGCCACATGGTGCTCAAAACCGCGTTCGACGATGTACTTCATAAGTCCCTGCAGGTTCCCGATCTCAGCAACTCCGTAGCCTCCGAACGTGACTGGTTCGTCATTAGTGTACCGCCCTTCAGCAAGGTAGGAGATTATGCTGCCATTTATGTCGTCCGTAGACAACCGAAAGAACGTAGCCGGTCCGGCGGATATCCTGCCGACACAAGTTCCGTAAGTGTTCTCTTTCCCCACATCATTAGCGATGATCGCCTGGAAGGACATCCTCGCGTCCGTGAAGAAACTCTTGGGGAAGTTGCTGCAGTGAAAAGTGATCACTTTGTTTTCGTCCTCGCCATAATTGTTGTTCCAGTCGGCCAGAGCAGCCGGGGTTCCAGCAGCTAGCTCAAGGGCGTACATCGACAACGCCCCCATGATGTCCGCCTCACAGGCACTGGGGATCATATTCTCCGAAAGCATACTCATAACAGTGCATGGCACGATGCCATAAATCTCCTCTAGGGCCGTCCAGCATTGGATAGCGACGGCATCGAGCGCATTTTTTTCGATCCACTTCGAAAGCGCAAGCGACAGCTTCGCCATTTTTTCCAACGCGGTTTCGGGAATGCTCTCTGTGGCGATGTAGCCTTTGATTTTCTTCAGTTCGCGCTTGACCCCCGAAGCCGCGCGGTCAAATCCCTGGGCCTGCGCAATGATCTCGGAAAGATCTACCGTTTCAACAGTGATCCCTTCATGCTCCAGAATCTTCTCGCTGAATCGGACCGTATTGAACGCGGTTGGCCTTGCTCCCACCATGCCAAGACGTGCCTTCCTGAGCCCCTTAACTACATTGCAAATCCCTGCAAAGGCTTTTAGATCGTCCTTGAACGTACCGCACTCTGGCGATTCGACATGCAGCGTGGTGCTGGAAAAAGGAATCCCGTACTGCACAAGGTTATTGCACAGGGAAAGCTTCCCGCAGAAGGCGTCTCGCCGGTGTGCGATGTCCAACTTCATTACCTCGTCGGGGAAGGCGTGAATCAAAATGGGTACGCTCAGCCCGGAAAGACGTAAGACATCGACTGCAGCCTTTTCATCTCCAAAATTGGGCAGCGTCACGATGACGCCATCGATCGCTTCCCTGTGATTGGAAAAAAGGCGGGCGCACTGCTCGGCATCCTGACGCGTCTCCACTGCTCCGTACGACGTGTCCTCCGGTGACAACGTCACCGCCTTGTACCCTACACCTTCGATCGCCCTCAGGACTTGCTCGCGTCCCTCTTCTACGAGCCGGTCGGGAAAGAAGTTCCTATTGCCAACGATGACTCCAAACGTTTCAGTTCTTCTCCTCATCCTTTTCCACCTCCAATCGTGGACAGCTCATGCATGCGATCCTTGATGTCCTCGTAGAACGCTCGATAAAGCGCATAGTACTTGTCGTAGACCTCTTTTGTCACGGGGTTCGGGGTATCGACCCGGCCGATGTGCGTCCACTCTCCGATGACCCGGTAGTCGGCAATGATCCCCACCCCAATCCCAGCGAGGAGTGCGTCGCCCAGTGGAGCCCCCACTCCTCCCGCGGGAATCAGTATCCTCCGCCCCGTGACATCGGAAAGGATCTTCGTCCACAGATTCGATTTCGTCACTCCTCCGACAATGCGGGTCTCCTCCTTCAGGTGAAGGCCAATCGCCTCGCCGACCTCGATGCTGTGGCGCAGGCTGTAAGCAGCGGCCTCCAGCAGGGCCCGGAAGAAATGAGGCTTGGTGTGGTAGAGGGTGAGCCCGAGGATCACCCCCCTCGCGTCGGGGTCCCACAGTGGAGCGCGCTCGCCCATGAAGTACGGCAGGGCAACCAGTCCGTCAGAGCCCGCAGGAATATCCGCTGCTTCCGCATCCAGTAGCTGGTAGGGATCCTCACCCGTCTTCTCGGCTTCCTCGACCTCCGGCTCGCCGAATTGGTCCCTAAACCAGCGAATGAGCCCACCCCCAGTCGCTGCGCCGCCCCACGTGTAGATCTCCTCGGTGCAGTTCACGACGTGCGGCATGGAGACGAGGCTTTTCGAGTAGGCCTCACCCTGGTGAATGACTCCCCAACAGGTGGAGGTCCCCATCATCGCCACGTTATCGCCGCGCTCGATCGCCCCCCCACTTAACGTCGCCATCGGTGCGTCGATCCCGCCTGCAACCACGGGTGTACCGGTGAGAAGACCGCACTTTTTTGCCGCCGCGGAGGTCACCTCCCCCACCACCTCCGTGGAAGCGACTAACTTCTCTGGCATCTTCTCCAGAGGAATCCCTAACCCCTTGCTCATTTCCTCGGACCAGCGCAGGCGATGAATGTCAAAAAGTCCCCCGAGGTTCCCCGCTGACGAGTAGTCGATCGCCAGCCGGCCCGTTAGGCGGAACTCGATGTAGCTGGACGGGGGAACAAACTTATGCACGCGCTCCCAGATTCGAGGTTCGTTGTTCTTAATCCACAGGATCTTGGGGTATCCAAAGTAGGTGTCGACATAATTGCCGGTGACCTCAAACACCCTATTCAAGTCCACCTTTCTCCTGATCCATTCAACTTCATCCGTGGCACGGCGGTCCATCCAGATGAGGCATGGCCGCAACGGGTTGAATTCCTTGTCAACCGGGATCCCCGAGCCACCGTAAAGTCCGCTGATACAGACCCCGGCAACTTCACTCGCAGCGATCCCCGCTTTCTCTATACTTCCTTTTATTGCATTGTACGCCGCTTCTTCCCACACCTGCGGCCACTGCTCCGCCCACGAGGGCCGCGGGTGTTCCACCTCGTATTCCACGAGCGCCGAGCCGAGCACCTTTCCCTCCAGAGAGACCACGACGCTCTTGGCTGCAAACGTTCCAATATCGACGCCGATCAAATATGGCTTAGTCATGTCCTAGTCCTTTCCATGGTCTTTCTGTCCATAGCCCTTCACATACGCCTCATGTAGCCGCCTGACTTCTTCTTCAGCCAGAACAGCGGGGGTCCCGGCATTCTCGGCTAGATAGGCGATTCTCGCGCTGTGCTCCACGATCAGTGCCGCGGTCAGCGCATCTGTCGGAGTCTTACCAGCAGTGAACACCCCGTGGTGCCTCATCAACAGTGCTCGAAATCGGCCCGGCCGCGTCTTCTCGGAGAACTCTTTCCCGATATTCTCGTCTCCGGGAGGGACGTAGGCCGATACGGGGATCGGACCTCCAAACAGGTCAGCAAGCTCTGTGAGGTACACGGGGATGCTTCTTCCCAGGACGGCGTACACGGTGGCATAAACCGAGTGCGTATGGACGACTCCTCCGACTTGCGGGGTGCTGCGGTAGATGTGCAGGTGAGCCGAGGTATCGACGGAAGGCTTGAGAACTCCCTCAATAAGTTTTCCTGATAGGTTGACGACGACGAGATCCTCTGGCGAGAGGGAGTCGTACTGTACCCCGCTCGGTTTGATCACGACGTAGTCTCCCTCCCTTCCACTGACATTGCCGCTCGTCCCTTGCACCAGTCTGCTTGCAGGGAGGGTTTTAAGAGCTCTGTAAACTTCTGCTCTCAACTCTTCAAGCACTGTGACCACTCCTTTTGTTGAGCATTCCTTCGCATCATTATTCTATTCTTCTCGTATCCAAACCAGCATTTCCCCGGGCTCACGGTTACCCCACGCAAAATAGGGAACGGCTCTTATTGCGATCTCTTCCCTTTCCAGAGCAACTGGGCTATAGAGGACATGCTTCCATTGTGACGTCATTGCGCTGCGCCGAGCGACGCCGTGAATGACGGGAGCGCCTCCGAGGGACTGATCGCAGCCGCCCAGGGTTAGCTTCGCATCTTGCGGCAGGGAGAGGTCGGGAAGGTTAGGACCGTTGTCGACCTCCTCCAAGCAGTAGACGACTGGACCACGGTGAATCGCCACTTTTCCAGCATTCGCACGCACAGCAGGATGGGCATGGATTCGCTCAATAGGCATGGGCAGCAGTATCTCAACCCCATCACCGCTGCGCCACACTCGTGTGATCCTTGCGTAGCCTTTCCTGGAAACAGCAGCGGCTTTGACATCTTCGCCGTTGACGGTGATCTCGGCATTCTTGCACCACCCAGGGACGCGAATCGCCAATGTGAAGCGAACCTCTGTTTCGGTACGGACCGTTATTTCCACCGTTTCCTTCCAAGGGTATTCTGTCCTCTGTGTTAAGGAAACTTGCTGTTCCGCAAGTTCACAATCAGCTTCACTTCCCACAAAAAGGTGCACATAGATTGTGTCTTCGTCTTTTGAATAGATGTACTGTGCAACCGAAGCCAGCAATCTGGCAATATTCGGCGGACAGCAAGCACAGTCAAACCAAGCTTGGCGGACTGTGTCAACGTGCCGCTTGTCGTTCCGCTTTTCGCACGATTCCGGCGACACTTCGAGTGGATTAACATAGAAGTACTTCTTACCGTCGAGCGATATTCCACTCAGCACGCCGTTGTAAAGGGCGCGCTCCATGACATCCGAGTAGTCACGGTCAACGTCAAGATGCAGCATCCGGTGTGCCCAGAAGACGAGGCCAATGGCAGCGCAGGTTTCCGTGTAAGCGGTATCATTGGGCAAGTCATAGTCAAACGTGAAGGACTCCCCTTGTACGGCTGAACCAATACCACCGGTGATGTACATCTGGTGTTTCGTGACACTGTCCCACAGTTTCTTGCACGCAGTCACGAGGGTCTCATCTTTGATCTCGGCAGCCACGTCTGTCATGCCGCAATAGAGATACATGGCCCGAACGGCATGGCCAAATGCCGATGTCTGTTCTCGAACAGGAACGTGAGCTTGGCTATAGGCCTTGCCGTATTTACCCCCCGGACTGCCCTCCCCTCGTGCCTTTGCCTCCAGGTCGTAGTAGTGTGGCTGTTGCCCGCGTTCGTCAATGAAGTACTTGCTTAGTCGAAGGTAGCGTTCTTCGCCGGTGGCTCGATAGAGCTTGACGAGGGCTAACTCAATTTCTTCGTGTCCAGGGTATCCCCTTCTCTTGCCAGGTTCTGTTCCGAAAGTGGCGTCAATGTGATCGGCCAGCCGGCGCACAACGTCAAGGGGTTTCCGCTTCCCGGTCGCTTCATAGTAGGCCACGGCGGCTTCCATCATGTGACCTGCACAGTACATTTCGTGATTGTCGCGAAGGTTTGCCCAGCGTCCCGCAGGCTCTTTAATAGTGAAATAGGTATTGAGGTAGCCGTCTCGCTGTTGAGCGTTTGCAATCAATTCAACGACCTCATCAGCCAGTCGCTCAAGTTCCTGGTCCGAATGGTTCATTAGAGAATAGCCAACAGCCTCCAGCCACTTCGCGACATCGCTATCCTGAAAGACCCATCCGTAGAACTCTCCGTCCGTTCTTCCGGCAGCGATACGGAAGTTCTCGATGGCATGACTGGGTTCCGCTGCGGGAATCTTATCATTCAAGGCCTGCCACTGGTACGGAATGACAACCTCTCTAACTTGTTGCAGGCGCTTGGCCCAGAATTCATCCTTGACTCGGACGTTCTTAATCAGCAAGGGCTGTATAGCATTCTTGTTCATTATGTTATTCTCCTTCCTGTCAATTACCATTAACTCTCCTCACCATCCCGCACATCAAGAATACCGGTTTAACTAGGTCTGTCAGCACTCTTAGCTTAGTATCGAGAAAAAGGATCGGCCGCATCTCTTAGCCCATCTCCCAGGAAGCTGAAAGCAAGCACTGTTATCATGATGAACAGTCCGGGAATCATGATCCACGGGTGCTGACCCAACGTCTGAAAGTTTTGCGCATTTTTCATAAGGGTACCCCAACTTGCCATGGGAGGTTGGATTCCCAGCCCCAAGAAACTCAGTGTGCTTTCCCCGAGGATTAACCACGGTATGGTGACCGTCAACGCCACGATGATATGGCTGAACGCTTGAGGAAGTACGTGTCGAAGTATGATCCGACGGCCACTTGCCCCTATCGATCTTGCGGCCAACACAAAATCCTCTTCGCGGTATGAGAGGGCTTTGCCCCGCACTTCCCTCGCTATGACTGGCCAATTCAATAGAGAGAATATCCCGATTATCCCATATACCGTATAGATCGGATTCCAATCCCGAGGTAAAGCAGCGCTTAGCGCCATCCACAAAGGTAGTTCCGGGAAACACCGGAAGACTTCCACCACCCTCTGGATCAGGATATCTGATACGCCTGAATAGTAGCCTGAGATGCCTCCGAGTATGGTTCCAATGATCCCGCTGATAGCGGTAGCAGTCAGCGCGATGAGTAGGGTCAGCCTGCCGCCAAAGAGTATGCGACCAAGAAGATCCCTTCCGTGGGTATCGGTACCTAAGAGGAATACGCTTCCCCCGTTTTCGACTCCGAAAAGGTGCAGATCGGATTTGAACATCCCGAAAAGCTCATACTCCCATCCATGCACAAATAACCTGATGAAGTACTTCTTTGACGGCTCCTCTGTATAGAGGAGCATGTAGGTCTTAGGATCTAGCTCTCTTTGCAACTTGTAAGTAAAAGGCCGAAAGTGGAACCTCCCATCCTGATCTAAAAAATGAATTCGTTGCGGAGGAACGTATGTTGCCTTAAGGTCTGAGTCTGTATAGTCATACGGAGCGAAGAACGGCGCAAACACAATGATGATAAGCAGAAGTCCAATCATAATACCGCCTATTCTTGCCAAGCGATGTTTCTTGAACTTTCTCCACATTAATGCTAACTGGCTTTTAGGTCTTTTCGCTTTGAGGTCCGTAGAGGCAGTTTTTCTTAGATTTCTTTTCGGGGTCCTTACCCTGAATTCCTGTCTACTCATATCTGATCCTTGGATCTACCCAAGCAAGCAATATATCAGCCAGGAGATTTCCAATTACCGTAATGACAGCGAGCACAAGGAGGAAAGAACCGGCAAGATACATATCCTGGTCCTGAAGGGCAAGCAAGAACATCGTACCTGTAGTGGGCACACATAAAACAATACTTGTCGCCATTTCTCCTTGTATGAGCCAGGGGATGGACATTCCAAGGTACATCACGAGCGGTTGCACGGCGTTCCTCAGCGCGTGCTTGTATATCACGACCCGCTCTCTTAGCCCCTTAGCTCTAGCAACCTGAACATATTGGTGCCCAAGGACATCCAGCAGATTCGCCCGGATGACCCGCATATTCCTTGCAGTACCAGCGACCCCGATCACAACGATGGGAAGCCATAAATGGCTTATGAGGTCCATGAGTTTAGCCCAACTCCACGGACGCAGGACCATCTCCATCGAAAAAAGCCCGCCTATGCTTGAAACACCGGTATAGAAGATGAGGAAATAGATAGCCGCTAAGGCCAAGAAGAAATTGGGTATCGACAACCCCAGGAAGGAGAAAATCGTCAGGACGTTGTCTCCAAAACTGTATTGGTGGGTCGCTGAGTATATGCCTGGGATCACTCCACCCACCACTGAAAAGCACATGGCGCACACGGCAATCAGAACAGTCCACCCTAGCCGGCTCCAGATCATGTCAAACACGGGCTTTCTGTACCTAAACGAATACCCGAAATCCCCTCTAAAAATGCCGCAAAACCACTTTCCGAACTGGGCGAAAAAGGGCTTGTCTAACCCATACATTTCCCTGAGCTGGCCGGCTACCTCTCTCGCCTCAGCAACAGATAAACCACCGGCTTGGGTCAACCTGTTTTGCAGTGCACTCATATAATCCCCCGGCGGCAGGGTGATGACTACAAAGGAGATGAACATGATGAATAACAGAAGCGGCACTGAGTACAGTAAGCGTTTTACCAGGTATCCTACCATCCGCCTCTCTTCTCTCTGCTATCGTTTGTCCCGCGGGTGGCTGCTTTGCGGGTCTCGGGCGTCAAAGAAACCCGGGGGATCTCCACATCCCCCGGGTCGATTCGATCAGCCTTTCCTATTCAACATCCGTAATGTGGTACCAGTCTTGAACCTTGTAGGACTCCGGTGTGGGGATCAGGTCTTGGTACTGTGACGGAAGCTGTAACTCTTCCGGACACCATCGGATTTCAATCGGTAGGCTATTATGGTACCAGTTATACAAGGTGGCTGGAAAGTCCACGGGGTAGTTGCGATGTCGTTTTGCAAACCCCATCGGATAGGCCATTTCCAGAATGCCCACTGTGTAAACGTTCTCGGTGTAGAGTTCCAGAACTTCGCCAAGGGCCTCTTTGCGTTCCTCGGAGGAAGTCATCGTTACAGTCGCTGTGAGTAGCTCTTCAATCCTCTCCTCGAAGGGGAGGAGATCGCGTTGTCCTCCGGGGCCAGCTGTATGCCAGGATGGACTGATCTCACTGACGGGACCAACTTCATCGGGCCTTACCCATGGGGTCGCAGCGTAGCTCCTACCCAATACTAGGTCGAAGTCCTGTGATTCTTCCCTTTGGATGAAGATCCCCGCCTGGATGTTTTTCACGCGTAGATCAATCCCTGCGTCTCGGAAGTCGGATACCAATGCTTCGGCAATTACAACGTGCTCAGGCTCTGAGGCCTCCGTTATGATCTCAATGATGAGGTCTTCCCCTGGAATCAAGGAGCTCTCAGACCAGTTAAGGATACCATCCCCATCAGTATCCGCGAAACCCAGTTCTGCAAGGAGTCGTTTTGCTTCCGCAGGATCATAAGGATACTCGATTACCTTGTTTTCCTGGTAGTAAGCAGAGCCGGAGGGGTACCCTCCATAGAATGGTTGCACATTTGGCGCCGGGAAAATGCCCGAGCAGATTCCTTCCCGATCGATAAGCCGTGATAGGGCCTGTCGGAATGCCTTTTCTCTAAACAACAGCCGTAAGGCCTTGTCTCTATCGCTGTTGACGCCAGCGTAAAGCGAGTAGTTTGGATTGATCTGGTAGGGCGTCGTAAAGGGTCCCCACTGAAAGACGAAGTCCGCTCCAGGGTTCTGCGACGCCGCAAAAACTAGGGGGACCATGCTCGGATCCTGAATAGGCGTCACATCACCAGCGGAAGCTAACAGATCATAGATCCGTGTGTTCCACGAGTCGGACTCCTTCCAGACGATTGCGTCAAAGTACGGCAACTGGTTACCTTGTTCGTCCACCTTGAAATAGAAGGGATTCCTGACATACACCATGATCTGGCCAGGCACATAGGCTACAGGAACAAATGCCCCCAAGGTCACGGCTGGCAACGCTTCTGGTGGGGTTGCCTTCATGTAACTATCGTATGTCATGGTGGAGTTGTATTTAGGGTGGTACTGCTTGTACACGTGCGCAGCAAGCGGACCATTAAGCTGGCTCTCCATCAGGAAGAATGCCTGGATAGGATAGGCGACACCAAAGTGCCATGCTATCGTATAATTATCGACCTTTTCGAGTTCTGTAACTTTGTCGCCAAAGGTCCAAGAACCCGCACTCCTCCAGCTCGGGATATTGGGATCCACGATGTTATCGTAATAGGTGAACACGATGTCATCTGCGGTAAATTCCACACCGTCTGACCACTTTGCTCCTTCGATCAGGTGCATCGTGAGTGTCTTGCCATCCTCGGACCACTCCCAGGATTTTGCCAGGTTGGGGATGGGTTCGGGGTTCTCTAGCATCCACATTGGCCCGAGTTTTACCAGGCCATCGTTTTTGAACCCCATCGCTCCGTCCCACCCCGAGTGCTGGCCAACAGCCGTGTTCCAGCCTTCGGGTGCCATTCCACTCGCACGCCTCTGGATATCTCCATAGACGCCGATTCCATCTACCATGACGCCTGTCTTCCACACAAAAGGTTCTTCCGGCAACCTCTCCTCAACAGGGGGTAACTTTCCTTCTGCAACAAGCTTAGCCAAAGAAGGGGCTTCGTTGTACTTGCTAAGACTTGTGTACTCTACCATCTCACTAGTCGAAGCGAACTTGTTCCATAGAGCCCGTTCGTCTTGACCTGCCGCAACCATTAAGGGCACAACCAACACCCCTATCAACACCAAACCTATCCATTGTTTACATCTGTACATTCCATACCTCCTAAATTCTGTACATCATTGACTTCTAATTGCCACTACAGGAAGTGTCTTGTATGTTTTTCTTATCACCCCCTCTTATTCCTGGTTTGCTGTGGAGAGGCTAGACTGTCTAATCACTAACTCAACCGGGATCTTTAACTGGCTATCGCACTTCTGTCCATCTATTTTCTTTTCGAGTACTGAAATAGCTTTCTCGCCCATTTGCTTTTTTGGAATCCTTACAGTTGTCAATGGAACTTCCAGACACGAAGAAAAAGGGATATCGTCGTAGCCCACAATCGCTATATCGTCAGGAATTCGAAGGCCAACTTTACGCACGGCCTTCATTGCTCCCAAGGCGATGAAGTCACTAAACGTAAAAAGCGCGGTGGGTCGTGCACCGTTCTGCATCAACAGAACCCTACAATGGGTGTAGCCATCCTCCATGGTGAGGGCACCATTCCTTATTAGCTTTTCATTCAGCTCAATATTGTGTTCTTCTAGTGCCTTCTTGTACCCTTCGAGCCTCTCAATAGCGCTGGAATTGTAGGAGGGTCCGTTAATGAAAGCGATCTTTTCATGGCCCTTTTCGATTAAGTGTGTTGTAGCCACATAACCTCCCTGTACGTCGTCAGCGACCACATAGTCAGTGTCAACATCGCTGAAGTGGCGGGCGACGAGAACGAGAGGAATACCGGACTCTTGGAGCATGAGGATGCTCCGTTTGTCAGTCTGGACCGGAGTGATTAACACGCCGTCTACCTGCTCGGACTGCATGATCAGAATAGCTTCCTCTTCGTTTTCGTAGTTCTCGCTGGTGTCTTGGAGGATGATACTGTAACCTAGTACCTTTGCCGCTTTTCCCATACCCTTGACCACCGCAGAAAAGAAAGGATTGGCGATATCTGCAACAATGACCCCGATAACCCCGGTCTTCTTGGACCGGAGTCCCCGAGCCAGCTTGTTTGGCGTGTAGTTCAATCTTGCTGCCGCCTCTAGAATTAGCCGTTTGGTTTCGGG
>Ga0315532_1002891_pt1 | contig 11419 bp, 11 predicted proteins | sample SalMarWE160370MG_FD_203082 | JGI IMG/M metagenome (GOLD analysis project Ga0315532, IMG submission 203082) | Salt marsh sediment microbial communities from the Plum Island Ecosystem LTER, Massachusetts, United States - Salt Marsh Sediment WE1603-70 ... | reverse complement strand
AAAGTAGTTCATCGCGTTCATGGCGCGGGCATCATCACCGAGAAGAAGGAGATACAAATCACCGAGACACCGCATCGCTACTTCGTAATTGATATGCTCGGATCTGATTCAACCCTGATGGCGCCCACAAGCAAGGCTGACAGGCGCCTACGAGCCGTCTCCAAAATAACCACCCTGCGCCGTCTTTTGACGAGCAAATTGGCAGAACAGCCAAACAAGTTACCCAAGGACTACAAAGAGCGGAGGGAGCAGGTCAATAACAAGCTGAAATCTGGGGAGATCAAAAAGTGGATCGAGGTTATTAGAGATCTGACGCACCGAGGAGACCAAGGCCACAAATCCAAGGTGGATCAGCGGTTGTTAGAGCGAGCCATGCACCTTTTGGCTACAGAGCTTGCCCTAGCACAGGGAATTGATCCGGAGAAGGCCGAGAGTCGTCTTGCGTTCATTGTCGAACATCCGAACGAGTTCAAGGACCAACAAGCCGGCACTTCGGGATGGTTACAAACACTAAGACAAAGGGTGATGGAGACATTCACAAAACGCGAGACTCAAGCGACAGTAGAGGCCAGGCAGAGTAATGTGCGTTATGGAGTTCATTGAGCTTCACCAGGTACAATTACAGATCCTAGCTTACGTTGGCCTGGCGATGCTGCTGGGCGCCGCCATCGGGCTTGAGCGTGAGATCGAAGATAAGCCAGCCGGGCTGCGCACCCACATGCTCGTAGCGGGTGTGGCGGCGTTGTTCGTAGCGCTGGGCGACGTCGTGGTAAGGCGCTTCAACGCGCACCTGGGCAGTGAGCTGGTGCGGTCGGACCCCGTCCGCATCATCCAGGCAGTGATCACCGGTGTGAGCTTCCTGGGAGCGGGGACCATCATCCGTCGCAGTGCCCCGCGCCAGGTGGAGGGGCTCACCACTGCCACCTCTATTTTGTTCGCTGCCGCCGTGGGGGTATGTGTGGCGCTGTCGCAACTGGTCCTGGCAGTGGGCGTGACTGTGCTAGTGCTGATCACATTGCGCGGCGTGGGCTTTGTCCAGCATCGGCTGGAGCAGTGACGGCATTAAGCCACGCTGTGGGTGACGGATGGCATGCGAGTTGTTAGACGAGATATGAACTCGGCATGAGAACAAACAGAAGCCAAGCTGATGGAGACTGCTGATTAAGGAGGTGTTTAACTATGCCCAAGATGAAGACACACAAAGCTACCGCAAAACGTTTCAAGATCACCGGCAGGAGAAAATTACGACGGCGGAAACAGCGGCGAGGCCACCTGCGACGCAGGAAATCAAAGCGGGTTCTTCGCTCCTTTTCCAAGGATCTGCCCGTAGCCAAGGCAGATCGCAAGCGGGTGCTGCGCATCCTCGGATTACGGAAGCGGAAGTGAAAGCAATGATGCCTCCACATTGAGTGGCTGGTTGGCTAGTCACAAAGGCATTGAGCGAACGAGAGCCAGGAAGGGGATCCGAGGAATAGTCGAGAGGACCATTTCGCTTTTCATCTGAAAGGAGTAGACTATGGGCAATGACAAAAAGTGGCGCAAGAAGAAGATCGCGAAACACAAATATCGCAAGAGACGAAAGCGTAATCGGTGGAAGCGCCGCCACAAGAAGTAGGGACGAAGACTCGATCGCGCAAGCCAAGAGATTGGAGGTTTAGAATGGGTGTGATCCTATGTGCTATTCGAGGAGGACCAGAGTGCCAACCCGTCATTGCCCAGGCTATCACCTTGGCACAGGAGACTGGCCTCTCGGTGCATTTCTTGTATATTGTCAACCGCGATTTGCTGTCAAGCGCAAACAGCGCGCAGGCTCGTGCCATATCGGGACAGATCCGCCAGATGGGCAGATCTGTTCTCCGTACAGCACTAGCCTGGGCCAGCACGCAAGGTGTCACAGCCCAGGGAGTGATACGCCAAGGCAACGTCGGAAACGAGATCGCTAGCCTGTGCCGTGATCTTGGCGCCGATTATCTCATCCTCGGCCGGCCCCAGGCCCAGGAGGAGAAAAACGTCTTCTCCGATGCTCTGCTCGCGCAGTTCATCGAACGGATCGAGAAGCAGACCGAGGCCAAAGTGGTTCCCGTAGATGGAGATGGCAAGTGAATTACGGAGGAGAGCACAAAAAAAGGCCCGATCAGAAAAACATTACGAGGACATTGTCGGTTCTGCGCCGCCGGGTATGGGAAAGGGCAGGCCAGTTGAACGGAGAGGATCATGCCATTCATTGATTAAGCAGGGGATGCTCGAGCATGGACATTAGCTCGTTAGATATTAACGGAAACTAAAGTTAACTAAAGGAGGAGGTAGAACAATGCAAGTTGTTTTAGATCAAATTACCCAGTTAGTTGGGGCCTACATCCCCAACCTCATCGGGGCTCTGGCCATCTTGATCATCGGGTGGCTGGTTGCCCTGGTGGTGTCTGCCATTGTGCGTCGGGCGCTTCGACGCACAACCCTGGACAACCGACTGGCTCGCTGGATCGTTGGGGAAGAAGAGGCGAAGGCCATCGAAGTGGAGCGGTGGATCGCGAAGGGCGTGTATTACCTCATTATGCTCTTCGTGCTGATCGCCGTCTTCCAGACCCTGGGACTCACGATCATCACCGAGCCACTCAACCAGCTCCTGATCCAGGTGTTCCAATACGCCCCACGGCTGCTGTGGGCAGGGCTCTGGCTGCTGATCGCCTGGATCGTGGCCCGTGCGTTGAAACTCGTTATCTCGCGAGTGCTGAGCGCCGCCAAGATTGACAAGCGCCTCGGCAGCCTAGCCGGCCTCAAGGAAGAGGGGCGCGTTCCCCTGGCTCAAACACTCGGTGATGCCGTGTACTGGCTGGTCTTCCTGCTCTTTCTGCCAGCGGTGTTGGATGCCCTGGGCTTGGAAGGGCTCCTCGAACCGGTCCAGGGGATGACTAACAAAGTCCTCGGCTTCCTGCCCAACATCTTTGCTGCTGGCCTCATCCTGGTGGTCGGCTGGTTCATCGCCCGCATCGTGCAGCGGATTGTGACCAACCTGCTGGCTGCCATCGGCGCTGACCGGCTGAGCGAGCAGGTGGGACTGGCCACGGTTTTGGGGAAGCAGCGGTTATCCGGGCTGCTGGGCCTGGTGGTCTACGTCTTGATCCTCATCCCGGTGCTGATTGCCATCCTCGACGCCCTGGCACTGGAAGCCATCACTCGGCCAGCCGCCAATATGCTGAACACGATCCTGGGTGCGCTCCCGACCATCTTTGCTGCCGCCCTGGTGGTGACGATTGCCTATGTGGTGGGGCGCGTGGTGGCCGGGTTGATCACCAACCTGCTGACGGGCGCCGGCTTCAACGCTGTCCTGGCCCGGCTAGGCCTGGGCAAGGAGCCTGCCGAAGGGGAGCGGACGCCCTCAGAAATCGTGGGATACCTGGTTCTGGTGGCGATCATGCTCTTTGCCGCCATAGAGGCGTCCCGTCTGCTGGGCTTCGTGTTGTTGGCCGATCTGGTAGCTCAGTTCACAGTGTTTGCCGGCCAGGTGATCCTGGGGCTGATCATCTTTGCCATTGGTCTCTACTTGGCGAATCTGGCGGCCAGGACCGTGCAGGCCAGCGGGGCGGTACAAGCCGGTTTGCTGGCCATGGCCGCCCGGATCTCTATCCTGGTGCTGGCTGGCGCCATGGCCTTGCGGCAGATGGGCCTGGCCAACGAGATCATAAACCTGGCCTTTGGCCTGCTACTGGGAGCCATCGCCGTGGCAGTGGCCCTGGCCTTCGGCCTGGGAGGACGGGAAGCCGCTGCCCGTGAGCTAGAGGAATGGCTACAGTCAGTGAGATCCAAGAAGTAGTGAGATCCAAGAAGTCTTGAAGGTGAGAAGCTCGAGCATCCCCCCTTTCCTCATCTGCAATAGGTTGATATGGCCCATTTAGTTTGCCATGCTATCGAGAAAAACGGAGGGAGAAAATGAGTGGAATCGTATGTGCTATTCGAGGCGGACCTGCCAGCCAGCCCACCATTGCCCAGGCCGTCACCCTGGCACAGGAGACTGGCCTCACGGTGCACTTCTTGTACATTGTCAACCGCGATTTGCTGTCAAGCGCAAACAGCGCCCAGGCTCGTGCCATATCGGGACAGATCCGCCAGATGGGCGAATCTGCTCTCCGTACAGCACTAGACTTGGCCAGCACGCAAGGTGTCACGGCCCAGGGAGTGACACGCCAAGGCAACGTTGGAGACGAGATCGCTAGTCTGTGCCGTGATCTTGGCGCCGATTACCTCATCCTCGGCCAGCCCCAGGCTCACGAAGAGAGGAACGTTTTCTCCGAGGCTCTACTCCCGCAGTTCATCGAAGGGATCGAGAAGCAGACCGGGGCCAAAGTTGTTCCGCTAGGATGACAAGTGAATTATGGAGGGCTGTGCTTAGAATAGGATCGGGGAAGAAAGGAGGGATGCCTATCGCACAAAAATATCGGATTCTCGCGTTAGTTTCAAAACACAAATCAAACAAGGAGGTAAGAAATGTCTAAGAAGATGCTCGTCAATCTGGTTCTAACACTCGCCATGCTGCTGTCCCTGGGGCTGAGCGTGGCCAGTGCCGCTCCGCCGGCCCAGGAGGAGATGACCTACACGGTCAAGCTAGGCGACAACCTCTGGACCCTGGCGGAGAAGTACCTGGGCAGCGGCCCGGCCTATCAGACTATCGTCAGCGCCACCAATGCCGAATACGAAGGGGATCCCAGCTTCGCCTACATTGAGAACCCCAGCCTGATCCATCCCGGCTGGAAATTACTCATCCCCGGCGCCGAGGAGGCTGCGGGGCTTACGGTAGCGCCTGAGCCGACGGGTCAGATCATTATCTCGGAGACGGCAGACACCAATGCTCTTGACCCCAAGTACCTCAAGGGACGTCAGGCACAGGATGTCCTACGTGTGATGTTTGACAGTCTCTACCATAGAGACAACAACATGCAGGTCGTTCCCTGGCTGGCCACTTCCTACGAGAACCCAGACGAACTCACCTGGCGCTTCCACCTACGCCAGGGAGTAAAGTTCCACAACGGGAACGACTTCAAAGCCAACGACGTCAAGTTCACTCTCGGTCGGCTGGTTGAGGATGACTCGCAGTTCCCTACACGAAAGTACGTGGATAGGGTCGATGTGGTAGATGACTACACCGTGGACATTATCACCAAGGAGCCCTACGCGGCCTTTATGACCAGAGTCGTCCTCTGGCACATGACCGATGAAGAGTACTTCAACGAAGTCGGGGCGGAAGGGTTTGCCAGTGAACCCGTCGGCACCGGTCCCTTCATGTTCGTGGAGTGGGTCAAAGATGAGCGGGTAGTGTTTGAAGCCAACCGCAACTATTGGGGCGGCTCACCCAAAATCAAGACGGTCATCTTCACACCTATCCCAGAGTCGGCGACCCGTATAGCCGCTCTGGAGGCAGGCGACGTTGATATCGTCGCCGCTGTGCCACCCGAGTATGTTGACCAGGCACCAGAAGGTGTTGAGGTTGTGACGGCGCCTGGCACTCGTGCCTACTACCTCGGCCTGAACGTGAACATGGAACCCTTCGATGATGTGCGGGTAAGACAGGCCATGAATTATGCCATTGATGTCGAGGCCATCATCGAGAGCGTTCTGAACGGCTTGGCCAGGCGAATTGACAACCCGCTGTTGCCGGAGTGTTTTGGCTACACTGCAACGCCGGTCTACAGCTACGATCCCGACAAGACCAAGAGCTTGCTGGCCGAAGCTGGCTATCCCGACGGTTTCGAGATTGAGCTCGACACGCAGCCTCCGTTCAAAGAAATCGCCGAGGCTCTGGCCGGCCAGCTCAGCGCTGTAGGGATCAAGGCCAACGTCAACATCATGGAAAAAGCCGCCCTCTACGCCAAGTACGAGCCGGGTTTCAGCCAGACCTTCTTGACTTCCTGGGGTAACTCGGAAGCGGATGCCGACGGCATACTGTCCAAACAGTTCTATTCCAACCGCTACAGTTGCAATCTGCTGGGCCCCGAGGGGGAAACCGGCTATGGTGATGCCGCGCTCGGTTGCTACTACACTGGCTATGCTAATGCCGAGGTAGATGCAGCTATCGAAGCAGGGGCCAGAGATGTGGATCCAGAGAAGCGGAAGGAGTATTACGCCACGGCGGTAGAGATCATCGTCGAAGAGGCCCCGTGGCTCTTCCTCTACAACCCCGTCGAAATCTATGCCCAGCGGGATCGGATCCAGGGCTGGGTGCCTCGCTCGGATGCGCTGATCATCTTGGATGAGGCCTGGATTACAGACTAACCTATCGGAACCGTATCACAAATCCCAGCACGTTATAGCGCCGCCCCCAAGGGGGCGGCGCTAGATCCATCTTTCTCATCCCAGCGTCTCATAATAGGATAATCTTAAAGATACAATGCGGCAGAGGACAAGACATGCAATATCTGCTAAGACGGCTCGTCCTGATCGTTCCTGTGCTCTTCGGTGTGTCGGTCATTGTCTTTACCATCATGCATGTAATCCCCGGTGACCCGGTCCAGCTCATGTTCGCTGGTACTGGCGCCGGTGCGGAGCAGAGGGAGGCGATGCGGCATGCGCTAGGGCTTGATCTCCCCTTGCCGGTGCAATATGTGAACTATGTGTCCAGAGTAATTCGAGGCGATTTAGGCCAGTCCGTTCACTTTAGACAGCCGGTCCTGGAATTGATTCTGGAGCGAATGCCGGCCACCATCGAGCTGACGCTGGTCGGTCTCATCATCGCTCTGGCGGTCGCCTTCCCCATTGGGTCCCTCTCAGCTCTGAAACGGTATACGCTCACCGACTACATAGTCATGACTGGAGCTACCCTGGGCATCTCCTTGCCGACCTTCTGGATCGGCATCATGTTGATCATGCTCGTGGCTGTCAACCTGGGATGGCTCCCCAGCTTTGGCAGAATAGACTACGTAGTACACCCTCAAAGAATAACTGGTTTCCTTCTCATTGATTCCCTTTTTACCTGGAATATCCCTGCCCTCAAAAATGCCCTGGCTCATCTAGCATTGCCCGCTCTCGCCTTAGGAACGGCCACAGCCACATTTTCCACGCGCTTTATCCGGTCCAGCATGTTAGAAGTCATTGGCCAGGATTATGTGGTCGTTGCTCGCGCCAAAGGGTTGCGCGAGCGGGTATTATTCGCACGCCATGTGCTGCGCAATGCCCTCATTCCCGTGGTAACTCTAATTGGCTTGCAGATGGGGGGGCTACTGGGTGGAGCTGTCGTTACGGAAACGATCTTTGCCTGGCCTGGCATGGGGCGGCTAGTCATTCAAGCTATCTACAACCGTGATTTTGTTCTGGTGCAAGGGGTCGTGCTCTTCTTCGCTTTGATCCGCGTTACTATCAACCTTTTGACAGACGTCCTCTACGTGTGGATAGACCCCCGAATCGGCCATATTTGAAGGAGTGGTGAGCAGTGGCTGAATCGCTTACAAGACCGTTACTACAGGACCGAGAACTGCTCGCACCTCGGCAAAGCGAGCTAAAGAGAATAGTGAGTGCTTTTCTGCTGAGTAAGATAGCTACGCTTGGTGCTCTAATCTTTGTCCTCTTTTTGCTCATAACCATTTTAGCGCCGGTTCTCGCTCCCCACGATCCTGCCTTGCAGGATTTGAAGCGCAGGTTGGCGCCACCCGTTGGCCTCGGTATGGAGGGGGCAAGCTGGGAGTATCCTCTGGGGAACGACAATCTGGGGCGCGACATTCTCAGCCGTCTCCTGGTTGGCTCACGAGTCTCATTTGTGGTGGGAGTAACCACAATCCTTTTGTCTGCCTCAGTGGGCAGTCTGATTGGCGCCATATCTGGATTCTATCGAGGGCCGCTGGACAACGTCGTGATGCGCTTCGTTGATATATGGATGGCTTTCCCGGGCCTGCTGCTGGCTATCGCCTTTGGAGCTGCCTTGGGGCCGGGGTTGGTCAATCTCATCCTCGCCTTGTCTCTGACCAACTGGGTAGTTTACTGTCGCGTTGTTAGAGCAGAGGTGCTTTCCATACGCGAGAGGGACTATGTGATGGCAGCTCAGATTGTGGGCGCCAGTGATCTATGGGTCATCCTGCGTCATGTGCTCCCGAATATCATGGCCCCCATTCTGGTGATCTCCACCCTCCGAATGGGCACAGTAATCATCTCCGAGGCATCCCTTAATTTCTTGGGGATTGGTGTTCAGAGTTCAATGCCGACGTGGGGAGGCATGTTGTCCGATGGACGGGAGTTCATGCGAAATGCCTGGTGGCTGGCTACCTTCCCTGGCATCGCCATCAGCATCGTGGTATTAGGCGTCAATCTACTGGGTGATGGGTTGCGAGACGCCTTGGATCCCCGCCTCCGGCACCGATAGCTGCCAGAGATCTGTCCTGGTCAGAGCACGTCGTTCGGTGAAGGTAGGGAGGCAGGCAGAGAAAAATTGTGTACTCCTGAATTTTGTCTCAGCATCAGTGTCAGGCGTCCTGACTCCACTTTGACCGGGCTGTGACTGGCCAAGTATTCTTCCAACGCCTCGCGGAGGATGGTGGGCACATCATAGCTGGGATGCAGTTCCCAGTCAGAGTCTGTATATCCCCAGATGGCCTCAAACTCAAAGTCGCTGCCGGCAACCCGGTACTGGCGTTCCGGCTCGACCGGTCGGCCGCCCACCAGCAGACGACCATCGCGCACCACTGCACCACTGAGGTGCATCAGACCCCGGGCCTTACCACGGAGAGGGTTGGGCCGCTCGGCAGCGCGCTCTGGGTCGAGCCCTCTCGCCACCAACTCCACCAACTGCGAACCAGTCAGCGTTACCCCCCCTGGGTTGGCGGGGGATGGACAGAGATCCCATAACGTGGCCCGACGCAGCGGACCCGCCGGGAGTGGACCGCTGAACGCCTGGCCGGCCACAAGCACGCCCACGTCGGCGTCCATCCGCTGCCGAAGCGCATCGGCCAAAAGATTGGCCACGCCGCACTCGCGGTCGGTGGCGAAATCCAGCCGTTCAACGACCTCCCCGACGACCTCGTCCAAGTAGCGCTCCACCTCAGCCTCAATAGCGTCGGCCTCGGCCAGGATACGGGCCGATGTCGGTGTCGCGTCCGCTACCGGCAGCACGGTTACTCGCGTCGCTTTCAGTTGTTCGCCATCCCAGAGCAGGTCTATTCGCCCCAGATGCTCGGCATAGTGCCCCGCCTGGGTGATGAGCACATCCCCCACCCGTTCACCCTCCGGCAGCAGGTCATGGCTGTGCCCCCCGACGATAAAGGCCACATCTTCCTGCAATTCCTCCGCCAACTCGCGGTCGGCTGCCAACCCCAGGTGCGATAGCAAGATCACGGCGTCAGCGCCCTCACTGCGCAGTCCCACTGCTAGCTCGCGGACGAGCGGGAGCGTCGGCACCGTGCGCAAGCCAAAGAATCTGGTGTAAGAGGGCATCTCAACCGTCACGCCGATCAGGCCCAGCCGCAGGGGACCCAGATCGAGGAGCGCGGTCGGATGAGTGCCTGGAATAAAGCTATCGTCGGCCATGCGAAGGTTGGCCAGCAAGTGAGGGAAGCGGGACGCAGCGGCGTGATCTTTCAGCACCCCCGGCCCGTAGCGGGGAAGCGCACCATTACCCACCGCAGTGGCGTCGCAGCCCATCGCGCTGAGGAAGCGGTGCATGGCAGCCCCTTTGGTAAGGTTGCTCAGCCGGTTCGAGTAATCCTCACTGTCGCCCAGGTCGAAATAGAGCACGGGCACGTCCCGGTTCTCGGCCCTGATCCGCTCAACCAGGGTGGCAATGCGGGACAGCCCCTCGAGGCGGCCATGGATGTCGTTGGTATGTAAGATGACGAGACGGGAAGTCACGTTTGAATGGTCTCCCATTTGGGTGTCGCTGAACCACCGCCGGGTTGCCTGGGGCTAAACCCCCAGGCTGAAAGGGCGAAGGACGCTAAAAACGCCCTAAAACTGAGCGCCCTTCAGGGTGCTTTGCTCTTTCAGCCCGATGGCTTTAATCGGGCTACTTATCTGCGATACCTCCTGGCTATTATCCGGTTGACAGCGTGTTTGTGGGGAATACCGCTGGACATGCAGTCGAAGATTTCCTCCACACAGTACAGGATCTCCCAGTCCCAGTAGTAGCTCATCAATTCCCCTGACCTGTACGGGTAGGCAGTCGCTTCGGCGTCCGGCGCTCTCGAAATGAATGGTTTTTTCACGAATACGGAAAGGGCGTTGATACCGTCAGGTGAAGTACGATCCTTGTAGTTCTGGAAACGTTGACTTCTCACTTCAGGCGGCAGATATTGCAGGGTTCCCGTCGAGAAGATGACGTCGTAGGTATTTTCAAGCTCGTAGTGTACAATGCCAGCGTGGATTGTTTCGACGTAAACTCCGACTTCCTCAGCGTACCTCTTCGCTTTCTCCAGGCCGGGCAGAGACAAATCGAGACCGACGACCTCAAAGCCGTGTTGGGCAAAATAGACAGCGTTTCTTCCTTCACCACAACCCAGGTCCAGTAGCCTGGGGCGAAAATCCGCGCCGGGTCTAATCATCTCTATCACCCTGTCACACATCGCTGAGGGCTTCTTCCCCCAATAGAATTCCTGACCTGCATACGCTTCGTCATAAGGGTTTTGTCTGTCCATCACCGAATCCCCTATCTCGCCTTCGAGCGCATTTCAGTCTTGGGGCAAATGTCATTGCGAGCGAAGCGAAGCAATCTCCTCTCCTGCATTTGGGGATTGCTTCGTCGCAAAAAGCGCTCCTCGCAATGACAGACTGGGCCGCCCCGCTGTCTCGCCCCCAAATTGAAATACACCTCTCGCCTTCCTGGCGACAGCCATGATCTCCATCTCGTCAAGGTGGATCTTACGCCGCCCCCAGTTCCCTGCGGTCCCACCCCAGACGTGTTCCACTTCGAACCCAGCCTGGCGAAGGAGCAGGACGAGCTCGGTAGGCACATAGCTGCGCCCTCTCACCAGCAGGCTCTTCTTGCCCTCCGCTGTATCCCACTCGACGGTGAAGACTTCCACCAGGTTGACTGGATCAAAGCGGCCTTTTTCCACGTCTTCCTGGGTAGCTTGGCGAATCAGTCTGCATGCGTTGGGGGCAGTCAAAATGAATCGAGCCCCTGGCTTGAGAGCAGCATGTACGTTGCGGAGAATGGCCAGATCGTGTTCGATGGGATCATCCTCGCTGCCTAATAGCGAGAAGGCCCCCTCGCACAGACAGATGGCTGCATCAAACAGCTTGTCTGACGTGAACTTTGTCGCGTCAGCGTGAATCAACTCGACCTCAACGTCGGCTTCCCTGACCGTCTTCTCTGCTTCAGCCAGCATCCCGGAAGAGATGTCAACACCCGTGACCTGATACCCGCGCCTGGCAAGCTCAACAGCGTGCCGCCCGGTCCCACAGCCCACGTCCAGAATGCGACTACCCGGTGGCAGTCTCAGCTCCTCAA
>Ga0315532_1002888_pt1 | contig 11425 bp, 12 predicted proteins | sample SalMarWE160370MG_FD_203082 | JGI IMG/M metagenome (GOLD analysis project Ga0315532, IMG submission 203082) | Salt marsh sediment microbial communities from the Plum Island Ecosystem LTER, Massachusetts, United States - Salt Marsh Sediment WE1603-70 ... | reverse complement strand
CCCGGGGTTTTATCGGTTTGGCCTATGGAGGAACTCAATGAGGTTTTTATGAAGCTTCAAAAGACAGTAGCACCAAACCACAAGCACTGGAGTACGATCGAGTCGCTCGAAGGCATATGGAACTATAATGTCTGGGGTTATTTGTCGAGGATATTGGATATTCCTACATTACTCGTGGTCGGAGAAGGGGATGACATCACCCCGTGGGACGATCAGATTAATGCCTTTAATCAAATCGCCACGCCGAAAAAGAAACTTTTTGTTATCCCTAAGAGCAGTCATATGACCCTCTATAGCAATAAGACTCATGTCCAGATCGCAGCGGAGGCTTCTACGGAGTGGTTTGTGGAACACCTAGTCAAGCCCTATAAATGACACAGGACTGGGTGATGGCAAACGAGGTAATGATTTGTGATTTTATCTTTTATGTTTATGCATACGCACCCCTCCTCCTTCGGGATGCGTCGGGTCTATGTCTTTGTCCTTTGTAATCGAGGGGGAGGATCTTTTTCGGTGTTGTAACGAAACTACGAACAACCTAATTCATGTGAAAGGAGAAGAAATAGTGGCAAAAAGAAAAACCAGCTTATCAGAGGTGCCAAGCGATATCAGGTTGAGACCCGAAGATGGGTGGGTGAATCTTGATGTCAAGTGGTTAGTTGATGAGAATAGATTAGGTTCAAAATATGCCTGCTTCGGGCGTACCGTCTTCGCACCAGGCGGAAAAGCTCAACACCAAATGCATATCCATCCTAACGCAGAGGAAATCCTTTATGTTTTGAGAGGCAGATTGGAGTATGTCATTGGTGGGGACACGATAACCGTTGGGCCCGAAGAGATATGTTACACCCCGTCGAATACCCCGCATATGTGTAGAAATCTCAGTACTACCGAATTGTGCGAGGTTGTCTTTGTATATGCGGGTGCTCCAAGCCTGGAAAAGGCCGGTTATGTTGAGGTGGAAAAATAAGGCATGCCCCTGGCGGATCTCGCCTAGCAGTCAAAGTTAGGGCATTGGTGCGGTCAGCATGTGGCAGGGCATTATTAGGGCCGTCAGCGACATGCCGAGGATAAGACCGCGATAGTGACATCAAAACCTGGGTGCTCGACCGATTCTCAGGTGAGATAGGTGGCTCAAAACCAGGCATGAGGACTGCACCGCGACAGGTGAAACAAACCATTTTAAAATAGGAGGGATTTATGAAAAGGGTTAGGATAGCAACACTCGGGAGTATGTTACTCATTGCGACGCTGGTCATGTTTTCTTTTGCGCCCGGTACCGCACAGTGTGCGGAAAAAAAGATGAAACTGGCGTCATCGTCTTGGCTGGTTTCGCCGCCGGGGTTTAGCTCCATGGATCAGAAGTGGTTCATCGACGAGGTGACGAAGCGCACCAACGGAAGGATTTCCTTTAAGGAATACTGGGCGGCCGCGCTTGTTCCTGCAAAAGAACACCTGGACGCCACTAAAACCGGAACCATTGATCTTGCAAGAATCTGTTTCCTGTATTGGCCCTCGAATTTTCCGCTGAACGCCTTGCCCTATATGTTTCCTTTTGCCAATCGAGACCCGGATATGGGACAGCGGGTTATGCGGAAAATGTACGAGGAGTTCCCCCAGTTTGAACAGGAGATAGAGTCAAACAACCTTAAGTTGATATCGTTCCAGGTGTGGGATGACTATGCCCTGCTGACGAGACAGCCAATTAGAAAGATGGAGGATCTCAAGGGGCTCAAGATAGCTCTGCTCGGGGGTATGCTCACTGAGGTTGCGAAATCGAACGGGGCGGCAGCTATCATTATCAGCCTTGATGAACGGTACCTCCAGTTAAAAACCGGTGTTATTGACGGATCGCTCATTGGCGTGGATTCTATGGTCAGTACGAATTGCCACGAGGTGGCCAAACATTTGACGATACTCGGGCTGGGGGCATACGTGCCGAACTGTGTTGCGATGAATCTCGATACGTGGAAAAAGTTCAGCCCGGAAGATCAGAAAATGATGCTTGATATCGGTAATGAGATTGAGAAAAAGTACACTGTGGAAATGCTGAAAAACAGGGAACGGTACATTCAGATAATGAAGGATGCCGGGGTTGAAGTTTACACGCTCCCGCAGGAAGAGAGGATTAAAATGGGCAAACAGTTGCCCGATATGGCGGCGAAGTGGGCAGAAGCCATGGAGAAAAAGGGATGCCCCGGTTGGGAAATGGTTAAGCGCTACAAGGAGATTTACGCCGCTGAAGGCCACGAGTGGCTGCCAGGTCAAAAAATGGGCGAAAGACCGTAGTGTTGAGAAAAGATTGCCTCACCACAGGAGGAGCTGCGGCTTTTCCTATGGTGAGGGCCTTCAGTGTCGAGATTCATCGCGAGCTTAGGGCTTCGATTCGCAACTACGGTACCATATAGTAAGTGAAGTCTTTTGTGAGTGCCGTGCTCACTCCATTCGGTCTCTAACGCATGACCGAGAGGCTCATGGCCGAGGGCAGCACTAAGTCCCGAGAGGATAAATTCGTTACCGAATGACGAATCGAAAGAATGAGCAGGATTAGATAATGGTAAGCAAGATCGAACATATTATTGTCAAGCTAGATGATATCCTAGGGACAGTCGGCGGCATCGTTCTCCTTGGAATCATGTTTTTTGTATGCGCAGATGTTTTCATGCGCGCCGTTTTTAACAGTCCGTTTCCTGGATCAGTAGAAATTTGCGCCCTGGCTGTGGTTTACGTGATATATTTTGGGTTGGCCTATGGTCTGACAAAGGGTGCTCATGTCAGAGTCACCCTGATATCAGAGCGACTGCCGCGCAAAGCCAGGCGTTTGTGCATATTACTTGCTTACAGCGTTGGTGCCGTGTTTTTTGGCGCCGCTACCTGGCGATCGTGGATCTATTTTTGGAAATCATTTACCGCGCGGGAGTTCATGTTCGCGGCAATCAAGATCCCGTGGTATTTCGGCAAATTCGCTGTGCCTGTCGGTGCATTCTTTATGTTTGTAACCTGTTTGGTGTATGTGGTGTTAGCGATACAGGGGAAACTGGAGGAAAAGTAGACTGATGGATCCCATCTGGATAGGTGTGTTAGGAGCATTACTGATGCTCGTGCTGTTATGTGCGGGTGTTCATATAGCCATAGCCTTGGGTTTTGTCGGCATTCTCGGGCTTGGTTTTTTGGTCGGATTTCGGAGTGCTATGAATTTGCTGGGGAGTGGGCTATTCCATCAGGCTTCACAATACTCACTCGTTGTCATCCCCCTTTTTGTTTTCATGGGCATGATTGCAGCAGGCACGGGAATAAGCGAGAATGTGTATAAGAGCGCCCAGATATGGGCCGGCGGAATCAGGGGTGGCCTTGGGATCGCCACCGTTGGTGCATGCACTGCTTTCGGGGCCATTTGCGGGTCATCCCTGGTTACTGCCGCGGTGTTTGCTCGACTGAGTGCTCCGGAAATGAGACGCTTGGGTTACGACAAAAGATTTTCCTACGGAATATGCTCATCGGGCGGGGTCATTGGTATGCTCATCCCTCCCAGTATTTTGCTCGTTATTTATGGGTTGATTACCGAGGTATCGATTGGCAAGCTGCTTATTGCAGGCGTAGTGCCGGGGATCATTCTGTTCGTTACTTTTTCCGTGGGCATATCAATTATGGGCAAGATAAAGCCTTCTTTGGTATCTCCAGTTCAAAAAAGAGTGCCCTTTGAGGAAAAGCTCAAAGCATTGGTCCATTTTGTGCCGGTAATAATCACCTTTGCCATAATCGTGGGGGGCATATTCAGCGGTATTTTCAGCCCTTCTGAAGCAGGCGCCGTGGCATGCCTGATTCTCATTATATGGTTTTTTTTCTTGCGACTTCCCTTTAGCAACCTCTGGACTTCAGTAAAAGATACCATGCTTACCGTCGCTATGGTATTCCTGATTCTCATATCAGCGGCGCTCTTTGCACGGTTTCTCAACCTGAGCGGCATAGCTAACAAACTCACGCACTATGTGGTTGGATCAGGGTATTCACCTCTGGGTGTGATGATCGCTTCGCTGGTCCTGTATCTAGTACTTGGCTGCTTTCTGGACTCCATTTCCATGCTTTCGATAACCCTGCCGGTGCTTTATCCTATTACCGATGCGATGGGTATCAATCCGATATACTATGCCGTTGTTGTCGTGATGACTATTGAGGCAGGGCTCATCACTCCGCCGGTCGGCCTTAATATTTACGCCGTAAAGGGAGTAGCGGAAGAGGATGTCAGCTTGGAAGATCTTTTTATAGGGGCCTTTCCATTTCTCATAATGATGATCTTGGGAATTTTCCTGTTTATTGCCTTCCCAGCTCTGAGCACGTGGCTTCCGGATTTGATGTTGTAATCGCGTAGGTGATGCGAAAACTTGCCTCCAAGATCGCTCGTGAATCGCTTCCAATCCTGATCTTGGCCAAAGATGTCCTTAACTGTGGTTTTAATCTTGATTTGGATAAGGCGCTTAAATTCAAAATAGAGTGCTTTGCCAATTGTTTTGGCACCGAGGATCACGATGAAGGCATCGCAGCATTTATCGAAAAACGGAAACTCTCTTTTAAGGATAAGTGAGGGGAAAGGAGCGTAAAGATGGAACTGAATACTATCGGAGTAATTGGGGCTGGCATTATGGGAAGTGGTATAGGCCAGGTAAGTGCTGCAGCTGGATACGAAGTGGTAGTTCAGGATATTTATGCGGAGGCTCTCGACAAGGCCAAGGCCTCTATGGAGAAGAGCTTGGGCAAACTCGTGAGCAAGGAGAAAATGACTGAATCTGATATGAATGCCACACTGGCGCGGATCAGGTTTACTGCTGATCTGGAAGAAGCATGCAAGGAAGCGGACTTAATAATAGAGGCTGTTTTTGAGAACCTGGAATTGAAGCATGAGATGTTCAAAAAATTTGAAAATTCGTGTAAGGCAGAGGCTATCTTGGGCTCCAATACCTCAGCACTGCCCATCACTGAGATTGCGAGCGTTACCAATCGAGGCGATAAAATAGTGGGGATTCACTTCATGAATCCCGTGCCTATCATGAAGGGCGTAGAGATTATCCGTGGTCAGCTCACATCTGATAAGACCATGGAAACGACCTTGGCATACATCAAGAAGCTCGGGAAGGAGCCGATGGTGGCGGTTGACTATGCGGGTTTCATAGTGAGTCGCTTGCTTGATGTTTTATTCAACGAGACGATCAAGCTGATTGAGGAGGGGAACATGCCCGAAGACATTGATAAAGCAATGGAGCTGTGCGCCGGTCACCCCATGGGTCCATGCCGCTTGCTCGATTTGGTCGGTGCTGAGATTGCTCTGCACGGGATGGAGATGATGGAGCGGGATTTCGGCGACCGGTACAAGCCCCACCCCCTGCTCAAGAAGCGGGTGCTTGCCGGACTTCTTGGGCAAAAGACCGGCCATGGGTTCTATGAGTATAAATAGTTTGAAACCAAGTAGAGGATATTCCAGACGAGAACGATTAAAGAACTATTCGACCTTTCCGGCCAGGTGGCATTGGTATCTGGAGGGGCTACCGGTATAGGTCGACAAATGGCGGCGGCCTTAGCGGAAGCAGGTGCCAACCTTGTGATAGCGTCACGAAAGCCGGAGGTCTTGGCCGAGGCAGCAGAGGTCATGGAGAAGGAGTTTGGTGTAAAGTTGCTGCCCATCCGGTCCGATATTACGAAGCCCGAAGAGATCGATGGGCTTTTAGAGCAAGTGATGAAGAAATTTAGACGCCTCGATATCCTCATAAACAACTCGGGAGCCACTTGGGCCGCTCCATCACTTGAGTATCCATAGAAGGCTGACAGCAGATGATCAATTCAAATGTGATGGAATGGTAAAAAGGCAAACCCTCCCCTCCCATACTTGGCCGGGCAGGCAAGGGGAGGGGGATTGGACTTTTTACGAGTTTGTAAAAATTGAGAAAGTGAAACGCCTTACTCACGGCTACCGAAACCGAGATCACTACCAGACCGCTATCTACTTTTATTGTAGGGGCTTTATCTTTACCTCAGAAGAATTCAAGCTGCATTCCGGGTCATCAACCTCTAACCACAATATATGGGGGCACCCATTCAAATGTGCGAAGACCCGGAATTTTAAATGCTTGCTCAATGCCATCTTTTGTAAGGGTTTTGGCTGAGTTCATGGATGCATATGCAAAAAAGTAAGGCTGCTATCGCGGATTTAATAAGCAAACTAGGTTTGAAATGGGACCAGCACAATACCATAATCAATGGAATTTTTCCTGAATGCTTTCCATCAAAAATGAGCAAAAATATATTTTAGAAATATACAGAGGAAATGCATAAATTTACCTCTATGAGACAATCTAGAGAAGATGACGATCTGAATAATCTTACACCGTTCGTGGCATTAGCTGGTGCAAACTGGTGGGATGGTATCACACTTAGCTTTAATGGGCGATGGGTGGCCATTTAATTTTAGGAAAAAGGAGATGAAAGATATGGAAGAACAGAGCATTCCCCGGATCGACCGATTGCTCTCGGATTATGTAAAAGAATACGCAACACGCATACCGGAAAAAACAGCCATAAACTTCTATGGGAGGGAGATCACCTACCAGGAACTTGATGAATCGGGTGACAGGTTGGCTGCTGCTTTCGCCGATATGGGTTACAAAAAGGGAGACAAGATTGGCCTTTTTCTACAGCCCTGCCCGCAGTGCATCATATCATACCTTGCAGCCATGAAAATGGGCCTAGTTTCCGTACCAATTGACCCGATGTCAAAAGACCTGGAGCTAGAATATTTCTTGAACGATTCCGGCGTAAAGATCATTATTGCTATGGATACGACCTATCCGGTTGTTTTCCTGGTGAAGGATAGCTGCAAAGTCCAGGATATTATCGTTACTAGCTTTCACGATTATCTACCCGATGCACCCTCCTTTCAGATTCATGACATAATGAAACCTAAAAAGAAGGTGTATGACGGTACCTATGAGCTACTTGGGTTGCTTAAGAAGTACGATCCAAACCCCCCAAAGGTTGAGGTGCCCTTATCTGATTATGGTTTCATACTTTATACGGGCGGGACGACGGGTTTGGCTAAGGGGTGTGTCCATACATACCAAGATCTCATGTACGTCGCGTGGGGGCAGTCTGAGTTAACCTATAATAAGGTAACCAGAGATGACACATTTCTTAACTGCTGGCCTCTCACTCATGTCTCCGGAATAGCCCATTCCATGGCGCCAGCACTTTTTACTGGAGCCACTCTAATACAATTGGCGCGATGGGATCCCGTTGCTGCAATGCAGGCAATGGACAAATATGGGGCTACCTTGATCAGCTGGGTAGTGCCGTGCTACTTGGATATCCTTAATCATCCTAATTTTGAGAACTATAAGCTAAGTTCACTTAGGGTCAGTCTCATTGTCCCTTTTGTCACTCCGATCACAGATGAGGTAGTTAATAGATGGGAAGAGCGCACAAAGTGCCCGGTATACGATTTGGGTTATGGTTCGAGTGAACTTATGAACTTTTGCACTTACGGATATGGCTTGCCCTTTCCACGGCCTCAGTGTGTCGTTTGGGGACGTCCCTTTCCGGCTGTTAAGATTAAAATAAAGGATTTTGACACAGGTAAGGAGCTGCCTGATGGGGAAATCGGGGAGATTGTAGTAAATACACCTTCTCAATTAAAGGAATACTTGAATAAGCCAGAAGAAACCAGAAAGTATATAGTTCATGGTTGGGTACATATGCAGGATAGAGGTTACTTAAATGACGGTATTCTGCACTTCTTGGGAAAGGTAAGTGAGGTAGTGAAGGTTTCTGGTTACACCGTTGCCCTTAAGGAGGTAGAGATGTTTGGTATGAAAAACCCTGCTATCGATAAGATTGCTATCATTGCGGTACCCCATCCGAAAAAGGGAAACCAGCTTAAGGCATTTGTCGTGCTAAAGCCGGAGGCAAAAGAGACTGCTGCCGATATAGAAGTATGGTTTAAGGAGAAGCTGGCAGTATTCAAGCGACCTGTAGTAGAGCTCAGAAAAGAGCTACCATTGAGCGGAAAAGGAGAGATCTTGAAAAGGGAATTGGAGAAGGAGGAAATGGCGAAAATGGATTGACTTAATTTGCACTCTCACCAGGGCAGCATGATGGCGTCCAGGTTAGCTGGCGCTTATTAAGAGTTTTAGGACCTTTTTTATTTTGTTTGTTTCATGTATGAAAAAATTGAGGATAGTGCTACCTGAGTTATTGAATTGTGCAATTAATGATACGATCGCACTATCCGAAAGCAAAGGAAAAGCGGAGCAAACGTAAATCAATAAAGGAGGTTTTCTATGATAGATCAAGATCTTATGGGCTGGAGAGCGAGAATAGGGCTTATCGTTCCTGATTCTTTAATCCCTACAGAGCCTTGGTTTTACCAGGTTAAGCCCCAGGGTGTGTCATTCCTTACAACACGGATGGCACTTGGCAAGAAGACAACACCGGAAACCTTAAAAAAAATGAAGGAAAACACCCTGAGAGGGGCCCGGGAGCTTGCCAGCTCAGAGGTAGATGTCATCGGCTTTTGCTGTACATCAGGGAGCTTTATTGAAGGGCCTGGATATGATCAGAGGATCAGCAAAGAGATAGAGGATGAAGTCGGCATTCCCGCAACAACCACGACAACCGGTTTTGTGGAAGCTCTTAACCTGCTGAACATGAAATCGATAGTGCTTGTCACGCCTTATGTAGATGAGATCAACCAGATCGAGAAGAAATATCTTGAAAATATAGGTATCGTTGTCAAAGGAATCGGTAGTCTCAATAAGATCGATGTCATAGATTATACAGAAACAACGGCAGGGCAGCTGTATCGATTGGCAAAAACGACCTTAAAGAAATATCCCGGCGCACAGGGGATCTTCATAAGCTGCATGTCCATGCGAGCCATGCATGCCATCCAGGCCCTGGAAACGGATCTGGAAGTGCCGGTTGTTACCTCTGAGCAGGCAACCTTGTGGAAGCTTTTAAGGTTTGCGGGAGTGAAGGAAAAAATAAAAGGTTACGGAAGATTGTTGTCGGAATTCTAAAATATGCCTCAATTTATTTCATATTAATAATTTATCGAATTTCTTCACAACCCTTATATTCTTCATTAATTTGTTAATGTACAAATAATGTAATAGAAAGAGGTGAGTAAATGTACGAAACTATTTTAATCGAAAAGCGAGACAACATAGCAATTCTGACGTTTAACCGTCCTGAACAGCTGAATGCTGTGTCTGTAAAGCTAATGAAGGAATTATGTGAGGCCTTGCGGGAGTTAAAGTCTGATAAAGAAGTAAGGGTTGTAATTGTGACAGGTGCTGGAAAGGCCTTTTCGGCTGGGTTCGACTTAGGTCATGGAACTAGCTTATCTGAAGCGCTTGAGATGTTCTGCAGCTTTGAGGAGGAGCATACGTTACTAGAGTTCGATAAACCTTTAATAGCAGCGGTGAATGGGCATGCGTTAGGACAGGGAATGCAGCATGCTTTGTTTTGCGATATCATTCTGGCATCAGAGAAAGCGAAGTTTGGTTTTTGGGGCCCTCGAATAGGGGGATTATGTCATGTGGGAGTTTGGATTTTACCTCTTATCGTGGGCAGAAATAAGGCTAACGAGTTGTTATACACCTGTGAGATGTTTGATGCTCAGGAAGCATTTAAGATGGGGTTGGCAAACAAGGTAGTGCCTCATGATCAGCTTATGCCTGCGGCTTTAGAGATGGCAGGCAAGATTATGAAAAACGCCCCGTTATCAATAGAGTTTACTAAACGCGCGCTCATGAAAGGATTATTTAGCTCTGAGCTCAAGTCCTTCCTAAGTGAATCAATTAGGCTACTTTTCAATAGTAAGGACATGAAAGAGGCCATAATGGCTTTCCAGGAAAAGAGGCAGCCAATTTTTAAGGGGATGTGAACTTTTACCAAAGAAACCAGAAAAAAGAGAACGTATTGTGCTGTATGAATAAAGCTCTCTACTCATGAACGTATGTTATGAAAAAATTATATAAAACTCCTGTCTTTTAATGATTGGATAACAGGCATAAGGAATGATCGAGGAGATTTCGCAAAAAACAAATAAATGAGATATGATTTAATTTAGGAGTCAAAGTATGAATATCACGCTTATTTTAGTCTAGCTTCAGAAAACGTATCTACGAGGAGAAATAGATGAATATTTTTAAACTCTTTGATTTAAACGGAAGAGTGTCAATTGTTACAGGTGGAGGTGATGGTCTGGGTCTGATGATGGCCACTGCATTAGGGGAGGCCGGTTCTGACGTTGTTATCTGTTCAAGGAGGCTGGAAAAATGCGAAGAAACAGCTCATGAGATCGAAAAATTAAAGGTGCGGGTACTCCCCGTTCAATGCGATATCAACCGTGATGATGATGTTGGCCGACTCGTAGGTGAGACTATAAGAAGGTTTCACAAAATCGATATCTTGGTAAACAATGCCGGACGCACGTGGGGTGAGTCACCTGAGAATATGAAAATAGATGATTGGCAGAAGGTGATCGACTTGAACATTACGGGCACCTTTCGATGCACGCAACAAGTAGGTAGAGAGATGATTAAACAAAGTGGAGGAAAGATTATCAATGTTTCCTCCTATACTGGTCTTAGAGGTACTGATCCTGAATATATGAATGCAATCCCATATAATGTATCCAAAGGTGCTCTCATAATTTTCACAAAGGACTTAGCTACAAAATGGGCAAAGTATAATATCAATGTTAATTGTATTGCACCGGGTTGGTTTCCCACCAAGATAAGCCGATGGAGTGTAGAAAATATGGGCGATAAGATACTTTCCCGCCTTCTTATAAAAAGATTTGGGAATGAGGATGATCTTAAAGGAATAGTAATTTTATTAGCTTCTAGGGCTTCTGATTATATGACGGGACAAGTTTTATCTGTGGACGGAGGCCTTACGACTTGGGTGTAAGGCCTCCTGGAATGTGCGACAATCAGCCAGCTAATTTAAATTCCACAGGAGCTGTCACAAGGGCAAGACTTATTTCCCACTTTTGCCATAAGTGATAGGGCGTTACAACTAAAGTACCCGACAATTATACAGCGCTATTTTTGGGTCATCCGTCATGATGGGATAGTTGGTTGCAATGCTTTGAGCGATAAGCATTCGATCGAAAGGATGATATTCATGTATCGCTGTTATAGAACATAGAATTTATTTCGGGATCTTCCTCCATTATATTATCCGGTACAGTAAACTTTCCTGCCAGCAGGCCAAGTTTCCTTTTCCCTTCCGGCTTATGAACGACCAGATCCACATAATAGAGACTATGATAGATTTGTGTTTGAAGGGAAGTCCCTCTTAGGCTATTAAGCCCGATTAAACAACCTTATAACAAAAGGAGGGACTTCCCATGACAGCTAACGTACAAAGA
>Ga0315532_1002884_pt1 | contig 11433 bp, 8 predicted proteins | sample SalMarWE160370MG_FD_203082 | JGI IMG/M metagenome (GOLD analysis project Ga0315532, IMG submission 203082) | Salt marsh sediment microbial communities from the Plum Island Ecosystem LTER, Massachusetts, United States - Salt Marsh Sediment WE1603-70 ... | reverse complement strand
TTGGTTTCAAGATCCTATCCAAATCGTTGGAGCTTCGCCATACATGCATCTTTGATGGGCTTTACTCCACTTCCTTGACCTCTCTTTTTCCCGGACTGTTTATGAATCGTGAAGCTACCCGAACCAGGGGGCCACTCAATGGCAGCAATCGCCTGCTGGATCTGGCCATAGATTGTTTTCCATTCATCGCTTTTTGAAAAATCACCTTTATCAATCAACACCTCCATCTTCATAAATTTCATAACCGGATCCTTATGCTGAAAAGTTCAATCGTCAAACACCAGGGCAAAATTCCACTTAAATTCTTCCAACGCTCAAGCTCCCCTTTATAATGATTCTTTTTAAACTTATCTGCTTCGCCCATCAGAAAATTGAAATACGAAAACAGAAAAGGGACTAAACTTTTACAACTTATCTGAATATTTCATCCAGTCGCCATACAAGTTGCAAAGCCTCGGGCCAGCCAATATCTGCAAAAATATCAAGTAAATTCAATAAATCTTTAAGTGACTCACCGTCTCGAACATCAACCCGATTATTGGCAAGGATTGCTTCGACAATCTTTACAACTTCCCTTATTGCCATTGAGTCGAAATTGTAATAACCTGCCCGAGCAATATCTGACACGCGACTTGCCAAGCTAAGAACGCCCTTAGGATCATAGGAGAGCACACCATTTAAAAGCTCCATAAAATGGTGAGCAGTAGGTGCGGCTAAAAATCCCTCCTTTTCATACTCCGAGACATCGAGGACTTGTTTTAGTATGGGTTTAATAAATTGATAAAATTTTTTCCTTTCCTCGTGTGTGACCGGTTCACGCTCTCTATGTTCTTCAAAAAACCCAGAAGCAAAATAAAGTCGAGTGACAACCTCATCTATTACCGTGTAAATATCGCGAAATTTTAAGCGTGTCTCCTCTGTGATCTCTTGATCGGGCAGGGTCGTAAAGGATCGTAGCGCGTTAGCCGCAGAGTTAATAGAACGTGTTATCCAGTGCAGCGCCCTTTCAGATAAAAGTCGGTTTTTTTCATCTTCGATGTGTTTGGGTGTAACATAAGAGAGAGCGTCGAAGGTTGCTCGGTGAAGCGCTTTGCGGAATTTTATCGGATCTTTTAGAAATAGGTCGGCTGTATTTTGTGCCCATTCATTTTCACGTACAATATTTAGCCACATAACTAGCGATATATAAGAGTCTAAAAGCTCATTTTCATCATTCAAAAGTGCGGACTCCGTGAATTTTTCAAGAATCCGACTTGCCTCTGCTTCATGGTGCCATATAATATTGCTTAAGGATCGGCACAGCGCTTGCAAAACTACTCTGTTTTTTTCTTCTTCAGAAATTTTTTCAACAATTTGCCAGAAAGAATCTGGATAGTTGCCGTGTATACGCCATAATTCGGAGATTACTAGAAACCGAACTGATGGTTTAGTGTCGTTTGTTAAAATTTCAATCGTATTAATTAGTTCTGGATCTCCTTGAACCCTAATTGCAAGCCAAGGTAGCCCTTGAGCAGCTTCGTTTCTTGGCGCTGGCGACCAAGAAGGGTGATCATATTTTGAATCATATTCTGGATCGGGCTGTGGTTCTTGATGCTGAGCGCATTCTAAAAGGGCTTGGCGGCAGAGGAAAAACTCCTCGCTACCAACATCCTCTAAGGTTCTTGCCATTGCCTCAGAGCATTCTCCAATCTTTGTCCATAGTTCATCTTCAAGTGGTTTGGCTGCACCTTGATCTTTATGCAGAACTTCAAAAGCTTCCTTGAAAATTGGAAAGATAGCTCTGATTGATTCGATTGCTGGCTTTTTGTTTACCCATTCTGCAGAAAACTGTTTCAGTGGTTCAAAATATTTGTATAATTTTTTGTTCTCGTCCCTGTTCAGGTCAACGCCCTTTTCCTCTAACCATTCCTTCTCACTAAACGGTTTTGACCAGCTTTCAAATTTCACAAGAGGTTCATGCGATGGTGTTTCTTTTTTACGCTGCAATTCCAAGGCAATAGCTCTGCCACGATCCGTTACAAGAAGATCGTAGGGTATTCTATTTAACAGCCTGTTTCTATGGCTTTCATAAAAATCCTTCTCTTTTTCTTTGCCCTCTATCTCAGTTATAGATATGATTGATTCTTCCAGTGATTTGATTTGTTCTGGAGAGAAAAACTTTATTGCACTTTCGACGAAAGAACTAAGTTCATAAACAGTTTCGTTGCTTATTTGTATTGGTCTAGCAACGCAGAGTTCGAAAATACGGTCGACAAAAGGTTTTGGATTCATTGTAGCAGCCTTCAAAAGTTGGCCCCAGAAAAAAGCTGCTGTGGCATTATCACGGAATAAGTCCATCAACTTATCAAGCAATTTTCCTTTGTTTGATTCCTTTGAAATTTCAACGATATAGCCGAATAGCGCTTTAGCAATTTCGAATGGCTCTTTTGGGTATTTTGTTCCTCTCCAGAAATGACTATAGTCTGAAATGAAATATGCTGTTCCATTTCTAAAAGGGAACCGTTTAACCATGTCTTCCAGTTTTACGCCATTTTTTAAATAAGGGACTACATGGTTACTAAGAATGTAAGGGTTTAGAGATCTTATGGCTGTAATAGTAGCTTCTTCCGTAGCGGCCCTGACAAACCCAGGGAAATTCCTTTTTAGATTATAATGGCACATTCGATAATCTTGCCTGCGAGTACTGGACAAAGGCATTATCGGAGTTCCCATATAAGTTTTTTCTTCACTCGTTTCTGGATTCTCGAAAACCGTCATGTAAACCTGTCTGACGAAGTCAGGGTCACTTGTCCAAATATACTTTAATTCTTTAGTTAACCTGTAAAGATAGTCAATCGGAAACGCAGGTTCTTTTACCAAGCTGAGTATCTGATCGAGTAGAGGTCGTGAGGCAGAAGGATTGGTTGAGAATGTTTTTGCTACTAGAGGAACGAGTGATGTTCCGGCTAATCTATCGAAGCGTTTTCCTGCTTCATTCGTCCTTTGACTCCAAACCCAATTAAGCATATTCCTACTAACTCGGCCGCACAATTCGATCATGATTTGATCATTAGACTCGTCTGCACGGTTATACATCCCCGATAGGTACCTTGACATATCGCCTAAAAATTTCGGGCTACAGTCTTTTGATATAATTTTTAAAATAGGAGCCCACCTTATGTCTCTATTGCGATCCAGTCCGGGTACAGCACCGAGCGCTTGAAAAAGTCTTAAAATAGCCTCGTCACCTTGCTTTCGATGTGAATTCCTATGGTTCAACAAAGGGAAAATTTCTGATTCATCCTTTAATTCTCTGACCATTACGGTTGTTGGGAGTAAACGCGCAAATAATCGAATATGTACATCATCGTTCGGTATTATTGACCAAAAGATGTCCCAGAAAATTTCAGGCTGCGAGTTCCAAAGCCGAGTGAAGAAATAATCAAGACTGGGTCGAAGGAAAAGGGCGCGAGAATGGTCCTCGGATAAGAAATTTAGTAGACCTTCAGAGGTATCTTCAATAACAAGGAAACTAACTATGAAATCAAATAATATATTATGCTCGAAAGCAACTCGCTGCCCTGTTTCAGAAGTTTCAACTAATAGGCCAAGGCTCATCAAATCATTCCAAGCCTCGTTTAATGCTGAGTCATATATTCTCTCCCTACGTGCGCTTAGTGAGCGCTCACGGATCATTTCCTGTGAAGCCCTTAGCAGAAGGAGACGGAGGTCCTCTTTATTCCGGTTGCTTTCAATTCTTCTTTTCCAATAAAGATCAAGCAATTGAACTTCAGAGTCTATATGGCTTACTTCTTTAATCTCTAACCCTGTAGCAAGAATACGTTCTACCAATAAAAGATTAAAAGGGATGCGCAATAAGGCCCTCAAATCTTTTGATCCTTCTTTATATAATTGCCAGAGCCCCTCGATCTCGGCACTAACTTCCCTCATTTCATCATCGTTTAGCTTGGGAATAAAAAAGTGTCTACATCGGAAATGTCCAGATGGATCTGAGTATAAAGAATCTTTTCCAGTTGATTGAGGAGGAAAGAGTTCCCTTAAGTCTGCTGACTTTCGCGCGTCATAAATCCTTGCACTGACCACTACTGTCCAACGATCACCAATTGTTTCAATTATACGTCTAATAACCCTCAAATACAGAGTTCTTGATTCTTCGGATCGTGCTGCGTCGAACGCATCAAATATGACGATACCTCGATCATCCTGAGACAACTTTTGGCTTGCCAGAAAGTCAACAAAGTTATCACTCTTGTAGCCGAGCTCTCGACGAAGATCTCCTTCAGATTTAGCAAAGACATGATCTATCGGTACAAAAACGCACATCTGACCAACGGCTATGAGCTCTTTAGCGAAAAGCTTAAGTGTATGCGTTTTACCCACCCCAGGCGCTCCAATGACTACAGTGTGCCCACCATCCACAAAATTCCTAAATGCCTTTAGCATATTTGTTCGGGAGACCTTCATAATCTTTTTAACACCCTTGATGTTATCTCTCTAGCGTCTATTTCATCACCGATCTCAACAGGGCTGATGTCTTTAGATTCAATTAAAAGATCTTTTTCTTCTTTCGATATTTTAGGAACGCTAGCTTCTATTATCTTGACACGCAAATTCTCAAGAAATGCAGAAAGCCCTTTTTGATGCCTTTCCTCTTCTTCTGCAGGCATTTCATAAAGGACAGGGAGAATTCCGGCACTTTTTAATCGTTCTTCCAGTTGGTCTTCGACATTTTCCAACGGAAGGACGGCATAGTGACGAGTTTTGACATAAGATGAGCCTAGTTCAAACTCCTGCTTTATTATTTCCGTTATACGCATAAAATATGGGTCATCCATGCTGAAACCAAAGAAAACGAATGGATGAGTAACAAGTAACGACCATAACACTTTATGGTGCCGAGTTACTTCCATATTTTCTGAAGAACCATCTGTTAGTAAACGTCCGTATCTTTTCGCATAATCACTATCTGTAAGTACTATGTTTCTTGGATGTTCATAATATCCATGTAGATGCAATATTTCCTCCCGGTAACCAGGGTCTACTGGTCGGACTAAACGCCTCATGAATTCAAAAATAAAGGTTCCATGTTCGTCGTAACATAAATCACGAGGTACACAACTGTTTGCTTCCGCTCCCATTATCTTATACAAATGTGCTTGTGCAGCATCCTCAAGCACTCTGTCGTAATTTGTAGTCACCACGCCACAGAATGGCATTCCTATAAGTTCAATATGAATTTTATCATATCGTTTTCTAACTTTATCGGGGCCAAATCGTTCCTGAATGAAAGGTGACAAGTCTGTAGGACGTTTCGATTTCGAAAGTAGCTTTTCGGCGAATTTATCGTACTGCCTCTTAATCAACAGTTCATCATCGTGATCTACCTCTGATCCTAAAGCATCTTTTAATTCGAGCATTAACTCATACCAAGAAGGATACCCCACGAGACGGCTTAATCCTGCACCCACCATCAACAAAGGTTTTTCTTTAACAATACAGGTTGCTAATTCTTTTGTTGGAGCATCATTATCCCAGTCTCTACGTGGCATAATCTCTTTAATATCCATTCGTTTAGACAATCTAACACAGTACGAGTTAATAAGTTCACAAGTGAAGCACAAGTTCCAATTCAAGCCATCGTCGGGTGTTATCTAAATCGTGTTTAGAGCAATCAAATTTTTGACTATACTGAGTTTTGCCAGTTGGCATGCAAAACTCCCTGGCTTCAGGCTTGAGAGTTTAATTTTTTAACACATATGGAGCTTATAATGTTCGTGCGGAAGGCGCACAAACTTTAAACTAAAAACAAGTAAATAACTCTATAAATTTGAAAAATGAACATATATCGCTGGATCAGATCGGCGTAATAGGCGAGCCTGGCTCAGGTCGAGAATGAAGATCAATGTAAAATATCTGCATAAATTCAAAGAATTGAATATACTATTACCCCCGAACGGTCAAGGAATTTCTGGATGCTGGTCGTAGTGAAGCGGAAATCCCGATTGAACGGGAATGCTGGTTTCTGGTTAATGGATACTGGTCGGAGTGAAGTTCACCCCGTGAAACCTATGGGTCTTTTTTGTTTAACTGGGGCGGAGATCCCGTTTCAGCGGGGATAAAAAATGCGGGGGACCTTCACCTGTCATCATCACCCATGATTTCTGGAAAATTATGCACAGCATACAAGGGGATGTTGCATATTTTCCCGTCCTTTTTCAAATTCAGAAGCGTTGTCCTGAACAACACGGGTGGGTTGAACTGGTTATCGTAGGAAAGAAGGCTTTTGCTTTTTGGGCTAATGCCGGCTTTGGCTTCCAGTGGGTGAATGCTTCCTTGGATCTCACACAAAAAGTCCAATTCAGCCCTTTTGCCTTTGCTGGTCCAATAATATAGATCGATTTGTTTATCCGACTTAAGTTGCTGGGCTACATAGTTTTCTACGAATGCGCCTTTATATTCATTGAAAAGATGGGCGCCTTGAACCAGCGATTTTGGAGGTATGCCTGCCATAGCCGCCAAGATGCCGACGTCCAGGGTAAACACCTTAAAATTGTTTGGGTTCATAAAGGCCTTCAAGGGTGAGCTGGCTGTGGAGACCTGGTAGGATTTGTAAATGAGTCCGGCGTCTTCCAGCCATTGAATAGAATTTTCGTACTCCCTTGCACGGGCGCCTTTCCGAATTGCTGAAAAGATAAACTTTTTATTTTCTCTGGACAAATGAGCCGGAATTGAATTCCATATCAGACCCAACTTTGGGATGTCAGACGTGGGCGCGTGCTTAGAAAAGTCGAGCAGATAAGAATTTATAATTTCCTTCTGGCGCTCCCTGACCTCTACCAAATCTTCGGTTTCGACAAAACATCTCAGCGGTTCCGGCATTCCACCAACAAAAAAATACTTTTTCAGCCAGTCAAGAAGCTCATTGTGAAATGGATCTGGAAATGGCGAAACTTTTTCTTGAGTCTCAATCAACCGCCTTAATTCGGATCTTTTCACTGCGTCTAGAAATTCCATAAAGGTCATTGGGTATATATCCAGAAAATTCACCTGCCCCACAGGAAAAGACCTTGGGCGAGAAAGCCTGATACCGATGAGTGAACCCGCGGCAGCGACATGATAAGAACCTGCCTGTTCTCTGAAGTATTTCAGGCTGTTCAACGCATAATTGGATGCCTGTATTTCATCGAAAATGATCAAGTCCTGTTCTGGGGCTATTTTCCTGCCAATGTAAATTTCCAAATTAGCGATAATGCTGACCGGATCCAGTTTTTGCCGAAAAAAATCGTCAAGCGCAGGATTTTCCTCAAAATTAAAATATGCGACCTTATCATATTCCCTGTGCCCGAATTTTTGCAAAATATACGTCTTGCCTACCTGGCGCGCACCTTTCAATATCAGAGGCTTGCGTTGTTTGGACGTCTTCCACTTTAGCAATTTTAGATAGATATCACGTTTCATAATCCATACTATAGGATCATATAGAAGATGTTGTCAAGACTTTAAAGCTGCATTTGTGAATAATTTCACATTTTATGCGCGAAAAATGCGATTATCACCTCTATTATGGGACAAATAGTGTGAGAATGGAAATGGGGTCACCCATTAAAGGTCGGGTCAATTCTACATTCTACTCTTATCGTTTATCCCCAAGGGTTAGACATAGATTTGATTCCATTTTTTTCCAGAACTGTTGTTGATTTCCGGATAATATTAACCTAAAAATTCTAATTATTTTGAAACGACAGACAATTTTTCAGATTATTTTATTATTAATGGACCGGCCGGAAAGCCGGCCCGTTTTTACTTTTAGAATTTCAATTCGTCATCTTGATTCAGCCCCAATCGATCCATAAGGAACCGCTGATCGTTACTGATTTTTTTAACACTCATCAGCATCATATTTACCATAAGATCACTGAGTCGTTCAATTATTTCATCGATATTTCTTGCATACTCCCATTTTTCGTGTCCCGTCATCATAACATCCTCCTTAATGTATAATTATCAAAAGATTTCGGTAGCCGCCAATCTGACATGTTCGGCATTGACCTGGGCTGAGTGTTGATCAGCAGCGGCGATAAGGGCGCCGCGAGCCAGATGGTTTGCTTTTCTAAAAAGACCGCCTGAGCCTTGATGGATGGCGGTAACGGCTGTTGGGTCAAAAAGCATTTGATCAACGCCGGCAATAGTAAGATGATGCTTAAGGTAATTTTCCATTCCGTTAAGATCAACGCCTTCAAGATGGCTTTTTGCCACGACTCTGGAAGCCAATGGTTGAGAAGATCGATACATCAGTTTGTCGATGAGATTATTTTGTCCGGCCAGGATAATCGGCAGCCAGGGTTTGGAGTCTTTTTCGAACTGACATATGGTATGCAGTTCCGCAAAGACTTCGAGACGCATCACTGATGCCTCATCTACGATCAGGACGATTCTCATTTTTTTATCACAGATCAGATCGGTGATTTCTTTTTTAATCATCCTGACCATAATAACTTTGGAGTTGCTTGAAAGATGGATATCCAGTGCATAAACAAATTGTCTGTAAAATTTCATGATAGAGCCTGAAGAGGCGGTGATGTATAGGGTCCGGTACTCTGATGGATGTAGTTTTTCCAGGGCATATCTTAGGGCCGTGGACTTGCCGCTACCCACCTCTCCGGTAACAATCCCAATGGCGCCCAGGCGTGTAACATAATCAAAGCGATTTTTGATATCCATAAGTTCCGGTGTTTGTAAAATTTCAGTCACCCTGATATCTGTGCCGAACGGCTCTTTGTTGAGTGCGAAGAACGTACGGTAATTATCGTTCATCTTGATCCCTCCGTTTAGAAGACCAGAGCTTTCCGCCCCGGTAACTGGGTGTATTGTTGTCAACGTGGATTTGCGGGTTATTGTTTTTATCTCTTTTAACCCTGTAGTTGATAGTAAGGTTCACCGGTCGGATCATACCAAAGCTCTGGTTCTGATATTTAACCTCAACGTTTTCAGGTTCCGACTCATGGTATAACAACTCTACTCGTTTGCCGATCAGAGGTATTGGCCCTTCGAATAATCGGCCGTTCAAAGTAATGGTACGATCTTTATTGACTTTTCTTCTGGCCACTTTACGAAAATAGTCTTTCAGATTGGCCGGTGAAGTTCGTAGACAATGCATTTGTGATGTGAACCGCGCCAGAGGTGTCTGCCCGGTAGCACCGTGTTTTCTTTGGCGGTAAGTATGGTTGAGCCACACATTAAAGGCATCATTGAGTTCATCGAGAGTTTGTCCTTTAAAGTGGTCAAGAAACTGACCGCGCACGGTCAGAAAGAATCGTTCGATTTTACCACGTCCCTGGGGTTTATATGGTTTAGAATGGATCAGGGTAATACCTAATGATGCGGTAATGTACTCAAGATGTTTGCTGCGAAAAGCAGCGCCGTTATCGACATAGAGTTTACGAGGCAAACCGCGTTTGGCCAGGGCGTTTTCAAAGGCATCCAGATAATAGACCAATGCTTCTGACAGGTAAAAGCGCGCATAGGTTATCAACCGGCTGTGGTCATCGATAATGGCGATCAGATAGGTTTTTCTCATCTTTCCGCCGACATCGACTTTAGGCCCATGCAGCACATCACTTTGCCATAGATCGTTGGGCAGTTCGGCTTCAAACTTGCGGCGGTCAACCGGTTTATGCTTAGTTAAATTCATCAGGTTCTGCTGATGCAAGAAACGGTAGACCGTGGATAAATTCAGTTCAATGCCCGGAGCAACCAAACGCCGTCTGTTCATAGTGGCAATCAGGTTGATAACGGTTGCATCCGGCATTTCTCGGCGCAAGCGGATCAGAGCACAACAGGTCTCCTCATCCATGACCCGGCATTTGCCCTGATCGGATCGATCTTTGGGAAACAGCGACTTCAAATCACTATTGCTGTCGCGGTAGAGGCGAATCCATCGTCGGATAGTGCCCTTGGTAATCCTGGTCTTTCCCGAAAAAGGGATTGGCCATTTGCGGGCGCACTTCTCCTCCATCAGCCGCCTTCGTTCGGTACGGCTCATCCGGATCCCATTGACAAAGTCGCTGATGACCCCAAAACGAAACACCGCAACCTGCATTTTTTCATCTTCGGTCATAAAAATCCTCCTTTCTGTAGTTTTTCACCCCTGTACAACAGAAAGGAGGCCTAAAAAATGACACTCTTGGGTGGGGTGGGTAACCCATAAAAATGATTGCAGATTAAATGAAGCGCGTCACCGGTACATGACCCTGTGCCATAAAATGATCAAATGCTTTCAATAAGCCCTGAGTCCATGTGTCGCCAAGGTATGCTTTAACTCTTCGTCGTAAGGCTCTGAACCAGTGACGCTGTCGGGTACGAGAAATGCCTGAAAGCCATTTGTTGTGTTCTTCTTTATGGGATATGCTGGAACGGATCGACTTAACTTCAGCCTGAAAACGCTTAAAATATCCGGCAGGTCGAAGCCTGACAACGCAGCCACAAACAGGACAACGATAAAGCTTAAGCAATAACGGTTCGTTATAACCATCAAAAATCGCTTGAGCATAACCATGCCCCCATACTTTATAATCGTTACAACGTGGACAGCTTTCGGGCCTCGTCCATGGATAATCTCGCTCTTTCTTAAAAAGTTCCTTGAGTTTAACGCTAACAAAGATTATCATAACACTACCTTTGTGAGGATCATTTGCTGATCCTCGGTTTGATAAGGGCGGCAGGTCTCTGAAAAAAAAACTCGCCGCCCTTTTTTCAAAATAAAAAAGCCCCTGTAAAGAGGCTCATTTATTTCGATAATCTTAATCTATTTGTCAACGCATTCTAAAAAATCATTGCCGTAACCCTTTCTTCATTCTAACAATCTACAACTGTACACATATAGTCGTTATGTATCGAAAAATAGAGAGAATTCCACTAAACCCATTACTCCAACACTCCATTATTCGCCTTCGCCTGAATACCCTGCAGCTTGTTGGAGTGAAACGGAAATCCCGCCAAACGGGGCCGTAGCGGATCAGAGATCCCGCATAGCGGGGCTACGGGGAGCTTCATTCCAATATTCCAGTTTAAACCATTACTAATAAGAGCATTAAAATTTAGACAGGATCACAGGATAAAGAAGATATTTTTGCCTTTCCGGAAGAAAGGCAAAAAGCATGATCCCTCTTCAAGGGAAGGTGTTCAATCATTGTGCCAACAACACAGTAAAGCAAGGAAAAAAGCACCTGTTATTGGCTCCTCGGCCCTTTTTTTCGCTGAAGCGGAATTGTGTTTTCTCGGCTTCATCTGGAAGCCGTGAAAAAAATCAAGTCAATCCAGTTCACCCAGTTAAATAGCTTGAGTGATGAACGACAATTATATTTAAGGTTCAACGACAATTAAAATTGCGGGTCGACGACAATTAGAATTGAGGTTTCCGAACAAACAATAGAT
>Ga0315532_1002879_pt1 | contig 11452 bp, 14 predicted proteins | sample SalMarWE160370MG_FD_203082 | JGI IMG/M metagenome (GOLD analysis project Ga0315532, IMG submission 203082) | Salt marsh sediment microbial communities from the Plum Island Ecosystem LTER, Massachusetts, United States - Salt Marsh Sediment WE1603-70 ... | reverse complement strand
CGATTATCTTCCGCTAAAAGTATTCTTTAAGGGAAAACCCCTGGCAGGGGAGCTTGTTTATGCCACTTATGTCGGGTTTTCAACAAGGGCGGAATACCCGTTCACTGCCAAAACCGACACGGATGGAATAGTGAAAATCCATATTATGCAGCCCGGTATATGGTGGATCAAGATTCCGTTAAAAAGGATTCGTGAAGATAAATCAGAGTGTGATGTTGATCAATATGCCGCCATCTTGACCTTTGAGGTAAAATAGTTTCAGGAGAAAAAATGATTAAGTCAAAATTTATAGCAGTTTTACTTTTTGCGATATTTATCTCTGTTTATTCTTTGGCGCCGCCGGCTCATGCAAAAGAGGAGGGAAAACTCTACGTAATAGGGATGGGGCCGGCAGGGCCTGACCTCACGGCTCCAAGGGGGCTGGCGGTTCTTGAAAAGGCGGATATTTTTTTATGTCCGCCGTATATTCAGAAAAATTTTCCCGGGCAGATCGATCCTGCAAAAGTTGCTTTCGACCCCTGGGAAGGCATCCATGGAAAAGAGGCGTGTCAACTGCGTAAAATCAATTTTGGCAAATGGCTGCAAAGAGTGGAAAAGTGAAGGAAAAAGGTTTTTAATTTTGTAATGGATTCAATTCACAAGAAAAAAACCGTAGTTATGCTGGACAGCGGAGATCCTTGTGTTTACGGTCCTTCTCTTTACTGGCTGTTAAAGGGCTTTGACCATCGATACCTTGAAGTGATTCCCGGAATAAGTGCGTTTAACGCGGCCAGCGCTGCCCTTAAAAGACCGATGATAGGAGAAGGAATTAACTTTGTCATGCTTACCGCTCCCCACTCCATGTTTGGAAGATCGTTTGAAAAGGGTGATGATCTTTTAAAGGATCTTTCCAAATATAACGTTACAATGGTTTTTTATATGGCCATTTCATCAATGGATAAGCTTGTGGAAAAATTCGGCAAATATTATCCGAGTGATCTTCCCATGGCTATCGTCTATTATGCCGGGTATTCTGACAAACAGATGGTATTAAAGACCTCACTGGGAACCGTTTTAGATGATTTAAAAAAGTGTGATGAAAAGTGGCTCGGTCTTTTAATAATCGGCAACGCCGTCAAATAATGAAAAAGAGGGAATATCATAAATTCAGTTAGTTCCAGTACGTTATCCAAAAGCACTAATCACTGATCAAGATTCCCAATGACGCAGAAACCGCTTTACATCACATAATAAATGTTATAATATTTATTCAAAAAGTGGATACACAGTTTGCATAATAAAAATATGCAATATATCTATACACACAATGTATAATATTGAGAGCGGTGATGAAAAATCCATTTTCATATTCCGAGTTTGTAACCGGTGAAGCCTTTTGTAACCGAAAGCAAGAGAAAGAAGATCTGATCTATTTCGCCCAAAATTCTCAGAATGTCTTGCTCTATTCGCATCGTCGAATGGGAAAAACATCGCTGGTGCATGAGGTCATTAAGCAACTCAAAAAATTGAAGCCCAAAGTTAATGTCGTCTATATTGATCTTTACGGTACGCTTGATGAAAATGATTTCATTGATGCCGTCTTGACTGGCATCATGCAAATCGAATCAAAACTCGAAGGGATCTTAAAGCGAGTAGCGGGACTTAAGGTGACCGGCAGTTTTGATCCTGTCACCGGGCTTCCGACTCTTTCCGCTTCGATCAAGCCACGGGAAAAGCCCCAATATCTTGAAAAGGCGTTACAGATTTTGGCGTCCTATTCTGAAAAACAGAAACTGTTGGTGGTTTTTGATGAGTTTCAGGAGATCGCCAATTACTCGGAAAAAGGATTCGAAAAACGACTCCGCAAGGTTATCCAGGGACATCGAAACATCAGCTACATTTTTTCCGGGAGTCAGAAGCACATATTGATTCAAATGTTTGATTCCGTCAAGCACGCATTCTATAAAATGGCTCGGAGTTATCCGCTTCTAAAGATTGAAACGCACCATTACATTGATTGGTCCACAAAGCTTTTTAAAAAGAAAAATGTGGCATTGGATGAAGAAATTGTTGTTAACATCGTTGAGCGCTGCGATTACCAACCTGTGTATATTCAACAGTTTTTATTCGATCTGTGGCGCTCCGACATCATCGACTCGGCTATCATTGAAGACATCGAAAAATCGGTTGTTTCAAGCCAGAAAAACCAGTTCATTGTCCTGTGGAATTTATTGACCCAGAACCAAAAAAAAGCACTGCGGTTGGTTGCCGAAACCGGGGGAAAGGGTATCTATACCGCCGAGATGCTCCAACGGGCTGGATTCAATTCCGGCTCAGTCTTGCAAAGAGCGCTTTCGTCGTTAATGGAGAAGGAAATATTATCCAAAGATGGAACCTATCAATTTCAAGACACGATGCTAAAAAAATGGATTCAGCGTTTATCTTGATGCTGCAAATTCCCGGCTTTTTCTCACTTCGCGTTATCGATACCCAGGGCAGGGACCTTCTCTTTCGCTATAATGGCTGGTTTTACCGATAAAAGAAAGCTTTTCATTGGTGATTTCAGACAAGGCATCCTCTTGCATCAACCCGCTCTTTTTGCAGGCTGCCGCTTCGGGTGATTAGATAAAAATGATCGTACAGATTAACGCAAAGGCTCACATTTACCGGAACGATACTCAGTCGCTCCCCTATTCTTGGCGGATGGCTGCAAAGGCTGACATCCACCCATCCGTGTTCTTCGTGCAGGCGGGTTATCCTGGCATCAGGGTATTCAACGATATATCCCATTTCAAGATTCTCGTGGCGCAACAACTGTTTTGCCGAAAGGGCCTTTGAACCGGCGTCGATGATCGCCCGGCCCGGGACCACGTCCGAAATGACGGTTGCCACCACACGGGCGGCGCAGTCTTTAAGCCTGCAATGGTCAAATTTCAGGACAAAATAATCGTTCAGAACAGCGGTTCCCACCCGGATTTCGTTGACGTAGTGGACAAGATGCGTGTTCTCAAGAGACGGCGTTGAACCGGAAGAGACGGTTTCAGGTTGAAGACCGGCGGTGCAGAGAGCTTTATATACCGGTTCCCACAATCGATTAATTCGTTCAAAACTTTGAGGGTTTCCGGCAGCGTCTCCGTACAGATGTCCAAGATACATTTGGATGCCGTCAAAACCAAGACCTGGGTGAGTTTTTGCATGCTGAGCGAGCTTTACGATTTGCCCGGGATCGGCGATTCCGCAACGGCCAAGTCCGGCGTCAAACATAACCAGAATTCCAATTGTGGTGTCGTGTTTGAGCGCCGCACTTCCGAGCTCCTTGAGGAGATACTCGGAATCAACCGCAACCCTTATATCTTGTTTCAGAGACAGCTTAGCGAGACGCTCCGTGCGGGTTGATCCGACTGCAGGATATGCCACTGTAATATCGACAGGTCCGAGCCTTGCCATGACTTCGGCTTCTTCGACTTTTGCAACCGCCAGGCCGACCGCACCGGAACCGAGCTGCATGCGGGCTATTCCAAGCGATTTGTGGGTTTTGATATGGGGGCGAACCGCAAATCCATGCTGGTTTGCATAATCATGAATGCGGTTGATATTTTTTCTGACGATCTCCTCTTCCACGAGAAGAAAAGGGGTCGGAACCGATTCCGTGATATTCAGTAATTCTTCAGGCATTTGATCTCCAACAGAAATTTGAAACTTGAAACTCGGAAAGACGTTCAAACTATCGGTAAAGAACCATAGACCAGAGGACCAGGTTTTCTATGTTTAAACAAAGATCAAATCTTTATTCCCCCAGTTTCCAGTTTCCAGTTTTAATTAGTTTTGATCAGAAAAACCGAAGTATTATTCACCGGTGGTTCCGGGCGTATGCGCAAGTATTCCTTAAACGCAAGAGGAGGGTCGAAACCAGCTTGGTCATTCATAAGACGTCTTAAACCTTTTTCATAGATTCGGTAAGAAAGTCTTGCTCCGTTCGGAAGCGTCTTTGCAAGATGGGTAAAAATTTCATCCTTCGGACCTGCATCGGCGGCCACCATCACAAGCATGCATTCCTCATTAAGCGGCAAAGAAAAATGGTTTCCCTGAACAATTTGAATGTGCTCGGTTAATTCAAGGGCTTCAACAAGCTTTTGGGAAAGCTTCGCATATTCCGGAACCTGTTCGATGCCGATGCCTTCGACGCCGTATTTTTTGCAAAGGCAGATAAGGGAGAGGGGCAACGGGCCGCTTCCCAGAAACACCACCCGGTCTCCGGGTTTCAGCTCTGCTCCCTGGTATTCCATATCCGCCAGCCGGAGATAATTAGGATAATAGATAAAACCTTGGACCGCGATCCACGGATCGAGGGCGGCGATAATCGACTGTGCATACTTGATCTCCATTCTAAGCCCGTTAAGTGTTTTCAGACGAGAGATGCGTTTTGTGATCGACCGGAATTCCCGGTCGCAAAGCAGTTCGTCCGCCAGATGATCTTCAATGTCCCTTGTAATTAGGCGCTGCAGTCTTTCAAAATGAGAACTGAAGATATCTTCAGGACCGTTAAGAATTTTATCATCCGTTAGATTGCAGATAGCGGCATAAATATCCAAAAACTCATTTTTGATTGACTCGAATTCATACTCTTTCATTCATCCAGCTCCGCAAAAACAGTTGTATTATTAACCCGCCCTGTGGGAAGAATCTCCTTCACAATTTTGAATCCTTGAATATCGCCGGGTTGAACTGGTTCATACAGGACGGCGCGCATCCCGGTGTATGTTCGGAAAATAACGGGAACATGCTCTTTACGTTCTTTCAGAATTTTACGAAGCGTTTGAAAGATACGGGCCTTGGGCTCTGCCAGGGCTGCAACCAGCACAAGGTCCCAATCAAGATCCCGAAGCCTGGATTCATCCCCTTGGATAATTTCGACTTCTTTTTCCAGTCCAAGACATTGGATCGCCTTTTTTGACAAATTGACGGTTTCGGCAGAGCTGTCCAGGCCCATGGAACGGATGCCGTAAAGACGGTTCATGAGAATCAGACTCATGGGCACAAAACCACATCCGATAAAGGCCAGTATGCTGCCGGGCGCGGGATGCACTGCCTCGATCTGATTTATCACCAGGGCTTCATATCGCGGATAAAGGGGAAAAGATTTCAGAGTTTCCCACGGGGCTTCCGATTTGAGCAACTCCTCTGCCAGATGTTTCTCATGGATACTGAAAAATGCAGAATAATAGGAACGGATTGCCGGAAGTTCCCGCCGGATATCCGGCTCGTCCAGGATCAGCCCCGCAAGATGTGTGCCGGTCTCCATGTGGGCCAGATCATCCAGAAGTTGATAGAGACGATAAAGATCCTCGGGCTTAAGTGCTGCCAGCATCTTTCGGGTATATTTTTTAATCCGTTTGGCAAATCCCATGATGTAGGGTTTTATAATATCCAGGCTGGCCTGGCAATCCTTACAGCAGCCTAAAAAATCATGTTCTTTAAGTTCGTGCTCATGGGTAAAATTAATATCATGCATGGGTTTACTTTCTGATTTTCAATTATGGAATTTTGCCAATTTTATCTTTTTATTGGACGCAGATTACACGGATATACACAGATTTAAAAGTTTTAAATTCAGTTTTAAGCATGCTTTTAAGAGAACTTTTAATTTTGGACACGGATTGCACGAATAACACGGATTTTTAATTTTAGTCCGTGAAATCTGCCTGCCCTGTGAAATGCGGAGCAAATTTCACTGGGGTGAAAATCGTGTCTGAAAAACAATAAAAAATATTGACACGATTTTATGATCGGTGCAACCCTGATAAAATATTTGAAAGAAGCGTATGGAGAGTTCGTGGAGCTCATCTCCTTGGGGACAAACGCAATCGCCACGGTACAAATGCTGAAGGCCGGTGCTAACCGGGGAGCATCCGGAGAAAACGCTATTTGTCGGACCGTAGCAGAAACCGATTGCATGGTCCTTGCTTCAAGACTGTTTTCCCCACAATTCTCCTTTCTCATTCTTTCTGAGAATTTTAGCAAAAGCGGCCGGTATTTGCTCTATAATATCCATCACCTGGGTTGCAGGTGTCGGCTTTGCATAAGATCCGGCCAGTCGATTCACTCTGGCGGCAATAATAGCTGCCTTCTTAACCTCCATGCCCGCTCCAATCAGAGCCGTTACAATGCCGGTAAGCGTATCCCCTGTGCCTCCGATTGCCTCCATGGCCTCTTCCGCATAAGTATCGATAGTTGCGATTATGCCCTGCTTGTTGGCCACACAATCCTGTTTTCCCTTGACCAGGAGGCAGCGAGCGGCATTCTTATGCTTGTAAGCACGCGCTATCAACTCGGGCGCCCGATTTTCCTCATGCAGGATAAAACCCCTGGTGTAAAAGGGATGCGGCGCCTCTTCGTCCGCCAGAAAAGCCAACTCCCCGATGTCAGGCGTGAAAAGATCATATTGAGGAGACTGCCCGCTCATTTTGGCCGCATACATGAAACCCGCATCTGCAATCAAGACCGGCCGCCTTTCCATCTCTTCCACGGCGAACAGGATCCGATTGTGCCAGTCCACATCCGGTTGAAGATAATGAAATGTAATTGTCTGAAAACCTCTCCCCGACTTTGATCGGGGATCAGATTGGCCCAGATGTCGCGTAAGATATTCATACAGCCTGCGGCTCCCATCTCCCAGACCGATATCTCCCACCAGATAACTGAAAGGCGCAGGTTGTACAAGTACCTCTCCTGCTCTGATTGCAGCAGCTAACAGGGCCGGAGTTCCCCGGTTTACAGGAATATTTCTTCCCTGGATATAGATGCTGTCATCTTTTAGGCGGGTTTCCCCGGTCACCAAAGGGAAGTCCGGGTCAGGAACCGTTCCGACTACTCCAATCACCGCGTCTCATCTCCTCGTAAGCTAGCTGAAGGGCATACCCGCAAAGGGTGTGGCCGATTTCCCGTGGGCTTGGCGCCTCATTCAGTGACATTCCTACCATCTTGCTTGCCAGATAGGGTACATCCGGACATCCTCCCCCTGAAATATTCACTATTGTCTCTGTCTCCTTTTCAACAGTTAATTTCATATTGGCCGCCCGGATCATCAGGTATTTTCCAAAATCCTTATTTTGAAAAAGATCCACGGGCTGCAGCAACGGGCTGCTGACAGGCACTATTTCCATGGGTGGCGTCCCGACGTTCTCTAATGTCCTCAAAATGTTCAGTTCCTCAATAAGGGGAATCTCGATAACCAGATCGCAGCCGCTCCGAATTTCAGGCGGAGGGCCCATAACCCGGATTTTCCACCCCGCTTTTTTAAGGATGCTTTCAGCTTTAATCACTTCACTGGTATGCTCAAAGACCAGTATGCCCCTGTCCGGATCAGATGATGTTTTGTATTTCTTTTTTCTCGATTTTAACAGCCCTAAAAAAGACAAGTCTTACTCCTTTTTGATGGTAAGCGTATATCCTGCCTCATCTTTTTGAATATTAGCCACATCCCAGCCCTGGCTCTGTGCCGCACGGCTCACATTCTCTTTTGAAGTATCCGTATCCACCTTAACTATAATTTCCCCTTTTTGTATCTCCTTGATCTTATTTAGCGTCATCAAGACTGGTTGGGGGCAGGAAAGCCCTCCTGCGTCGACAATTACACTCATCTTTTACCTCCTATATTATTTCTTCCTCATGGTAAAACCGATAAACAGACAGACCGAAAGCCCGATAATCACCGCAGCAATTCCATGGGGTCCCACACCTTTGGGTGAACTTGCCAGGCCAAAATTATGGGCGAAACCGGCCCCGACGATCATCCCTAAGACAAAAACCGCAGCGTCACCATCCCCTTCTCCGGCAAGAAAAAGCTGTCGGCCCGGACACCCCCCGGCCAGGGCAAATGCAAGGCCGGCCACAACCATGCCGCCGAAGTTCCAGATTTGCATGGTATGGGCCACCGGCTGCTTGACAAAGCCTGGATGAAACTGCCCAACCATCAGGTTTGTGATAAAAGCCAAGACCGCCAGGGCAAGAAGACCCAAAAAAAGGTGGGCTTGTTTAAACAGGATCAGATCCCTAAAGGCCCCCATAGTACAGAAACGGCTTCTCTGTGCGGCAAATCCAATGGCAAGCCCAACCAGCAGAGAAATGATCAGGGATGCATGCATCATACCAGGACCTTTTACACTGTAAAACAGGATTCCGCTTTTAGCCTTTCCCTTAATTTGCGGAAAGATGATCATCAGTATCAGAAAACCAAGCATGGTCAAAGGCAATAACCATCCCACCGAGGTGTATGTCTTCTGAACACGCCCCAAGTTATATCCGCCTTTTAGAAAAAGAGTGCCTATCCAGATACCGCCTATGAGTCCGAGCAACCCAAAAATTGCATTCCCGTCTCCAGCGGCAAAACGCAATAAAGCCCGCCAGGGACACCCCAGAAAAACAAGAGCCCCGATCATTGCAAAAACGCCCAAAACAAACCTGACAACAGGCGCGGAGCCTGTTCTCGGCCGAAACTCCTTAAAAATATAAGCGGCAATCAATGAGCCAAGAACAAAACCGATAATCTCCGGCCGCATGTATTGAACAACTCCAGCGCGATGAAGCCCAATTGCACCTGCAATATCCCTTTCAAAGCAGGCCACGCAAATACCCATGTTTCCGGGATTTCCCAGCTTTTGCAGAAGGGCCGCAATAACCCCAATAAATGCTCCAACGCCGATAATTCCCCATCGTGTTGCAAAAAAGTTTTTAAATTTTGCCATTTATCTCCTCCTTTATTTTATCCTGAAAAACCTGGTCCTGTGGGCCAGGTCAGACTTCTCCGGCTCTGCCTGAAGAATCGATGCAAGAGTTTGAAGTGAACTAAAGTTTAAAGTGAGCTAAAGTTAAGGAATTCTGTCAATTATATAAAATCAGCGGAGCGAAGCGACACCATAACTTTAGGCACTTTAGATCACTTTAGTCACTTTTAACTTGTAAGGCTTTGACTATAAAACAGCCCCTTTCAGGGGCAAACCAAAGCCTGGTCCTCTGGGCCAGGATTGTTTAATCATTAATTTTCATGCAAGATTCAGGTATTCACTGCAACATTTTGTTTACGATCAATAAGGGTACAACCTTATAGAAAAAAATAAAAGAGTAAAGTTGGTCTTTGGAATAGATTGACACGTAAATACGCCGGTGTTATTATTAAATAGTTTTCATCCAGAAATGGCTCTTTTCCGCAATCTCTGCGTCAATCTGCGGAATCACTTGTGCGGCGTACCACTTGTACGCCTCCGCGTAATTCCTTGATTTCCTTGACCTTGCGAAAAATTGCTCATTTCTGCATTGGAAACTGAATTTGTGCCCAATATAGATTTATGGATGGGCACTAAATAGTTCACTTGTAACTTTTCCAGTTTATCCGGGTTAGGTAATTATAATATATTTTTAAAAGGGTTACCGTGACTAAAATCATCCAACTTGACGGCAAACTGCAACATTCCAAAGAAAAAAAAGCTGAAATAATCAGAAAGCGCAAGATTTTGGCGGTTCAAAAGATTTTTCAGTGCATCCACTGCGTTTTCAAATGCGAAAAGTGTGGCACGCAGATCGGCTTTGAACAAGAAAGAAAGGTAAGAACGTCAGGCGATCTGAGAGTGCCCTACCGCTTTTGTGAAAGCTGTTCTGAAGAATATGTTGATTACGTCGATCGGCTGCAAGGCAAGGGCAATCCCGAATATTACTGGCACAATGAGGACTGGCTCAAAGTATGGCGTATATGGATCGATTATAAAGGTGTCATAGACGGCTATTTAAAATCAAAAGAGTTTAAGCAGCTTTTGGAGGAACTCAAAGAGACGAGGCCCAATAAATAGGAGGATTGTATGTTTGGAATTGGAATGCCGGAACTTATTATAATACTGGTTATTATCCTGATTATTTTTGGCGCCGGCAAGCTTCCGGAAATAGGGGCAGGTATGGGTAAAGCCATAAGAAATTTCAAAGGCGCCACCTCAGAACCTGAAAAAAAAGAGCCTGAAAAAAAAGAGCCTGACAAGATAGAAGAAAACAAAGAATATTAAACCCCAAGCGCACGCACTCCATTAGTCGCAGAACGCAACCGTAAAGCAGTTGGGCCATCGATCTATGGTCGCCGCTCATGTTGGCCAGTAGGTTGCTGACCTCCTCTTGTGTAAATACTGTTGGTAAATTTTTTCTCCGCTTTGACCGCGTCGGCGCGATACCATCTCCCCAATCAATATCAAAAACCCTTTTGTACCAAAATATCAATGCATTCAATTTCATCTTAGTACATGTATTCTTAAATACGGTATCGTATTATAATTGGATAACTTAAAATCACCGCTGAGTCACCCCGGTACGATCTGCCGGCTTGTCCCGGTACTTTCACGGGGAACTACGGGGCAGGGACGCCGGAAAGCAAAAACATGCATCTCTGTAGAATAAAAAATAACTACTTGTAATTCAATATAATATTAACTTTTTGAAGGTTGAGATATTTTCTTTTACCGTCCCCTCAACGGCAAAAGAAATAATAGTTAACTCTGCGGCCTTTGCGTCTCAAGCAAAGCCCCGCAGGGGCGGGACAAGCGGGCGGTGAAACAATATAAAAAAAATATGTCATCGAACTTACGAATCAGAGCACTTAGTGGCAAATATTTCTTGGTTCTAGTTGCTCAAACATCTACAGACTATTTCCCGCAATATCAACCCATATTACAAATCACAGAATTTTTTGGTGAATTAATTTAGCATCTCGGAAATTCTACAACTTTTGAAAAATAAAGATTTTTCTATTGATTTTTTATTCCTTAGCACCTATAATAGGCCTATAATTTAAGTGCCAATATGAGTACCAAAAAGGAGGCCATATGCTACAGGCAAAATTTAGCGTTAAAGAAACACAAGCTCAATTTTTGAGCAATTTTAAAGCTTATGGGTTCAAAGATAAAAGCTCTATGGTCCGGGCGGCCATAGACCATTTTAAGAAAGAAATGGAACTTGAAAGTCTAAAAAAATCTGCTGATTTATATTCTGAAATTTATTCCGAGGATGATGATCTTAAAGAATTAACCGAAACAGCAGTAACCGGATGGCCGGAATGACAACGTTGAAAAGAGGTATGATTATTGACGTCAATCTTGATCCGACACTGGGTTCAGAAACCGGAAAAATCAGACCATGTGTAATTGTAACCAATGATGTTTACAATGAAAGAGTCCCGGTTATCCAAGTTGTTCCAATTACTGAATGGAGTGCAAAAAAAGCCCGAATAAAAAGCAATGTTGAAATTCATCCTTCACCAGATAATGGCCTTTCCAAAAAATCCGTAGCCGACTGTCTGCAAACACGTCCCATCGATTATGGTCATAGGTTGGTAAAAATTTGCGGGAAACTGTCATCTGAGAAAATGCATGAAATAGACCAAGCTTTAAGAATAGTTTTTGAACTTAATTTGTAATGCGGTTGCCCTGTTTTAATCGCT
>Ga0315532_1002875_pt1 | contig 11459 bp, 6 predicted proteins | sample SalMarWE160370MG_FD_203082 | JGI IMG/M metagenome (GOLD analysis project Ga0315532, IMG submission 203082) | Salt marsh sediment microbial communities from the Plum Island Ecosystem LTER, Massachusetts, United States - Salt Marsh Sediment WE1603-70 ... | reverse complement strand
CGACCCGATCAATATACCGCATGCCTATGCTGAGTTCTCCATCGGCGGTGCTGTTCCTGAAGGTGCTGTATCAGCCGTCTACACACTGAAAGGCTATCGGGTATGCTCGGTCTACATTAATACATTCTATGATGACCTGTACTTTACCCTCGATATATCAGTAGAGCCCACGCCTACCCCTACGCCTACACCAACTCCCACACCAACCCCTACGCCAACACCTACGCCTACACCAACGCCCACACCCACTCCGACACCCACGCCCACAGTTACAGTTACACCGCCTCCCTCCGTTGGCGGGACCACACTGCCAACAGACAAGCTTGGACTTATGATGCCATGGATTATGGCGGCAGGGGCGCTGATAGTGCTTGGTGGTGTGTCACTGGCGATTTGGAACAAGAAGCGGGGAACAGAAGGAGCCACCGATAGCTAATACTGTGTAAAGGCGGATATATCCAGTTTTCTGTAAATTCGTTCCCTCTCTTATAGGGATCTGCGTGTTAGGTCATGGACCCTCCTCGATTGGGTTTAGGAATCGTTCGCTGGCCTGATAGGTCAGCGACTCACTCTTAGTAGCGTCACGGGAAACTGCACAACGAGAGTCGAAGCGAGGCTTTGTCTGTAGGCATCCCAACGTTGGCCAAACACATCTAAGTAACTAAACCAAGGAGGAAATGATGAACAGATTGCTATCGCCAATATTAATACCCCTTGTAGCGCTATGTCTGGCTTTGGCAATGGCGGCACCAGCAGCAGCCCACACGGGCAGCGTGCTGACCGTTCCCGTTGCTGATGAGGGTACAGACGTGGCGGATCTGATAGGTAGCACCTGTGCTGAGGTCTCGCCCGAATCGAACGACAGTTCACTAAGCAGTCGATCGGTTGACATAGAACCGTATATAATAGAGCCTGAGGACGGCGCCAATGTGTACGGTGACATCGAAATATGGGCCACTGAACTGATAGACCCGACGGGGATAGTCTCGGCCCTATTCGAGTATTCCCCTAACGGAAGCGACTGGTACGATATCGGGATCGACTATGATGGGACGATAGAGGCAAAGGCCGTCGACTGCACAACCTATCAATCGGACATTTGGACCCAGGATTGGGCCATCAATACGTTGGCTGAAGGGTGGTACTATCTCAGAGTAACCATGGCCAGCGACACGAGCGTAGGGCAGGACGAGGTGCTGGTCTATGTCGATCCCACGCCTCCGATACCAGTACTTAGCGAACCGACTCTCATCGACGGTCTGGTGGCCCCCGTTACCGAAGTGGTAGCCTTCGAGGCGGCAACTACGGATGAGGACGTGGTTTGCATGACATTGGAATACCTGCGGCCTACACCTGCGATTCACGTCGACTACTGGTGGTGGCCATGGTACTGGGAGAAAGGCATACCGAAGAAGGACCAGCATGACTACGGCCCGTTGAAAGGCAACCCGAAGAATTCGCAGAAGTGGAAGGACGATACGTCCTGTGGGCCTACGTCGGCGGGAAGCTCTCTCTGGTATTGGGCCAAGAAATACCCCAAGGTCTACGGCAATCTGACCAAGGAGGCTGGAAAGCAACTTACTCAAACGGAGTTGATAGACAAACTGCATGATTACACCAAGACGGTGGAGCGCAGTCCAAAAACGGGCGGTGAGGGAGTCTCTGACCCCAACATGCTGAAGGGTATTCGTGAGTGGATAAAGAAGCATGGGGACGGATTGACGGTCAAGTATGTGAAGAAGAAGGATTTCACCTTCAAGAAATATGTAACTGAGCTTTTGAAATGCGAAGACCTGCTGGTGTCGACCGACAGGCATTGGATGGTGGGCAATTCGGTGAGTTTTCCTAAGAACGCCGATGGGACCTACGACGTCGATTTCATGGACCCGTGGACCGGCAACTACACCACCGTGAAGATGAAGAAAAACGGGGACTTCACGAAATATGGGCGGCCGAAAGACACCATGATCGTCATCTCTCCCACCGCAGAGAAGGAAAAGGAAGTGCTTTCGTGGGTGCCAATAGACCTGGATACCTTCGGCGGCGATGGATGGAGCGTGTTGTGGGATACTACGGGTATCAATATGAACGAATACTACATTCTCAGAATAAGCATGACTGACGCCAACGAACGTAGCGGCAGCGACATGATCCTGGTGTATCTGGGCGCACGTTCCATCGGTGGGACCACACTGCCAACGGATAAGCTTGGACTGATGATGCCGTGGATTATGGCGGCGGGAGCACTGATAGTGCTTGGTGGTGTTTCGCTGGCGATATGGAGCAAGAAGCGGGGAAGGGAAAGAGGCTCGAGTCGTTGATGCCATCTGAAGGCATGGAGGACAAAATTGCGGTATAATTGGGTGATAACTGCCTCGATGGCAATGGAGATGGCGAGCCTATATGCAAGGGACAAGGGGGCATAAACCGAAAGAACCGGAGAAGAGCAGAAAGTATCCGCTCAAGAAGATACTGGCTTATGGGGCCATCGCCATAGTGGTTTTAGGCGTCGGCCTCTATTTTATAATCGATTATCTAATTCAGGATGCCTATCCGGACTGCAGCCAGTCAACTGTCCTCATGGCGGCAATTGTTGACCAGTTGAGCGAGTCGCAGGCAAACCAGACCTTCGCCGGTGAGTCCACGGCTCTATTGCAACAGGCTGGATTCAATGTCGATTATTTCGATGGCGAATCAGTTACGGTAGATCTCTACAGAGAGCTCCCCACGCATTGCTACAGTATTATATTGCTCAGGGTGCACAGCGCCTCTTTCAATCCAGAACAGCGTGTTTTCGATCTGTTTACGTCCGAACTTTATAGCACAAGAAAATACGTAGTTGAGCAAATAGACGACCGACTCAGGCAGGTCGCCTTTGATACATCCTATGACCCTTATGAGGAGGGGGATCCCACGTATTTTGGCATCACTCACAAGTTCATCCGCTCCAGCATGAAAGGGGAATTCTACAACACGATGATCATCATGATGGGCTGTGAGGGCATGAAATATGACGAAATGGCTCAAGCATTTATAGATAAGGGTGCCATAGTCTACATAGCATGGGACAAACTGGTAACCGCCCCACACACCGACCAGGCAACCATCGATTTACTACGACGTCTTCTTGCCGAAGAACAGACAGTAGAAGAGGCCATAACCGGCACAATGAACGAGCTAGGAGCCGATCCGAAGTATAATAGCGTACTATTACATTATCCACCTGACAGTTGGAATTACACAATCCTTAAAATTCTAAGTGATTAGCAGACACGTGTTTGACGATGTTCCACCACCAACCTGGCTTCGGTGGTGCATTAATTCAGTCGCTATGAAATCCGTTGAGAGGTAGGAAATAGGGTCAGTAGGCCTTAAAATAGCTGCTCCATCTCATACGTTTATAGTTAAGGGTCAGTCACAAAAAGTATACTGTTGTACACTTCTATAGTAGCATGTGAACTTCTGGGTTAGGATACGCTCCACACAGCAAAGAAGAGGCCCCATATCATCCATATTACAAAGATTATTACCCAGAAAGCGGTCGCGATGAGCCCCAATACCAGCCCGGCTATGGCCATGCCCCTGCCGCCTATGCTGGGGTCACGTCCAGTTTGACTAATCGATATCCCTCCAAAGATTGCCGCCAGGGGGCCTAGCACGAAACTGACGAAGGGAATGACTATGCTAAGGATTCCTAGGACAAGTGAGGCCATGGCTAGTCCACTTGTTCGCGGTCTTTCCATCTCCCCGCCTTTGCCTATTCTCGCATTGCGTTGAGGCTTGATGTATAATTGCTGCCAACCATACTGGAGCCAGCGGTCGGAATCGAACCGACGACCGGCGGTTTACGAAACCGCTGCTCTACCTCTGAGCTACGCTGGCCATTTTTGAGTTTCCGCGCATTATTATAACATAAAATGCACAGTGGACTGTCTTTCCTACCTACGCCTCGGCACCTATGGTAGCTTGCACCCATAAAATGGCAACTCATCGTTAGTAAAGTCGAGTTCTTGTGCCAAGCGCTGTTCCTTTTCTTATGTTATAATTCGTTCACCATATCGGGAGGAAGAGATCGATACCGAGCGCCTGCGTCAGATACTTTCAAAGGTGAAGTCTGGAGAAGTAGTCATTGATGATGCTATGGCCCAGCTCATCGATCTACCCTATGAGGAGATGGGTTTCGCCAAGGTTGACCATCATCGGGAACTACGATGTGGTTTCCCTGAGGTGGTTTTTGGTCCAGGGAAAACGGCGGAGCAGGTCGCCGCTATTGTTCAACAACTCGCCTCCACCTCCGATCGGGTGCTGGTGACCAAGGTCGAGCAAGATTGCTTTGATGCGGTGCGCCAGCTTATTCCTGAGGCGTCATACCATCCCGTCGCTCGGTTAATCATCATAGACCGGGTAAAAGAAGCGCCTTCGCGCCCAGGGGTCATGGTGGTATGCGGAGGCACTGCGGACATACCGATTGCTGAAGAGGCGGCGGTCACAGCGGAGGTAATGGGAAATGTGGTGGAGCGTTCCTACGATGTTGGCGTGGCCGGCGTCCATCGTCTTTTCGATCATCTGCCCAAGCTTCGCCAGGCAAAGGTGGTGGTAGTGGTAGCCGGAATGGAGGGGGCACTCCCCAGCGTGGTCGGCGGACTTGTGGCGGTGCCTGTGATTGCGGTGCCCACCAGTGTTGGCTATGGAGCGAGCTTCGGCGGGCTCACTGCGCTACTGGCTATGCTAAATAGCTGTGCCGCAGGGGTATCGGTGGTTAACATCGATAATGGTTTCGGGGCAGGCTATTTCGCCGCCTTGATTAACCGCTAATTCTCGTCAAGGTTCAGCAATTCCTGGTCTTGTTGTAGGGTCTCACTATCTTGAGCCGCCTCCTCAGGGGCTTGTGATTCTGGAGCCTGCGGCAGGGCCTCCGTCTCTTGAGTAGCTTCATCTTCAGCGGATGTTGATTCCGGAACCTGTTGCATAACGCCGGTCTCCTGAGCAGCTTCAATGGCTAGGGATTCCAGCATCTCGGGTAGGGCCTCCTCCTCTGGCTGAGACTCAGCTTCCTGAAGAAGAGTATAGTGTGCTGGTATCAATTTGCCAATAATCACGTTCTCTTTCAGCCCCCGCAGCCCATCTGTCTTGCCTGCCAATGCTGCCTCGGTAAGCACCCTGGTGGTTTCCTGGAAGGAGGCTGCCGAGAGAAAACTATCAGTATTCAGCGAGGCTTTAGTAATGCCGAGGAGCACAGGTTGGGCTGTTGCCGGGTCTCCTCCCTCTGCCAGTACCTTGGCATTGATGTCATCATAGACAAAGCGATCCACTAACTCTTCTGGTAGTAGCTCAGTGTCACCGGGGGAATCGATGCGAACCTTACGCAGCATCTGGCGAACAATAACCTCGATATGTTTGTTATTTATATTTACTCCCTGAGAACGATAAACCTTTTGCACTTCATCCAACAGGTATTCCTGGACCTCCTCCTTTCCCATGATACGCAGAAGGTCCTGTGGGTCTACCTGTCCCCCGGTGAGTCGTTGACCAGCCCTCACCTCGGATCCGTTTTCTACGATGATGTGGGATGAGAGGGGGATGGGGTATTCCCGTTCCTCCTTCTCTTCATACCAGATGAGTATTTGCTCTTCCTCCACACTCACCACACCAGCTACCCTTGCGATGTAAGGGTTGGACTCTGGTGCCACAGTAACCTCTGTTTCAGTCGGCGCTCCAAGCTCTGCCAGTGTATCTCCTACGTCTACCAATTGATCACTTTTGACACTAGGCTGCCAGTGCGGAAGTAGTGGGTATTCATCGGAATAAAACTGAGAGTTTGAGACCTTAATTCGACGCTCTTCCTCGTTATCGACAACCTCCACCTTGCCATCGATCTCAGAAATGATCGCTTGAATCTTTGGTGAGCGAGCCTCGAAAATCTCCTCTACACGAGGAAGTCCACTAGTGATGTCCACTCCGGCGACCCCTCCAGTGTGGAAAGTGCGCAGGGTTAGCTGGGTTCCTGGCTCACCGATGCTTTGAGCGGCAATGATGCCCACCGCTTCTCCTACGTCGACCAAGTGTCCTCGTGCAAGGCTCCACCCGTAGCAGCGTTGACAAACTCCATGTCTTGATTGACAAGTTAGAGGCGACCTAACATAAACTCTGGTAATCCCTGCTGATATGATTTGCTCAACCTTCTCCTCGTCGATCTCCTCATTTCTTTCCACGATTGTCTCACCAGTATCTGGATGCACTACTTTCACTGCGGCAAATCGCCCCAATATTTGCTGCGCAAGAGGTGGCGATATGCTTCCCTCTGCTGCTTCATGGACCCAAATTCCAGCAGTGGTACCGCAATCCTCATCAGCAGTGATAACTTCCTGGGCCACATCGATAAGCCGCCTGGTGAGATAGCCGCTGCCCGATGTTCTGAGCGCCGTATCCGCCAGTCCCTTTCTGGCGCCATGGGTGGATATGAAGTACTCGTGCACCGAGAGTCCCTCCCGGAAGCTCGACTTTATGGGGAGTTCGATGATCATCCCTGATGGGTCGGTCATCAAGCCCCGCATTCCCGCCATTTGCCTAATCTGTGCAATGTTCCCCTTAGCGCCGGAGATTGTCATGAGATAGACTGGCCCAAAGCGATCAAGAGAATCGGACAGGGCGTCAGAGATCTTATCTGTGGTTTCCATCCATGTGTCCACGGTACTATTGTAGCGTTCTTCGTCGGTAATCAGTCCCTGTTGAAATTGCTTTTCTATCTCAGCAACCCTTGCCTCTCCCTCTTCTAAGAGTTTCCCCTTGGACTCAGGAGCCTCGATATCGTTCATGGCAATGGTGGTTCCTGACTTGGTAGCATATTGAAACCCTAATCTTTTGATATTGTCAGTCACCTCAGCAGCTTTTTCACTCCCATACAGCTTGTAGCATTTAGCGATCACCTGCTTCAGGGACTGTTTATCCATCTCGTTATTGATGAAGCGGAGTTCCTCAGGAAGCACTTCATTAAAGATGAGGCGACCAACAGTGGTTCTCATTCGCTCTCCATTCTCCCCAACCCTCACTTCAATTTCCGCTTGAATATCTATGACTCCAAGCTCGTGAGCAAGGATGGCTTCCTCAGTGCTATTAAAGCGCTTATTTTCCCCTTTAGCTCCGCCCCGTTGAAGGGTGAGGTAGTAGCAGCCCAGTACCATATCCAGTGTAGGCGCCACTACTGGCTCACCGGAAGCTGGCAGGAGCATGTTATGGGTTGAGAGCATTATCTCCCTAGCTTCCCTCAGTGCATCATGGGAAAGGGGCGCATGGACTGCCATTTGGTCGCCATCGAAGTCAGCATTGAAGGCGGTACAAACCAATGGGTGGATCTGGATGGCGCTGCCATCGATAAGAACGGGCTCAAAAGCCTGAATACCAAGACGGTGAAGGGTGGGGGCACGGTTCAACAGCACTAGCCTTCCCTTGGATACCACCTCTAAAGCGTCCCACACCTCAGGCCTCTCCCGTTCTACCAGCCTTTTGGCACTTTTAATGTTATGGGCATAGCCCTGGAGGATGAGGCGATGCATCACAAAGGGTTTGAAAAGCTCAAGAGCCATCTTCTTGGGGAGACCGCACTGGTTCAACTTGAGTTCGGGGCCAACTACGATCACTGAGCGCCCGCTGTAATCCACCCTTTTGCCCAGCAGGTTCTGGCGGAATCTTCCCTGTTTACCTCGGAGCATGTCTGATAGCGACTTCAGCTTATGGTTTCTCGACGTAGTAATAGGGCGTCCCCTCCTTCCATTGTCTATGAGGGCGTCCACCGCTTCCTGAAGCATCCTCTTCTCATTGCGAATAATGATCTCTGGGGCACCAAGATCCAGTAAGCGTCGCAGCCTGTTGTTACGATTGATCACCCGCCGGTATAAGTCATTGAGGTCTGAGGTTGCAAATCTCCCACCATCTAACTGAACCATAGGACGAAGTTCGGGAGGCAAAATAGGCAGTACAGTCAAGATCATCCACTCCGGCTTATTGCTGCTCCTTCTCAGCGCCTCGACCACCTTTATCCTTTTGATAGCCTTCTTCCTTCGCTGTCCGGTGCTGGAATTGATCTCATTGTCCAGGGTTTCGCGAAGCTTCTCTAAATCGAGATTAGCAAGTATGTCCAGAATCGCCTCAGCCCCCATACCCGCTCGAAATACATCGCCATACTTATCCTTAAGCTCACGATACCTGCTCGGGGAGAGCAGGGTAAAGCGACGAAGCTCTTCCAGTTCGTCGATCCTGGTGCTAAGCTCCTCTAGCAATTGTTTCTGCTCTTCACTAGCCCCTTGGTGAAGTTGGTTTATCTCCTCTATCGCCTGATTTCGCAACTGCTGGATTTTATCGTCGGTTTTGGCATCTATCTCTTGAACAGCACTGGCAAAACTACCTTCACTCTCATCGATCTTTTGTTGTGCTGCCTCTCCAAGAAGCTCAACGTGAGAATGGGTGACCTTGGTGCCTTTGGACACAATGGTGAGGTCACCAAAGGTAATTTTCTCTGACGTCTTTTTGTTCATCCCCTCTTCTAGCTTCTCCTGGAGAGAATCTCTCAGGCTCAGTATCAGGTCAATTGCGCTGGTGTGCTCCTCTTCGATGGGCTCTCTTTCATCACGCTTAATAGACTCAAGCTTGGTAATCTCTTCTTCGAGTCGGCTTTTAATATCCTCCACCCTGTCGCGTGTCAATTCCTCTCGGTTGGCGACCTGTTGGAGGATATCCTCCCGCACCCGTTTTATCGATTCACTTCTCGCTGCTTCATCCACGTCAGTGACTATGCAATGAGCGAAGTAAATCACACGCTCCAAATTGCGCGGTGAGATATCGAGAAGAAGGCCTAATCTGCTAGGGGTTCCTCTTACAAACCAGATATGGCTCACTGGGGCGGCGAGGTCAATATGGCCCATCCTCTCACGGCGTACCTTGGCTCGCGCTACCTCCACTCCGCATTTATCGCAGATAATGCCCCGATAACGCACCTTCTTGTACTTGCCACAGTAGCACTCAAAGTCCTTTGTGGGGCCAAAGATACGCTCACAGAAAAGCCCATCCTTCTCCGGCTTCAGAGTACGATAATTGATAGTCTCGGGCTTAGTGACTTCACCCCATGACCAACTCCTGATTTGTTCTGGCGAGGCCAGAGATATCCGTACAGAGCTAAATTCGTTAACCTCAGGCATTGCTACCTCTCCTGCAATCCTCCTATCTTCGATCTAGGGAAGTCCAACCCCATATCCTCCACCAAGGACATCTTATCCTCCTCTTCATTAAGCACCTCTACAGCAAGCCCCAGGCTTTGCAATTCCTTGACTAGCACCTTGAAGGACTCTGGCACTCCTGGCTGCAGGATAGCCTCTCCCTTAATAATGGACTCATAGGTTTTAGCACGACCGACCACATCGTCTGACTTAACGGTGAGCAGTTCCTGAAGAATATGAGCAGCACCGTAGGCCTCTAGTGCCCAAACCTCCATCTCTCCGAAGCGTTGCCCTCCAAATTGTGCCTTCCCTCCCAAGGGCTGTTGGGTTATTAGAGAGTAGGGTCCTGTAGAGCGAGCGTGTATTTTATCCTCGACGAGGTGGATGAGTTTCATGATATAGGTGTAACCAACAGTCACCGGTTGGTCGAAGGGCTCCCCGGTGCGTCCGTCGCGTAGAACGGACTTCCCCCATATAGGTACTGGGAAACCGCTATCTTTGGCAACATGTTCTGCCTTCGCTGCTAGCTCCTCATCGCTGAGGTTTTCGCTTTCGTACCCTACGCTTTCCAGCCATAACCTGAGGCAGGCTCTTCTTGCCTCACCTTTGTAGTTATCGCTGAATATCCGCTCTGCATCATAGCCTCGCTCTACGAGCCACGCCTTCACCTGCTCAAGATGGAAAGCGTGTTCTTCTTCGGGATCTTGGCTGATGGCTCCAGAATGCTGAGCGAGCCATGCTTGGGCAAGACTATCCTGAATGGCATCGTTATCAGCACCATCGAATACGGGAGACAACGCTTTAAACCCCAGGGTATTAGCTGCCCATCCAAGGTGGGTCTCCAACACCTGCCCCAGGTTCATCCTTGAAGGGACACCGATCGGGTTAAGAATGAGTTCTATATGCCTGCCATCGGGCAAGAAAGGCATATCCTCATCGGGCAATATGCGGGCGATTACCCCTTTATTGCCGTGCCGCCCCGCCATCTTGTCCCCCTCTGATACTTTCCTTTTTTGCGCTACCCAAACTCTCACCAGCTTATTTACCCCTGGAGGAAGATCGGTACCAGATTCCCTTCTTTTAACCCTAAAAGGAAGATCATCATTAGGATTAGATTTTCTGTCGAAAATCCTAACACCGATAACTGTGCCCCATTCTCCGTGAGGTACCCTCAGTGACGAGTCCTTAACATCTCTAGCTTTTTCACCGAAGATAGCTCTGAGGAGTTTCTCTTCAGCACTTAGTTCCGTTTCTCCTTTAGGTGTGATTTTGCCCACCAAGATATCCCCAGGCTTCACCTCAGCGCCTGTCCGAACAATGCCATCCTCATCAAGATTCCTAAGGCTTTCCTCACCAACATTGGGTATATCTCTGGTTATCTCCTCAGGACCCAGTTTTGTATCCCTAGCCTCGGACTCGTGTTTCTCGATATGAATCGATGTGAATTTGTCCTCCCTGACCAAGCTCTCACTGATGACCACTGCATCCTCGAAGTTATAACCCTCCCAGCTCATAAAGGCACAAAGGACGTTTTGTCCCAATGCGAGCTCCCCTTGCTCTGTAGCGGGGCCATCGGCCAATACCTGCCCCTGTACTACTGAGTCGCCCTTAGAGACAACAGGCCGCTGGTTGACGCAGGTTCCTTGATTTGAGCGGGCGAACTTTCTCAATGAGTAGACATCTTCCTCCCCACTATTATCTTTAATCACAATCTTTGTTGCCTCAATCGAGGTCACCACGCCATCTCTTTTAGCGAGTATCACCTGTCCGCTGTCACAGGCTGCTTGCCTCTCCATGCCGGTGCCAATAAGGGGTGACTCGGGACAGATCAAAGGCACTGCCTGGCGTTGCATGTTCGAACCCATGAGTGCGCGGTTAGCGTCATCATGCTCCAAGAAGGGGATCAGGGCACTGGAAACGCTAACTATCTGCTTTGGTGACACATCTATGAGGTCAACCCTTTCTGGCAGCACCTCAGAGAACTTGCCTCCCTGTCTCACTTCTATCTTTTCATTGATAAACTGATTCCCCTCGTCTAGGGGCTCATTGACCTGGGCTATGATATACTGCTCCTCTTCATCCGCATCGAGATAGACGATATCACTGTGAACGAAGGGCCTAATCTTGATCAACCTTTCGGGCAGGCCAGAAAGCCGCTGGGCAATCTTTGGGGTGACCAAGGTGCCTGGTTTCACCAGCGGTTTCCCGTTATCATCGAGCACCGCCTCCTTGACCGTCCTGCCCACCAGG